>ENA-UPSM01001126-UPSM01001126.1-activated-sludge-metagenome-genome-assembly--contig:-NODE-1126-length-36456-cov-7.106920_pt1 | contig 36456 bp, 34 predicted proteins | sample MGYA00238181_ERZ773283 | MGnify/ENA primary metagenome ERZ773283 (study PRJEB29023, sample SAMN05720199) | activated sludge metagenome | isolation source: Anaerobic digester | place: Japan... | reverse complement strand
TATCATCTCCTCCGACGGCCTCCTTGGTGACTGTGATCGAGCCGCGTTTGGTGTTGGTGAACTTCACGGTGACCGTCTCCCCGGAGCTGAGAACAATGGCATCGGCAGGGCTGCCGTCGCTGCATTCAACATCTGTCAGGTCCCAGCCGGCAGCAGCCGTCTCGGAGACGGAATAGGTTCCCGGAGACAAAGGCCCGCTACTATGCGATTGAGTGTCGCTGAGCTGGAAGGCGGGGCCATGGCTTGGGGTGAAATCGAATAGCTGAGAATCGCCGGCCGGCTGCGTAGATTTAATGACAATGATGCCGACAGGCTGGTAGAGGCCTGCGTCTACTGTCAGGTCGCTCTCGCCCGAGGCCAGGCTGATTGTGGCAGTATTGCCCGCGCTGTCTGGATCGCTATCCTTGGCGTCATCTCCTCCGGCATTCTGGGGGCTGAACTGGTAGCCATCGGGGAGGTAGAACCTGACATAGTAGTCGCCAGGGAGGATATTGGTGAAGAGATAAGATCCATCGGGGTTGGTGAGCTTTGTATCTGCCACAAGAGCTGTGGTTGAGTTGATCAGCTCAACTTTGACGTTCCCGACTCCAGGCTCGCCGGAAGAATCCTGGATGCCGTCGCCGTTGATGTCATGCCAGACGAAGTCTCCCAGGGATGCGCGCTGCATCACATTAACTGTTATTTCACATCTATCTTTGCATGCTTCAGGTGCGCCGGTAGGGTATAGGTAAAGTTCGACTGCGTAACTGGGGCTGGCGGGATCATAATCAGGCACGATAAAAGTGAATACCCATGGGTCTGTTCCGGCCTTTCTGGTGATTGCCGGATCAGGATTCCACTCGTAGGTATATTCAGTGCCCGATGGTGTTGCTGTCAGCGACACCTCATCTCCTTCATAATATGTATAGCTCACAGGACAGGATTGCGGATCGGCAACTGCTGTGGTGGCCAGGAAAATTAAACATAGCATAGGCAAAAGCATCCAGGCCAAGGAGGCCGTAAGGCAGGAGGAGCACTCTGAGGAGCGCTTTTGCGAATGCGAACTTCGATGCATTTGATTGCTCTGTGACGGTTTGCCATTTATTTGCATATTGATTTATCCCTCCTTCATTCTCCTTCGGTCTAGGTTACAGAAAGATCCATTGTAATTTGAGGGGCATTTACCACGGTCAGTCTGGCCGGGTTTGACGTTTTGGCTGCTCCGCAGGATCCAGTCACTACTACATAATAATCGCCGGCCTGGGCACTGGTTGCGGGATTTATGGTCAGGGTGGCTGTTTTTGCTCCGGAGTATGGAGCTGTATCAGTAAGCTTAATGTCTGTCGCCCCCGCCTCCTTATACCACTGATAGGTCAGCGCTGGCCCTGTGGCAGCGACTGTGAATGAAGCAGAATTTAAGTTGGGCGGGCATACTGTCTGATCCACCGGATCTCCTGTTATTGTGACTATGCATTCAGTGATATTGGCATATATGCATGCTACGTTGGCCTTGTTTTCTTGGGTAACAAACTCTGCTATCGGCGTCGAAGGATCTGTGCAAGCCGCAAAGCCTTTGAGCTCCAATGTATATGTTTTGCCACCAATGGTAAACGTACTCGACGATCCCAAGTTGCTCCACCATGCTTTATCCGGGCAGGGAGTCTCGCATGGCTGATAGGCGCAAGAAACGCAAGTGCCGCGATTTGGTGTTTCATCCAAATGCATTACGTAATCATAGGTAGTTGTCGAAGGAGTTGCACCCGTAATTGTTAGGGTGATTCTCAGGGTTATATAATTAAATGCAGTAGAAGAGGAGACGGGATGATTGTAATGCGTGAACGTCCCCAGCTTGAACATAACCCCGTCTTGAATTGTCCCAATTGTAGCTGGAACAAAGCCAAAGCCGCTTTGAGTCCCAAGGTTCAAGCTGCCAGGACAACTTGAATCGGACGGAATTCCATAGCTCACATATGTTCCGGTTACCCCTCCCCATGTTGTTGCCGTACGAAAACAGGTGGGATCATTACCTGTTCCAGGGCCATTAACATCCATAAAAGATCCACTAGCACTAACTGTAAGGTCAAGTGCAGATGCTGTATGGATCGAGGCTATCAGTAGAGCCAGTAAAACTACTAATGCTCTTCTATGCGCAGCAGCCCCTATGAAGCCTTGAATAGTGATACAATGATTGTATTGGGTCCCTTCTTTAAGTCCCATTGCGTTTCATCCCTCCTGTCCGGCCCTCATATATATATAATTACTAATCATACTGTTATTTTTATAAATATCACATATTTTTGACTTAAAATAATATATCCCGCTCCTTTAGCTGATCACCGAGTCCATGCTTGTTGATGGGTTGAAGTAGAGAACGACGTCTTCGGGCGGGCAGAACTTAATTACCTTATCGGGAGTTCCATCATGGTTGGTGTCTTGTCTGACTATGAATGTCACCCATGTATGGGTTACCGGATCTATGTCTGTAGGCACATTAAAGCCAGTCCACGTCGGAGAGGGTGTGTAGACTCTATCATCAGCCACTTGCTTAGTTCCCCAGGTTAATGGATTGGCTACGACGGGCGTAGTGGCTGCATCTGTACTAACCCACCATTCATAGAACAGCGATTCGGGACTATTCGAGCAATCGTACGTCCATGTCGTGCTATCCGCTATGCATGCATCTGTAATGCTGGGGCATCCGCAGAGACCGCCGCATTTTACAGTGTAGAGACAGGTATCTTTGCATGCCTCTGCTGAATTTCCTGTTGGATTCATAACGAGCTGCACATCCCAGTCTCCAGTGGCGTCGCAAGCCGGCACAACGAATGTCACATAGTTACCGTCTCCACCAGCAGTGACTGTGAGAGCATTGCCTACATTCCAATCATACGTGTACTCAGAAGAGTCTGGAGAAGCTGTTAATGTCACGCTAGCTCCTTCTGTTACAGGTATGCTGGTCGGTGTACCAGACGAGCATTCAATACTCTCTGCAAGCGCTGGCGATACCACTGCCAAAAAGATGGCAAATACGGCCACACATACATAGCTATTGAATTTCATAGTGTATTTCCCTCCGATCATCTCATTATAGTCACTTGCCATTTTGTGTATATTATAGTATGCGTAATTTAGACACTTAGCTGTATATATGATCTCAGTTACGCATCATACATAAGAATTTAGCAAATTTTTTGATGGAAATCGATTTAAATTAGTAAGGCATACCCTCAAGCAGAAATCTTATCAAACCCTGATTGGATAGGTGAAGATATATGAAATCATTAGCCTTATGGTGCTTTCTAGCACTATTCTTGTCTGCGATGATAGCTGGTGCATCGCAGCCTGCAAATGGACATGCAATAGTAAATTTGATGATCGATGCACAGAATTTTTCGTCCACCGATCGGGCATCCGATGCAGAGAGATCTCTTGAAGCTATAACCAATTTGATTATGGACAAAAATCTCACTGCAACCATCTTCTCAGCTCAGGATCTCCTTGAGACCGATGTGGACCTCGATATTACCCGATTGGGTTTGGATCCCAGATTTGAGCTTGCCATGTCCGGAAAAGATACCAATGAAAAGATCAGCACTCTATCATATGATGAGCAAAGTGCCCTCCTGAAGGCATCGAAAAAGTATGTTGAGGCCGCGAAGATATGTGGGCAGAATGATATAACCGTGTATGGCTTCATGCCCCAGTCCTTCAACCAGAACTCGGATACCTACCGGGCACTTGACGCGCTCGGAATCCAGTATGATGCTGGCTTCCAGGCCGGGCTTATATATGAACACGGGCATAAGAGCGACGTCTGGCCCTATCAGGTGGAGGGCTTCAATTTCTATGCGGTTCCCGTAAGCACTTACAACATATCCGGCAAAGCCGTCCCCCTGCGCGACAGCTACTTCGAGGAGAATGGGATGGACGCCAATCAATGGTACGAAGCTCTGGCCAGCAAGTTCGACGAGATACAGGGCAAAGATGAGCCCCTAGTTATCAGCCTGACTACATCTGTATCCGGCTCAGGCGATTATTTCGACGCCCTGGATAAATTCCTGGATTATGCTATGAGAAGGGACGCCAGCTTCGTAACAGCAGTCCAGCTTGTAGAAATGGCAAAGACCGGTGTGAGGGATCCATCAGCATTGAAGTCTGCCATCAATTTTACTGCCGGGTGCACTACATGCAGCGAGAGCGGCATAAAAATGGATGTAGCCGTAACCAATACATCTGAATGCTTGACCTGCAACAAGGACAACATCAGCACCGATCAGGCAACATACTAATGCAGATTCAAGGCGTTTGAAAGGCACCGCTACCGGATGCGGCGCTACATATCTTTTTTTATGTAGAGTCCCGAAAAACGGCCGATAGGATTCTCAGCGCAAAACGGCAGCCTTAAGTGCATGGGATAGCAGGTGATGAGCATGCCCAAGAGAGACGATTTTAAGAAGGTTATGATCATCGGATCTGGCCCGATAGTAATCGGCCAGGCATGCGAATTCGACTATTCAGGAACTCAGGCCTGCAAGGCCCTGCGCTCACTGGGCTACAGCATAGTCCTCGTAAACTCCAATCCAGCAACGATCATGACCGACCCTGCCATGGCAGACATCACATACATAGAGCCTCTGAATCTGGAGAGAATGGCTCAGATAATAGAGAGGGAGAGGCCAGATGCCATACTGCCGAACCTGGGAGGCCAGTCGGGTCTGAACCTGACGGCCGAGCTCGCAAAGGCCGGAATACTGGACAGGTTTAATGTCAATGTCATAGGCGTCAGGATCGATGCAATCGAGAGGGGAGAGGACAGGATAGCCTTCAAGGAGACAATGGCCCGGCTGGGAATAGAGGTTCCCAGGAGCACTGCAGTCTACAGCGTGGAGGATGCCGTCAGGGCGGCGGCGGATCTCGGTTATCCTGTTGTCGTGCGGCCTGCATACACGATGGGCGGAACCGGTGGCGGCCTTGTCTACAATGTGGAGGAGCTGCAGAGCGTGGCCAGCAGGGGTATCGCAGCCAGCATCATCGGCCAGATACTGATAGAGGAGTCTGTGCTCGGCTGGGAGGAGCTGGAGCTTGAGGTTGTCAGGGACAGCAAGAACCAGATGATCACAGTCTGCTTCATAGAAAACGTCGATCCCATGGGCGTTCATACTGGCGACTCCATCTGCACCGCCCCGATGCTCACAATATCAAAGGAGCTGCAGGCGAGGCTTCAGGACTACTCCTACAGGATAGTGCAGGCCATAGGCGTCATCGGAGGGACAAATATCCAGTTCGCCCACGATCCAGCGACCGGAAGGGTGGTTGTGATAGAGATCAACCCCAGGACCTCCCGCTCATCGGCCCTAGCCTCCAAGGCCACAGGCTTTCCAATAGCCCTCATCTCAGCCCAGCTGGCCTGCGGCCTGACACTTGATGAGATACCCTACTGGAGGGATGGCAGCCTTGAGAGGTACACGCCATCAGGGGATTATGTTGTTGTGAAGTTTCCGCGCTGGGCCTTCGAGAAGTTCAGGGGCGTGCAGGACCGGCTAGGCACCCAGATGAAGGCGGTCGGCGAGGTCATGGCCATAGGCAGGACATACAAAGAGGCCCTCCAGAAGGCAGTTCGCTCCCTTGAGAGTGGCAGGTACGGCCTTGGGTTTGCCAGGGACTATAATGGCAGGAGCCTGCCAGAGCTGATGGCACTGCTTAGAGAGCCCTCATCCGAGAGGCAGTTTATCATGTACGAGGCTCTGCGCAAGGGGGCGGGCGTCGCAGACCTGCAGGCAGCAACTCACATCAAGGCCTGGTTCATAGAGCAGATGAAGGAGCTTGTCATGCTTGAGGAGGAGCTCCTCAGCCACAAGGGCGGGATGCCGCCGGACGAGCTGCTCATCCGTGCCAAGAGGGACGGATTTGCCGACAGGTACCTGGCAAGGCTGCTTTGCGTGCCCGAGGAGATGGTTCGCAGCCGAAGGGCTGCGCTTGGAGTTGTGCAGAGGTGGGAGGCCGTGAGGGTCAGCGGCGTGCAGAATGCGGCGTACTACTACTCCACATACAGCCCTCCCGCAGGCGCGCCCTCAACAGAGGGGGCCGCAGCCTCAAAACGGAAGGTCATGGTCTTGGGAGGCGGGCCCAACCGGATAGGCCAGGGCATCGAGTTCGACTACTGCTGCGTTCACGCCGCATTTGCACTGCGGGAGATGAACTTCGAGACCATAATGGTCAACTGCAATCCCGAGACGGTCTCAACAGACTACGATACATCTGACAGGCTCTACTTCGAGCCTCTGACAGTCGAGGATGTGCTGAGCATCTACCAGCAGGAGCAACCCGAGGGCGTCATAGTTCAGTTCGGAGGCCAGACCCCTCTCAACATAGCAAGGGAGCTGTCTGCGGCAGGCGTGCGCATACTTGGCACATCCGTAGACGCCATAGACCTGGCAGAGGACAGGGACCGCTTCAGGAGGATGATGGAGCAGATGGGCATCCCCATGCCGGAGTCGGGGATGGCGTCAAGCCTTCCTGAGGCGCGGGCTGTGGCAGAGAGGATCGGCTATCCGCTCATGGTGCGCCCGTCATATGTGCTGGGCGGCCGGGGCATGGAGGTCATACACGACGAGGAGATGCTTGAGCAGTATGTGCAGGCTGCTGTGGATGTCACGCCTGAGAGGCCGATTCTCATAGACAGGTTCCTGGAGAACGCCCTCGAGACCGAGGCGGACGCCCTGTCTGACGGCAGGGACGCCTTTGTGCCGGCGGTGATGGAGCACATCGAGCTCGCAGGCATTCACTCAGGAGACTCGGCCTGCGTGATACCACCTGTCAGCATATCAGAGGAGCACATTGCCACTATCAAGGATTACACCCGCAGGATCGCCCGGGGCCTTGGCGTCGTGGGCCTGATGAACATGCAGTATGCCATAGAGAGGGACCGGGTCTATGTGCTGGAGGCCAATCCCAGGGCCTCGCGCACGGTCCCCCTGGTCTCCAAGGTCTGCAATGTCTCCATGGCAGCCATTGCTACCAGGCTCATGATGGGCTCCAGCCTCGCCCAGATGAAGCTGTACGAGAGAAATATCCCCCACTTCGGCGTCAAGGAGTCGGTCTTCCCGTTCAATATGTTCCCTGAGGTCGACCCCCTGCTGGGCCCTGAGATGAGGTCCACAGGCGAGGTCCTGGGGCTGGCCGAGTCGTTCGGCATGGCCTACTTCAAGGCTGAGGAGGCGGCCAAGCCCGCCCTGCCGCAGAGCGGCACTGTTCTCATCACAGTGGCCGGAGCAGACAGGGAGGGAGCGCTTGCCGCTGCCCGCCAGTTTGCAGCCCTAGGCTTTGAGATCATGGCCACCAGGGGCACTCACGACTTCCTGGCAGAGCACGGTGTCAAGAGCCTCCCCATACTCAAGCTGCATGAGGGCCGCCCCAACATCGACGATGCAATCAAGAACGGCCAGATTCAGCTCGTGGTCAACACGCCGATAGGCAGGGCCAGCCAGTACGACGACTCATACATCCGAAAGGCTGCCATCAAGTACCGGGTGCCCTACATCACCACCACAGCAGCAGCCCTGGCGGCTGCCCGGGGAATCGCCGCCTTCCGCAACGGCCGGTCGGGGGTAAGGTCGCTGCAGGAGTACCACGCGGCTATAAAGTAGACCCCCTGCGCCGGCTGCCGGCTCCCTTAAAAGTCAAACAGAGAGCTCTGCTTGGCCCCGCCACCTGCAAAGGAGATGAGGCTGCTCTGCCCCCGCCCCGTGCAGAGCTGCTCCCTTCCCACTCCGAAGCTCTCGAATATGCGCAGCACAGGGGGGAGGATCTGCTTTTCCACGTAGTACTCCGTGTCCAGGGGAATTCTCTTCTCCAGGACGTAGGCCGGGTCCTCAGCTCTGTCGACGAACAGCTCCCTGCTCTTCCTGCCCCTCTTTCCCTGGACGATGACGAAGGGCACCCGGTCCCCAACGCCGGGCACAGCTCCGCCCCTCTCCCTGATCTTCTCAACGAGCTGTATGTGCGGCTGCTTGTTCTTGTATGAGCCTGAGCTCTTGGTGTAGCGGCGGGTCAGCGTCAGATCCTGGAGGATCTCCGGGTCGCTGGATATGTCCAGATTCTGCAGCCGGAGCACGACGGAGCGTACGTGCTCTGCAGCCTCCTCCACCTTTCCCTCCTTGAGGACCAGCTCGAGACATCTGTTGAGCGTCTTGGACGTCAGGTCGCACCAGTCCCTGCGCACAGTCTCCATGCCCCTCACCTTGATCCAGTCCTTCCAGCCATCTCCTGCCGGCTCGAAGACCCAGAGTGCATAGCGCTTTTTGGCCAGGAATATGCCCCTTCTGGCGAAGGCCTCGAAGACCAGCTCCATGGGCTCGGGAAGCGAGGCTGTGACAGTCTGGGCGATCTTCCTGCCGATCAGCTCGGCATCCTGAATTGTGACTGCCTGCGCCCCGGCTCCGGATGGGCGCAGCCGCACGAAGACGCTGTCGGTGTCGCCGTAGACCACTGAGAGGTCAAAGCACCTCTCCGCCGCCTTTCCGAATGGCAGGGCATCCCTGAAGAGAACCTCTCCGTCAACAACGTAGACGGAGCCGATCTGGTCTATGATCCTCTGCGTCCGCAGGATGTTCTCCCTGCCGAATGATGTGACTGCATTGGCGAGCGTCAGGCTGTAAAGGCGGGCCCGGGCGTAGCCTGAGTAGCCGTAGAAGCTGTTGAGCAGGATCTTCATTGCATACTGCCTGGCATCCAGAAAGCGCCGCTCCTCCTCGCTCGCCTCCTTCATCAGCCTCTTGGTAGCCGTCCTCTCCTCTAACAGCTCCCTCAGCACCTCTGGCATGATGCCCGGCGAGATCCTGGGGGAGACGAACCTGCCTCCGGATGGCGCTGTTATGATCTCTGATGCGCCATCCTCTCGGCTGCCAAAATCCGGAGAGCCATCCTTGAGGACAGTCGAGTAGCAGAGGTTGTGGGCCATCATGATTGTGGGGTAGAGCGACTTGTAGTCCAGTATCACAACGTCCTCGACCAGCCCCTTCTCAGGGGCGAGCACTGCTCCGCCCTTGAGCTCCTCACTCTCAGCGTAGCGGCCGTCTGAGAGATCTGAATCTGGCTTTGGAGGCACCACCCGCCCCCTATCTCGAAAGCGGCGCAACAGCAGGCTCTCAACCATTCCGGACTGCCCGCCGTTGACGACATCCTGCAGCAGAGATCCGCTGGCCCGTGAGAGGGCGATGTACTTGTCCATGAGCCGCAGGTCGAGCAGCATGTGCATGGCAAGCACTGCATCGCGCCTGGAGTAGGATATGAAGCGGCGCAGGCCGGGGCCATCCTCCCTCTCCAGCCACAGGGCCTCAATCTCCATCGGGTTCACATCGTACTTCTCCATTCCGAGCAGCTCTGCAGCGGCATTTCTCAGTGTGTACTGCTTGAGGCTGTATGAGGAGCGGATGATCGGCAGAAGGTCCACAACCACCCGTCCTGTGATGACGACATCTGTGCGGCTTGCGATCCTCCGTATGTACCAGGAGCTGCCGTCCCTGCCGACTCTCACATCGACGTGCATCTGCCTCGCCCTCTCCTGCAGATATGGAAAGTCGAACTCATTGGAGTTGTAGCCTGCCAGTATGTCCGGGTCGTACTCCCTGATGATAGAGGCAAAGCGGCTGATGAGATCGTACTCGTCCCGGCAGGCGGCAGTATCCGGGCGGGGGCAGTCTATCTCCTTTCCGACCAGCACCAGATCCCTCTGCCCCCGATAGGGCGGCTCGAATGCCATGCTTATCAGAATGACTGGAGAGCTCTCTGCCTTCGGCATCTCCCCCCGCTCAGGAAGGCACTCGATATCAAAGCTCATGAAGCGCAGTGGGGCATTGGCCTGCCTGGCCACTGGCGCCAGGGATTTCGCATCAACGAGGGGGAGCGGTGAGGCTGCAAGCGCGCTGCCCTCCGCAGCCCACTGCGGCAGAGGCGCCTTTACCCATGCCATGCCCCCGAGGGAGCTGTCTATCAGAAAGCGGTTCTTGAAGAGTATGTCAGTCTCGTAGACCGCTCTGACGCCGGGTATCCCCTTCACCCTCTCCCTCAGGCTCCTCACCTCCTTGGGATCACGGGTTATTATCCTGAGCATCCTCTTGGGAGCTGTCTGGTATCCAATGGGCTCATAGCGCTCCACCTCTTCCACCAAAAGGCCCATGGCCTCCAGCTCCCCTCTGACGGCTTCCATCCGCCTTTCATCGACGCCCGCATAAAAGTACGGGCGAAAGCCTGCCACCCGGCATGTGACGCTGCCACCCTCTTCAGTCCGGCCGAAGAGCTGCACCACAGGATTTCTCTCAGAGTCGTATGCATAGTTGGCATCCAGGATCTGGAAGATCATCGCCAATTAAATAGAATGATGCATTTATATAGCTACGCATCAGCCGCCAATGCCATCGCATTCGAAATGCTCTTAAGGAGCGCGAGCGGAGCGGATCATATGATCGACGGCAGCAGTCCCGGCTATCTCATATACGGCGCAGGCGCGATAGGCAGCGTTTTAGGCGGATTTCTGCAGGAGGCCGGAGCCGCAGTGACATTCCACGGCCGGGGCGGGCACTTCCGGGCCATGCAGGAGAGCGGCCTGCACATAACCGGGATCTGGGGAGAGCATCACATTCCAGCCGGGGAGATCTCCGTCCTCGATCCCTCTGCTGCCGGGGCATTTTCCATGATACTGCTCTGCGTGAAAGCCAGGGACACCCTCGAGGCTGCAGCCCAGGCTGCGCCTCTCCTCACCGATGACGGTATCATGCTCTCCATGCAAAACGGCCTGAACAACTGGGAGTCCATCGCCGGGCAGGTGGGGCAGCATCGAACAGCCGGCTCCCGCGTCATCTTCGGCAGCGAGATCGTGGAGCCGGGGCATGTGCGGGTGACAGTCAATGCAGACGACGTGCTTTTGGGGGAGCCCTTTTCGCCAGCGAACCGCCCTCTCCTGAAGAGGCTGGAGGCCGATCTCCTGAAATCCGGAATTCCCGCAAGAGTTGTGGGCAGAGATGAGATCTGGGCGGCCATATGGGGAAAGGTGCTCTACAACTGCTCCTTAAATCCCCTGGGAGCGCTGCTGGGCGTGCCATACGGCCGGCTTGGAGAGAGCGAGCATACACGCGGCATCATAAGGCATGTCATAGAGGAGATATTCCTCGTGATGCAGGCCAGAGATGTGAGTGTGCCATACAGGGATGCCGATGATTACTATCACTTCCTTCTGGATAGGCAGCTTCCGCCCACGGCAGAGCACCGCGCCAGCATGCTCCAGGACATAACTGCCGGAAGGATGACTGAGATCGATGCCCTGAACGGAGCCATATCCAGATACGGCCGGGAGCTGTCCATAAGCACGCCCTACAACGACCTTCTCACCGCCCTGATAAAGTTCAAGGAGAGGGCATGACTATTTATTGGTGAATGGCGAATTATTTGGGGGAGTGAGAATTTGCCGGAGCTGACTGATATACTGAAGGCCATCACAGAGGAGATGCAAAAGTCCCTCTCCCCAAAAACCGCTGTGGGAGAGCCTGTGACTGTGGAGGGCAGAACTGTGGTGCCACTGATGAGCGTGGGCATGGGATTTGGCGCCGGATCTGGCCTGGGCAGGGAGAGCAGTCCGGGAAGCGCTGGAGGCGGAGGCATAGGCATCAAGCCGGTGGCCGTGGTGATAATCGACGAGCAGGGCGTGCGGGTGGATAGGCTGCAGCCAGGGCGGCACTCCATTGCAGATCACGTTGTGGAAGCAGTGCCCAGGCTGCTGGAAAATTTCTCCAGAAAGAAGGGGACCCAGGTGGAGATAGAGGAGGGGGAGGATAAATCATAGTGCAGTCCCCTCACAGATGGAATCCTGAAGGCTATTCGAAGAACTCCTCCGCCCAGTACGAGTGGGCCATGGCCCTCATCGAAGGCATATCCCTGAGGGGAGACGAGCGCATTCTGGATATCGGGTGCGGTGATGGCAGGATCTCTGCCCATCTGGCCAGACTCGTTCCGGAGGGGAGTGTTGTGGGCCTGGACAGCTCTGCGGATATGATCTGCTATGCCAGATCTGCCTTCTCCGGCATTCACAGCCTCTCATTTCAGCTCGGCGACGCTTCAAGCCTGCCATTCGAGGAGGAGTTCGACCTGGCGGTCTCCTTCGCCTGCCTGCACTGGGTAGCAGACCAGCTGCCTGTGCTGGAGGGGGTACGGCGGAGCCTGGTGCCTGGCGGCCGCTTCGTGATGCAGTGCGGCGGACGGGGAAATGCAGCCAGGGTCTTCGATCTGACAGATGAGCTCGCCGCCCTGCCCCCGTGGCGTTCGTACCTCTCTGGCTTTCCCTTTCCCTATCACTTCTATCTCCCTGAGGATTACAGGGTATGGCTGGCCCAGGCGGGCCTTCTCTGCCGCAGGGCGGAGCTGGTGGGCAGGGACATGGTCCATCAGGGCCAGGAGGGCCTGGAGGGCTGGATCAGAAACACCTGGCTGCCCTATACCGAGCGGCTGCCCGAGCGCCTGCGGGGCGGGTTTGTCTCCGGAATCGCAGCAGCATATCTGGAGAGATATCCTTTGGACGAGCTCGGCCGCTCCCATGTGCAGATGGTCCGGCTGGAGGTTGAGGCGGACAGGCCTGCATAACATAGCTGCATGCTTTGTTTCTCTGTTGAGGGAGCAGTGGCTCGTCTTCCATATGTCTCTTACCGGTGCACTATCCGCGCAGTCTTCACGAGGTGCTCGTTCATTGTCTCATTGCGGAAGTGGGCGAGTATTGTGAATGCCCGGCTGACACCGCTCTCCCCTCCTGGAGCCATCACAGCTCCGCCCCAGCACCTCTGGCCGAATCCGTGCTCCACTCTGGCGTCGGCGCTGGCCACCATGCCGCTTAAATCTCCCACTCTGCCCGGGTTGGCCCGGATGGCCTTGCATGAGCCCATCATGGCCTGGCGCAGCAGGTCCTCCAGTATGATGCTGGACGGATTGCGGTGCTCATATAGGGAGATAGCTCCCCAGTCCTGGCCGGACTGCCCCTGGAAACGGATGCTGCGCACAATGCTGTTGGTGTCGGATGAGACGGTCATGGGCTGGGCCGTCACATTCTCCCCGATTCCATACAGTGTTACATTGTAGTTCCACAGTTCGACTGTCATGTTCTCCGCAGCGGCAGAGGCGGCCAGAGCTCCTGCCAGGGCGGCTATTGCCATTAAAGCCGGAAGTTTCATCATGTAGGCCAGTGTCAGAAGTGTATAAAAGTCCTTGCGATCGAAAGGTTTTTCATTCTCCCCCTCGTTCCACTGCGGGAATGAGCGAGGGAACTGAAGAGTATGAAAAGAAGAGCTCCATAAAGCAGAAGCTCGACCTCAAGGATAAGCTGGATTTAAAGAGCAAGCTGGACCTGGATGAGATGGACATCGGCATCACCATGCCATCCACCAAGATAGAGGATTACATCCGTGTGCTGAGGCTGGCCAGAAAGCCGAGCAGAGAAGAGTTCAATATGATCGCCAAGATCTCCATCACAGGCATAGGCATCATAGGGACCATTGGCTTTGTCATATACGCTCTTCTAACGGTACTGCCTCAGGCCCTCTTCTAAAAAGGTTTTTGCCGGCCGGCCAGGGAGCGAAGCGTGGCCCCGAACTCCGATTCCACTATGGACTTGACGCCCATGGTCTTGGGATGGAGATCCATCTCCACCAGCACGTGGCTGTGACCCAGATCGCGGAGGGGCCGCACCTGGCGGGGGCCGTTGGTTATGGAGAAGACCTCCATTCCCTCTAGTGCTGCAGCCGGCATGGCGTGGGGCACGCCTGAGATCACAGCAAAGTCGTAATGCTTGCCTGCGATCAGCCTCTGCACCGCCTCTCCTGTCACTGGATACTCGTCCAGCCCCCCGGTGTTCATGAACTGCACGCCCATCTGCCGCAGGTCGCGGGCGATGTTGGCCGCATCCCTTCTCACCTTTGGCAGCCCCAGCCGGTCGTCCAGATTGGCCAGGGTCTCCACCTGCCCGCCAGCCAGCTGGGATACAGCGGCTGTGATGTCTGCGAACATATAGGCCGTCTCCTTCTTGGCATTGAGTATGTTCAGGCCGCGCTTTCCCTGCCGGATCAGCTCCAGGAGCCTGGCAGCCGCCTCGTACTTGACGTCTCCCCTTTCGGGGGGCAGGTATTCGCTGCTTGCTGCGCCATGCATCCTCTCCACCTCAGTGGCTTTCGCAAGCAGCAGCTTCTGGCGGGCCAGTTCATCATCATCGATGATGCCCCTGTCCCTTGCCGCCTCCAGTGCGAGTACGACCCCGTGGGTGTTGTCCCTGTAGCCGGCATGAACCTCCACCTCCAGCACCGGTATGTCCAGATCGGCGTTGAGCACTGCCTGGTGCAGGTCGTCGCCGATGATCATGCTGCTGCACGTCCCTGATACCGCCATGAGCTTGGGATGAAACATATCCGCGGCCCTTCTCAGAATCTGGGTTAAAGCCTGCTGGCCGCCGAAGACGAATCCGGCCTCGTCGAGGGCGGTGGTCAAAACCCGCACCCCATCCTCCTCAAGGAGGCGGGCATGCTTGAAGCAGCATCCGCTCGGCCCGTGCAGTATGACAACATCGGCTCCCAGGTCGCGCAGTGTGTAGAGCGCAGCCACAATGGAGCTGGGCCTCGGATGAAGTATGGTTAGATTTTGCACTTCGCTTGAAACGCTTGCCATTTTATCACCTGAAACACTTCACACATGAAAGCAGCCTCTTCGGGCAGCCGCCTCTTGCCTTCGCCAGCCCCTCATCGAGGTCTGCAGCCCACTCTGCTGATATCTCCTCTGCGAGAGGCTGCAGCCGCTCTCCCACAAGTATGATCCTCTCAGCCTCACACTGCCGCAGCAGATCTGTGAGTGCCGGGATGTCCATGCCCTCGCAGACAGTCTCCGCATCCTCTCCCACAACCACGGTGAGGCCCTCGCCCTTTGCCAGATCCAGTGCCTTCTGCACGTCCCCTGCCTTGAGGCCTGAGTTGGAGCAGTCAAATAGCACAGTCCCCCCATCCCTGAGGATCTTCATCCGCCCGGAAAAGCCGGCAAAGCCTGATAGGGACCGGGCTATCTCGCCTGCGGTCAGGCCGCACTCCCAGGCAGCAGCCGCAGCGGCTGCGATGGCAGTCTCGTAGCTGGGAAAATGAAGGCTCTCATCCGTCTTCAGCTGGACACTCTCTCCTGCAAATATAAGGGCGCCAGGCCTTGCACGCACAGCTCCGCCTGAGGCGAATGTGACATCTGAGGAGAGGCGGGCATCTGCATTGCAGAGTATCTTCGCGCCTCTTTTGGCCAGGGATAGCATCTGCAGCTTGGCAGTGCTTGCCCATTTTGTCCCCCCGGCGATGAGATAGTCCCCTGTCAGGCTGGTTATTATGCCATAGTCAGCGAGGCCCGTGCCGCCTAAAGAGACCTCCGCCACGAGGGCATCCGCCCTCTCAGCCTCTGCCGCATCCACGGCTGCGATGACGCTGCCGGGAGTTATGGACAGCCCAGATCTCAGAAGGCGCGGTCTGCCCTCTTCCCAGATCTCCAGGCCGCGGGTGGTATGGGAGAGGACCCCCTTTTGGCTTGAGAGTATAAGGGAGAGGAGCAGCGCAGATGTCGTCTTGCTGTGCGTTCCCGTAACCTCAAAGACCTGAAGGGCAGGCCGGGATCGGGGGCAGAGAAGCTCCCCCACCGCCTGGTGGTGGGTGATGATCCTCTTCTTCTCCCTTCTGGCCTGGGCCAGTGCCGGATTTCTCGGCGAGAGATGAACAGGGCAGGCCACCAGGTCGTAGCCCGAGATGTCGGGGGTGTGATGGTAGACCTCCAGTGGCTCGGCCTGCAGGCCCGACTCGACCATCCTTGCGGCGATGATTCCGCCGCCGTGGATGGTGTCGAGTACGGCTACCCTAGGGCCTCTTCCGCCCTCTTGCATGCCAGTGCCGCGATGCATTCGTCCACGCCCAGTGGCTCGGCGCAGATGACCTCCACATCCGCCTGCCCGATCTTCATAGTGCCGCGCCGGACTGCAGGATCCACTCCCAGCTCGTGGGGTATGTCCTGGCGGGTGTGAACTCCGTGGGCCAGGAAGAGGGGAAGGGCTACGATCCTGGTCACGCCGGTCCCGGCAAAGCCCTCCAGCCCCTCAGGGATGCTGGGCCGGTTCATATTGAGGTAAGCTGTCCTGACTGGTCCGGGGTGGAGCTTGCCGATCATGCCGGCAAGGCTCTCCACAAGCTCTTTGTTGTAGGGCAGGCTGGAGCCGTGCCCCAGCACAAGTATGCCAACGTCCTTGGAAGCCTTCATGGAAACACCAGTATTACTTTTTACGAGTACCGTAACAAATACCCGATAGACTCATAAGTACAAAACCCTTTCGAGGCGGTGGCATTTATGCAGGCGGATGGCATGCCGCGCCGCTATAGCTAAACGCCGCTATTTTTGAAGTGCTTCTCGAATATGGCTGCGATCTGGTCTGGCCTTTCGATCACGAAGACGTCCTCCATGCGACGCAGCCTGTCCACATGCTCTGCATCCTCCTTTCTTATGCGCAGCTTCATCTCGCTGCCGTCCGGCAGGATGGTGGTGATCACCCCCGGCATATAGTCGCAGGGCATGATGTATGTGGGAACGAAGGCCTTCTGGGACATGATGGCTGCATTGGAGAGCAGCGAGTCTGCCAGGCCCAGGGAGATCTTGGCCACGGTATTGGATGTGGTTGGGGCCAGAAGCAGAAAGTCATAGCGATTGAGCTGGAGCTGCCCGGCCAGGAAGGGAGAATTGGCATTGATCTCCACCCAGACCTTGTCGAAGTTCTTCTCCAGGTCGTTGAAGAGCTTGTAGTACTTGATGACCTGCTCTCCCGCCTTCGAGACGAAGACGCGTACGTCCGCCACATCGTCGTACTGCTTCTGCAGATCGATCATTGTGCGGACGGTCTCAGTGATGCGGTCTCCGCTGCCGGTGATCCCCCAGGCTATCCTGCGCTTCGCTTTAGCCTTTGCCATGACTGCCACCTCTCACCTCTTACGATAACCATCTTTCCCATCTTATTTTTCCAGCGCCGGCTCCTCTGGCCTCCCCATATTGCCGAGCCACTCAACTGTCTCAGCGAAGCGGCGGACCGTCTTTCTCAGTGTGCGCAGCCCCTCGTCATCCTGCACCGCCCCCTCCAGGGTATCATGAGACCAGAATGTCGCGCCGAGGTTGGCACCGAAGAATCCCCCGCTCACAGGGATCATGCCGTTGAGTATGAAGAACGAGTGGACCTGCTGCACAGCCAGCTCCTGGCCGCCCATGCGGTCGCCCCCCACTGCGATGGCCATGCCAGGCTTGTGCCGCAATGCCTTCGGATCGGCAGCCAGGGCGGCACGTGTCCGGTCGATGATGATCTTGGTCTGGGCGCTCATGCTGCCGTTGTAGACGGGCGTTGCAATGACGAATCCCTGCGCCCTGCCTATGAGGGGATAGAGCTCCTGCATGTCGTCGTCTATCACGCAGTGCTTATTCTTCAGGCAGTAGTCGCAGTGCCGGCAGGGGCTGATGCTCTTGCCCCGCACGCTATAGAGCACAGTCTCAAAGCCCCTCTCCTCCAGCATATGGAGGGCCCGGCCCAGGACATGCTCAGTGGCCACCTTCCTGGGGCTGCCGCTTATGCCGAGAATCATAATAACAGTATGATCTCTGCCCTTATATCAGATTTCCTTGAAATGACGCAAAGGGTATTAAGCCTGGAAGGCGAAAAGAGGCCTTCGAAGAGGGGGCTGGAAGATCATGATCGAGGGCAGGGCCTGGATCTTTGGAGACGATGTGGACACGGATGTGATCATCCCGGGAAAGTATCTGCGCACGAAGGACCCCCACGTCTGGGCGGAGCATGTCATGGAGGGGCTGGATCCAGGCTTCGCCTCGCGTGTGAGGGCTGGCGATGTGATTGTGGCAGGCAGAAACTTCGGCAGCGGCTCGTCGCGCGAGCAGGCGGCCCATGCCCTGAAGGGCGCTGGCGTCGCGGTGGTGGTTGCCCGCTCATTCGCCCGCATATTCTACAGAAATGCAATCAACGTTGGCCTTCCCCTCATAGAGGCCGATGTGATGTGCGCCCCCGGGGAGACCGTCTCGGTGGACCTCGCTGACGGGACTGTGCAGGTCGGTGGCCGGACCATTCAGGGCACCAGGCTTCCAGACTTTTTATTGGAGATTCTGAACGACGGAGGCCTTGTCAGCCACCGCCGCAAAGAGAAGGGTCTGGAATGATCTTTCCTGAGGACTACAAGCAGGTGGGGATAAAGGACGGGGAGAGACGGGGCGATCCGGTCTATTTTTCTACGAGGTATCTTATCAGCAGGGATGGCCCCAGGCTCTATGCAGTCAAAAGCCGTGGCGAGGGCTTTTTGAGAGAGGTGGAGGCTCTGGAGCTTCTGGCCTCTGGAAGCGAGATCGCCTTTTACGGGGAGCGTGTCGACACCAGGAACCGCACACTTCTCACCGACCTGGCTGCAGAGATCTGCAGCAGTGGCCTCGGCGAGGCCGTCAGCACAGTTGTCTTTCAGGGGCCTGATGAGCACATCACATTTGTAAAGGACCCGGATCCGTCCCGGGTGCTGGCCATAGATGTCCTGGATGTCTCTCCCCCGGACCCGCCATGGCTGCTGCATGCCTTAAGCCGGCTCGAAGGCTGCGGCCTGCTTGGGGATCTGATGGTCAGGTTCGTCCCCAATGTCCTGGACATCAGCTGCTATGAGGGCGAGGGGGTCTACTACCCGTGCCGGGCGGCGGGCCTTGGCAGGAGCCTGGACTCTGATGCAGTGGTGCATGAGCATCCGCAGATCGTGGGCTGCGAGGTCTCACGGGAGATCTTCCTGGCCGGCCATCATGGCATGCAGTACGATTTCGTCAACATCTGCCCGCTCACAAGCAGCCATGCGGCCTTCTCTCCGCACCGCCCCTTTCTCACCAGGTGCTGCCGCTCTGAGCGGCGGGGGCCGGTGGAGAAGAACGGCCAGCCGGGAATGGCTGTGCACTGGGGTGACGGGCCATGGGAGATCGCCCTGGCGGTAAGGCAGCTGGTGGGGGCCGTAAGGCGGCAGGAGGCGGAGTGATGGCTAGCAATAGAGGATCGAAGAGGGTGGCGGTTGTCCCCGGCGACGGCATCGGCCCTGAGGTGGTGGAGAGCGCCCTCGCGGTGCTGGATGCAGCAGGTGCCGATTTTGAGAGGGTATTTCTGGAGATCGGCTACGGCCGCTGGAAGAGGACGGGCCAGGCCATGGGGGAGGAGGAGCTGGCAGCCATAAAGGAGTGTGACTGCGTTCTCTTCGGTGCCATAACCACCCCGCCAGATCCCGGATACCGCAGCGTTCTGCTGCGCCTGCGAAAGGGGCTGGACCTCTATGCCAACATCAGGCCCTTCCGTGGGCGGGGCCTGGATTTCGTCATAGTGAGGGAGAACACAGAGGGGCTATACTCCGGCCTGGAGGAGGTTGGGGCGGAGGAGTCGCGCACGCTGAGGGTGGTCACAAGGCGCGGCTCTGAGAGGATAGCAGAGAAGGCCTGCGATCTGGCAGCGAGCAGGTCCAGGCTGACAATTGTGCACAAGTCCAATGTACTTCTCTCAGACAGGCTCTTCCTCGATGTCTGCAGGTCTGTGGCTGCGCGGCGGGGGGTAGCCTGCGATGACATGCTTGTTGACGCAGCCGCCTACAATCTTGTGGTAGATCCGGGACGCTTTGATGTGCTTGTCACAACCAATCTCTTCGGAGACATACTCAGCGATGAGGCTGCAGGGGTCACGGGCAGCCTGGGCCTGTGCGCCAGCGCCAACGTGGGCGACTGCCATGCGCTATTCGAGCCCATTCACGGCAGCGCCCCGGACATCGCAGGAAAGGGCATAGCCAATCCGGTGGGAGCTATCAGGAGCGCAGCCATGATGATGCAGTGGCTTGGCGAGGCAGAGGCTGCGGAGAGGATTGAGCAAGCTGTTGAGGCTGCCCTGGCCGGGGGGGCGAGGACGCCGGACCTGGGCGGGCAGAGCAGCACAGGGGATGTGACGCGGGCTGTGGTGAGGGAGCTTGAGGATAACGGGGTTTAGCTTGCCATCCGGCAAAATCGAGCCTGTGAGCGCAAGTAAGAAATGCCATCCCTGTCTCTTATTATGCGGTGTGTTTCTATGAATCTTGAAGAGATGTCTCAAATACTGAAATCCTCTCTCGGCATCAGCGAGAACATAGTGGGCGTGCGGCTCTTCTCCAGGGGGGAGCAAATACCAGAGGGCCTCAAGGAGATGGAAAAGCCCCTTCACTACTGCTCAATGATCCAGGGGGCGAGGAAGGAGGGAAGGAGCTTTTTGGCAAGGGCAGAGCAGCATGCCTGCAAGGGCGGCGCTTCAGGCCTAGGCATGGTCCCCTGCCCTGAGAACATCGCCTCAGGGGCCCTGTACTTTGAGAAGCTTCACAAGTGCGAGACGCCTGACATCGGCATCAACATGGCCACAAACATGCCGCGTCTGCTGCCAGGCAGCACAGTGGCCACCTACGTGGCCCCCCTGGACAAGATGGTAACCAATCCCGATGTGGTCATATTCGTGGGCAGCCCCCTCCAGGCCAGGAGGATTGTGCAGGCTGTCATGTTCACCAGGGGCGGCAGGGCCACATTCAACACCGCTGGAATTCAGTCCTTCTGCGTTGACGCCACATCATCTCCCTATCTCAAGGGTGAGGTGAATGTCTCACTGGGCTGCGACGGCTCAGCCAGAAATTCCGGTCTGGAGGATAAGGATGTGGTTGTGGGAATTCCCTTCGCCATGATGGAGAGCATCTGCAATGTGCTCAGGGACAACTACGCCGAGTGGGACAGGTTCATGAGAGGATAGGAGGAATTTTCTGGATGGTGGGGATTCGTGTTTGAGATGATTCTGATTGCCACCGACGGCTCCCATCACAGCCGCCGGGCGGCGGAGGTGGCGATAGAGATGGCAGGGCTGTTCGGCTCTACCATCGTCGTCCTTTATGTCGTGGATATCGGCAAGGAGTATGCCCCTCTGGGCGATCTGCTCTCCAGGGCGGCAGACGACCTGATCGGCGGCATCCGCAGCAGCCTCACGCAGCAGGGGGAGGAGATCACAAAGGAGGTCTCTGATATGGCAGAAAAGGCGGGCATCACAGCAGAGAGGCGAATTGTCGAGGGATATCCTGCCCAGGAGATACTGCGCCTGGCCGAAGAGGAGATGGCGAGCCTCATAGCCATGGGCGGGATCGGAGCCACGGGCCTCAATCGTTTTCTGCTGGGAAGCGTGGCAGATAAGGTGGTGAGAAGCTCGCAGATCCCTGTTCTGGTGGTGAGGTCCTGAGATTCTGCCTCGCAACACTCCACCGGACCAGCAGGCCGTCATCGAGGCGCTCCGCATCTTTCAGGTCAAGTCTGGGAAAGCCTGCGACAAATCCCTCACCGTCCGCCAGCGTGGGAGCCTCCGCCCCTCCGATGATCTGCGCCCCAACATAAACGTAAATCTCATCCACGAGCCCATCCCTTATCAGCGACCAGTTGAGGCCGGCTCCACCCTCCACCATAAGCTTTCTCACCCCCCTCAGCCGGAGCCGGCTGAGAAGCTCCTTCAGGTCCACCCTCTTCCTGCCGCAGATGAGAACCTCGCTCCTCCGTGAGAGCATCTCCAGCCTCTCCTGAGGGGCAGATTCGGAGACGGCAATTATGCAGCCCGGGCCCAGCACCCTTGCCACAAGGGGCGTGCGCGCCCGGCTGTCTGCCACAATTCGCAGTGGGTTGTCCGGCCTGCCTGCAGCCCGCCTCTCCATTCGCAGCCCCTCAGACTTGACCCTCAGCCTGGGATCGTCCGCCCGGACAGTGCCAACCCCGACCATGACTGCGTCGCTCTCAGCCCGCAGGGCGTCAACCCGGGCCAGGTCGGCCCTGCCTGAGATCCTCACCTGCCTTCGATCCCTCGAGCTGATCTTGCCGTCTGCGCTCATGGCGCAGTTGATGAACACAATAGGCCGGTCCATGGTGGTCGCACCCGTGCATCTCTCGTCTTCTCATGATGGGTTGTGCGGACAGAAGCTAAATAGATTGCCCGGTTAACCTTGCGGCGTGTCCGAAGAGATCCTCCTGCAGGGAACTGTGATCTACGGAGACGGCTTTGCCGAGGAAGAGGGCTACATATGCATACGGGATGGAATCATTCGCGAGATGGGCCGCGAGAGGGTTGATGCCGATATTTCTGGCATCATCTGCCCTCGCTTCGTAAACGCCCATGTCCACCTCGGCGACTCAGCCTTCAAGGACCCGCCCTTTCTGCCCCTACCCGATCTGGTGGGTCCGGGAGGCCTCAAGGCGCGGCTTTTAGCAGCGACACCCCGCACGGTGCTGGTGGAGGGCATGAGAAGAAGCCTGCATCAGATGGCTGCATCAGGCACATACGCTTTCGCCGATTTTCGGGAGGGAGGGGAGGATGGCGTTCTCATGCTTGAGGAGGCGCTGAGGGATATTCCTCTGCAGGCCAGGATCCTGGGCAGGCCAGCGGTCTCTTCGGATATGGAGGCTGCTGCCCCCCGCAGATGCTGGGGACTCGGCCTGTCCAGCACCCGCGATTACGATCCCCGTTTGGCTGAGGCGGCTGTCGCCTCGGCCAGAGCAGCCGGCCAGGCGGTGGCCATTCACGCGGGAGAGGCCACCAGGGACGACATATGCGATGCTCTGCGGCTGCGACCCGATTTCCTGGTGCATATGGGCCTGGCGGATGAGGTGGAGCTGCGCGAGGCGGCTGATGCCGGCATCGCCGTGGCAGTATGCCCCAGGTCCAATATGATCACGGGCGCTGCCCTGCCCGATGTCAGAAAGATGCTCTCCCTCGGCCTGACTGTGGGCGTGGGCACGGACAATGCCATGCTCAATTCGCCGGACATGTTCGAGGAGATGCATATCCTGGTGAGAGCACTGCTGCACGACGATAGACAGGTATTTAAGATGTGCACGCTAAACGGCGCTAAAATGCTGGGAATGGACGGCCAGATGGGGTCCATCCAGGAAGGAAAAGAGGCAAGGCTAATGGTCTTAGACGGCAGTTCGGACAATCTGTGGGGGCGCAGAGGCACACTTGCCGCAGTGGTGCGGCGGGCAGGGCCGTCCGACATAATAGCTGTCTTCTAGAGGTTATATCATGTTCAAAAAAATCTTGGTGGCAACCGACGGATCTGAGCACGGGTTCAATGCGGCCAGGGTGGCCCTGGAGTTGGGGAAGATCTCGGGCGGAGGTGTCACAGCGCTATACGTGGCGGACACCAGCCGCACAGCCCATCTGCCGGACGATATGCTGCTGCTCAGCATCCGCGAGCTCCTGCTCAAGGAGGGCAAAGAGGCCCTGGCGCAGGTACAGGTAATAGCCGAAGAGATGGCAGTGCCCTATGAGGGCGTGGTGGTGGAGGGCAATCCAGGCAGCGAGATCATCAGGTTCGCAGAGGAGAAGGGAATGGATATCATAATCATGGGCATGGTTGGGCGCACGGGCATCGAGAAGTTTTTGCTGGGCAGCGTGGCCGAAAAGGTGGTGCGGAGCTCCAGGATCCCTGTCATGATCATTCCCCGGGGGCAGACTTGAGCATCAGCGCATCAGTGCGGGACATAATGGTCCGGGATGTGGCCTTTGTAACCATACCGGGCAGCAGAGACGATGTCCTCCGCACATTGCAGGAGCGCAAGGTCTCCGGCGTCCCCGTGATAAAGAAGGGAGAGGTGGTGGGCATGATCACCAGGACGGATCTGCTCAAGAACCGAGAGGAGGACCAGACTGCCCTGCTCATGACCCGCAATCCGGTGACGATCTCTCCGGATAGGAGCGTTGTGCAGGCCGCCCAGTTGCTAATAGAGCACGACTTCCGCAGGCTTCCCGTGGTGGAGGGAGGAAAGCTGGTGGGCATAATCACTGTGGCCGACATTGTGCGGATGGTCGCGGAGCTGAACATCAAAGAGAGCATCGAGCCTTATCTGGAGAGGCAGACAGTAGTCCTCTGGAGCGAGATGCCCCTTCCCGTGGCCGGAGCGATTATGGAGTATGCGGCGGTGCAGGCCTGCCCGGTCATAGACAGCTCCCTGCGGCTGGCGGGCATGATATCGGACAGGGATCTCATCAAGGCCAGCGTGATAGAGGAGACTGTGGAGCAGACAAACCTCTCCGCAGATGACGGAGAGGATCCCTGGGTATGGGACAGGGTGATCTCTACAATCAACAAGTACTACACCGTATCCAGGATCAGGCTCAAGGACATACTCGTGCGCGATGCCATGGTACGTCCCATCTCCGCCTACAAGAAGGATGAGGTGAGCAAATGCGCTGCCATCATGGCCAAGAACAGGATCGACCAGATGCCGGTGATCACCTCCGGCGGAATGCTGATGGGGATGCTCAGAGACAAGGACATCCTGGCGGCGCTGGTGGAGTGCAGCCAGAGCCATCCCTGAAGAACTCCCCCTCTACTGAATTATTTTACTTCGACATGCAGGCTAGTTGGCTTGCGCAAAACCATAATAAACTTGCACGCGCCTCCCCTGCTCATGGCCCGCTTTCTCGTGGTCCTAGGCACCACCTCCCACTCCGGCAAGAGCACCCTTGTAGCAGCCCTATGCCGGCTGCTCTCAGATCGCGGCTGCTCTGTCGCCCCCTTCAAGAGCCAGAACATGAGCCTCAACTCCTGGGTCACTAAAAACGGCTCGGAGATAGGCATCGCCCAGGCTGTGCAGGCCTGGGCTGCGCGGACGGAGCCCACCGAGTTCATGAACCCCATCCTGCTCAAGCCCAAGGGAGACCGCACCTCCCAGGTCATAGTGCTCGGCAGGCCCGTGGCAGACAGGTCTGCAGAGGAGTACTACAGTGAGATCGAGGGTCTCAAAGAGACAGTGGACCGGGCAGTGCTGCAGCTCGAGAAGGATTACGACTTCATAGTCGTGGAGGGAGCCGGGGGTGCCGCAGAGATAAACCTCTTCGAGAGGGATATCGCCAACATCTACGTGGCCCGACATCTCAAAGCCCCCATCATACTGGTGGGCGACATCGAGCGGGGAGGGGTCTTCGCAAGCCTCTTCGGCACAGTAGAGCTACTGCCCCCAGACATCCGCCCACTGGTGAGGGGCCTGGTCATCAACAAGTTCCGGGGAGATCCATCCATACTGGGCTCAGGAATGCAGAGGCTGGAGGAGCTGACAGGCGTTCCCGTGCTTGGCATCCTGCCATATCTCGACCTGGACATCCCCTCGGAGGACTCCGTCTCCCTGGGAGATAAGGGCTGCAGGGGTTTTGTCCCCCGCGGCGAAATTGAAATTGCTGTCATAAGGCTGCCCCGCATCAGCAACTTCACAGATTTCGAGCCGCTTGAGAGGCAGGCGCGAGTCAGGTATGTGGGCCTGTCCGAGGAGCTGGGCCGGCCTGATGCAGTGATCATCCCTGGCACCAAGAACACCATATCAGACCTGCGCGAAATGGAGGAGAAGGGAATGGCAGATCAGATCAGATCGCTATCCGGCACACCTGTACTCGGCATCTGCGGCGGCTACCAGATGCTTGGAAGGCAGATCGTCGACTGCGGCATAGAGGAGGCTGTGGGGACCTTTTCCGGCCTCGGGCTTCTGGATGCCACCACTCGCTTCGACCGCTACGAGAAGAGGACTGCGCAGGTGATGAGGAAGGTCACAGGAGGCGGGCCGATACTGGATCCCATACGTGGCCAGAAGGTAAGGGGATATGAGATCCACATGGGCATGACTGAGCAGCGGGGCGAGAGCGCCTTCGAGGGCGACGGCGCGGTCTCAAAGGACGGCCTTGTGATAGGCACCTACCTGCACGGCATATTTGAAAACGAGAACTTCCGCAATGCCTTTCTCAATTTCCTGCGGCAGCGCCGCGCGAAAAATACCGGAGGCGCAGTCGATGGGGCGGAGCGCCCTGCCGGGCGAGTGGCAGGCAAAGGGGATAGGGATGCATTCTCGGATCTGGCAGGGGCGGTGGCGGCCCATCTGGATATGGCCGGGATCTGGAGAATGCTGGGTTTGGAGCCGGATGGCAGATGAGGCTGGCTGTTCTCTTCTCTGGCGGCAAGGACTCGGTCTATGCCTGTCGGCTGGCCATGGAGGCGGATGAGGTCTCCTGCCTGATCACCCTGATCTCGGACAGCCCGGAGAGCTACATGTTCCACACCCCAAACATTCGCTGGACCGGCCTGCAGGCGGAGGCTCTCGGCATTGCCAGGCTTGCCTGGAGGACCAGCGGCGCGAAGGAGGAGGAGCTACTAGACCTCAGGGCAGCGATGGCCGCAGCAGCGGAGGAATACGGCATCCAGGGCATAGTCACCGGAGCCATCGAGTCCGTCTACCAGGCGTCTAGGGTGCAGAGGATCTGCAGCGACCTCTCTTTACGGTGCTTCAATCCCTTATGGCATGTGGACCAGATCGAGCACCTGCGCAGGCTCTGCCGGGAGGGCTATCGCACCATCATATCAGGCGTCTATGCCTATCCCTTCGACTCCTCATGGCTCGGGGCGGAGCTGAACGAGCCGCGCATCCTGGTGCTGGAGGAGATGCAGAGGAGATACCGGATCAATCCATCCGGAGAGGGAGGGGAGATGGAGACATTCGTTCTGGACTGCCCAATATTCAAAAAGAGGATAGAGGTGGTGCGGGCAGAGCAGGTATATGCCAATTACAGCGGCCAGTACATCATCCACGAGGCGAGGCTGGTGGATAAGTTAGGGCATAGTCCTTCGCCCTGAGGTGAGAAGTCTGCAGATCGTCGAGCGGTTTGCACGCTACCGGCAAGGCTCTTCCTACGAAACCGATTTATGTAATGAATGCTCATGACAGCAATTGCTATGCAAGACTACTCCGTAAACCAATTCCTGGCCGCGGCAATTGTTCCCGACCTTGATATAGAGATCTGCGATGTGACCCTTCGCGATGGCGAGCAGATGCCAGGAGTTGTGTTCCGTGCCGATGAGAAGCTTGACATAGCCATGCGGCTGGACGAGATCGGGGTCGAGGTCATAGAGGCAGGCTTTCCGGTGGTCTCGGCTGCGGAGATGAATGCCGTAAGGGAGGTCTGCAACCTGGGGCTGGATGCGAAGATCTCCGTCCTCTCCCGCTCCATCAAGGAGGATGTGGATGCGGCAGTGGAATGCGGCGCCGACATGATATCAATCTTCATAGCGATATCCGACCTGCACCTCAAGCACAAGCTGCACATGAGCTGTCCGCAGGCCGTATCCTGCGCACTGCAGGCTGTGGAGTATGCCAAAGAGCACGGCCTGATAGTGCGCTTCTCGGCTGAGGATGCCACCCGTACCGATTTTGATCTGCTAAAGAGGGTGTACAAAAGGGCGGAGGAGTACCACGCCGACTACATCAGCGTGGCAGACACAGTGGGCATCATGAATCCGCGCACGACATACTATATGATCAGCGAGCTCAGAAAGATCGTGAAGACCCCCATATGCATGCACTGCCATGATGACCTGGGGCTCGCTCTGGCCAACACCCTGGCAGGAGCTGAGGCCGGCGCAAAGCAGCTTCACGTCACCGTAAACGGCATCGGCGAGCGGAGCGGCAACACCCCACTGGAGGAGCTGCTCGTCGCCCTGCGGCTGCACTACGGCCTGGAAAGGTACGATCTTTCCAAGCTCAAGGACCTCTCCAAGCTTGTCGAGAGCTACTCCGGCGTGCCCGTTGCCAAAAATAAGGCGGTGGTTGGGACGAACGCCTTCGCCCATGAGTCGGGAATCCATGTGGCTGCAGTTCTGGAGGAGCCGCGCACATACGAGCTCTACTCCCCGGAGATGGTGGGGGCGGCGCGGCACATCATCATAGGCAAGCACACAGGGACCAAGGCCCTGCGCTACATCACCCAGAGGATGGGCTATCAGCTGAAGGACGAGGAGCTGGTGGACCTGTCAGAGAGGGTGAAGATGTGCAGCGAGTTCAAGCACGCCATAAACTGCGAAGAGCTGCGAACGCTGATACTGAATATGGAGAATATAGAGGTCGTATATCCGGGGCCGTAAATTGAGCCTTTTTCAATAATTGCTGTGTTGAATAATTCGAGGCTCTGCGGTCAATAGCTATCGATTCTACCAAAGTTTTGATTTGTATGGATTAGCTTTCTGCTATCGGATTACTAAACATTATTCAACAGAGCAACCCAAGAGGGAGCTATTTATATTTGTATGCCAAGCCGTTAGGTCTATGCAAGAGATTAAGATATGTAGCAGATATTTTGCTTCGTTTATTAAATTATAGTTAGGTGCTATAATGGATCTACCGGAAAAGAAACGACTTAAGGTCCTGTTTATTGCTAGCTGGTATCCTAATAAAGAGCATCCAGTTAGCGGTATTTTTATAAAAAAGCATGCTATGGCAGTCTCAAAATATTGTAATGTTGCTGTCCTCTATATCCATTTAGGATCAATTGAGGATAGCATTGATGTTATCGAAGAAAATGGCATACTAGAAGTGATAGTATATAAAAAATTGAGCACTCATCGATTGATAAGATATCTTTCCAACCAGATGGCCCAATATCTTGGAAATTTGCATGCTTCCTTAATGGGATATGACATAATATATAGGAAATTTGGCAAGCCAGATCTAGTTCACTGCAATGTCTTACTCTATGCGGGATTTGTTGCCCTCTATTTGAAATTGCGATATGGTATGGTATATATTCTTACTGAGCATTGGGCGGGGTACCTTAATGAAGATGGCACATTTAAAAAGAGGTCTTCACTTGGAAAGGCGTTCATGAGATTTATAGGCAAAAATGCGGCAGTAATTACTACTGTAAGTGGTAAATTAAGGGATGCGATGATCGCATGCGGAATAAATAACCAATATTTTGTGATCCCAAATGTAGTTGATGCAACTGAGACGAAATGCCGCAAAAAAAATAATAGCAAAAAGCAGATACTCCATGTATCTCTTCTCAAAGACGACATCAAAAATGTATCAGGAATAATTGAAGCGATTAAGGATTTATCCATGAAGCGGAGAGATTTCGAGCTTCATATTGTGGGTAGTGGTGTGGATAGAGAAATGCTTGAAATTCTTTCGGAAAAGTATGGGCTTCTAAATAGAATGGTCTTTTTCGAGGGAATGGTGCCGGTGAACGAAGTGGCAGGTTTCTTTTGCGAATGCGACTTCTTCGTGCTCAATAGCAACTTTGAGACATTTTCCGTTGTAACTGCTGAGGCTCTTGCCTATGGCAAGCCAGTAATAGCAACAAGGTGCGGCGGTCCTGAGGAATTTGTGAATAGTAACTGCGGAATCTTGATAGAACCCAGAGATAATAATGGACTTGTAAACGCTATGAACTATATGCTAGACAATTTTTCAACCTATAACCCAGAAGATATCCGTGAATATGCAAAAAACAAATTTAGCTCTGATGTCATTGGTGAAGCGCTATTCAGCATTTATCAGAAGGTGTTAAAATGAACTGGATATTGTTTGGAGCAAAGAAGCTTGAGTATTACGATGGCCTTCTGATAATGGCGGATACTGGATTGCACTATCAGGTCTTTTCTATAGTCAATGGTTTGAAAAACAAGATAAAAAAGGCTCTTCGCTATTTCCTGTGGGTAACCTCATGATATCTATTTTGGTATCATGATGCAACTTCACTTATTACTCCGACTTGAGAGGCGGTTGGCATTGATATTATGATGATTGGCGGTCTCCCGGCAATTTAGCTATAACTTGGATTGTGTCTCGGGATTCCAGTTTACCCACACAAAACAGCGAGGAGCCATAAAAAAAGAAGAAGATCTTCTCGTACTGGATATAGCCGCAGGAGAAGGCGCATTTTCTAAGAGGCTTTTTGATAACGGTTTTTGTGTGGATTCCGTCGACATAGATCATGAGAACTTTAAGTATAATGGCACCATTCCCTTTGTAAAGATCGATTTAAATAATGCGCAAAATTTAGGAGAATTTATACTTCAAAATAAAGAAAGATATGATATCGTTGTATCCATGGAGACGATTGAACATTTAGAAAATCCTTGGATGTTTCTCCGAAGCTTGAAGGAGGTTGTCAAGCCTGGCGGCTATATCGTTCTCAGCACGCCCAATATTGAAAGCCCTTGGTCTAAGTTTTGTTTCTTTCTTCGGGATAGGTTTCTTATGTTCATGGAAGGGGATCTTCCCTATGGTCATATAAATCCCCTTACCAGCTTTGAATTAAAAACCATCTTTAATAGAATCGGGCTGGTGCATGAGGCAACATATCCTGGTGGATTATATCCTCTATTGTGGTTTAGAAAAAGATTTTTTGACAGCATTTATTGGTGTTTGGTAAACATTTTAAGCCTTCCCTTCACAAATAGGCTCGACTATTCTTGGTGCAAGATCTACCTTATACGCAGGTAGGCATTGGAATGTTCATCTATTTTTTTACCATTGCCCTCAATGATGACTTAAGCAAGACGATTTCATCTCTTTCAATCAAAATTATGATATATAAAACTGAAACTGAAAATAATAAACAGAATTTGAGCAAATTTGTATTGATTGAGGTCGAAAATATAACAAAAAAAATGATCACTACAGATGTAATTCCTGCGATTTTAATTATCCATTTGATGTTGGCATTTAATAATAATGTTTTAATGGTTAGCGTATAGAATATCAGGGCCATTGTTATAAGTGATAGCGCGGTAGCTGTTGCTGCCCCCAGGACGCCGAAGCGTGGTATAAGAACGATATTCAAAAGAATATTGATCGCAGCGCTGAAGCCAGCTGCCTTTAATCCCAGGTCTGGACGGTTCACACCTGCCAAAGAGCCTCCAATGGATGTGCAAAAGACACCGAATATAACTGTCCCTATCAGCAGTATCTGAAGCGGTAATGCAGATTTGTAAAATCCTTGACCATATATTATGGTCACCATCTCCTCCGCAAAGAAGCCAATGGCAAGGCCTGCAGGAATAAGCGCAAGAGCGGAATATTTCATGCTCTTGTCCAGCATTTTCTGAAGACCCCCGATGTCTCTTTTGCTCCAGTATTCGGATGTGGCGGGGTAGGATATGGTTTGGATCGCCTGGGGCACAACCCAGAAGAACTTGCTGAGCCCGGTTGCTGCTGAATAGAAACCAACGTCTGCTGCAGTCAGAAAATATCCCAGGAAGACGGTATCTGCCTGAAGATTGATCATATTTATTAAATTTGCACCAAACATCTGCGAGCCAAAACAGGCGAGCTTTTTGGTTGTTTGCACATATTCCTCAAATGTCAAATACAGCCGAGCTTTGCACCAGTAAATTAAGATAGCTGATACTCCAATAGACGAAATCATGATCCCTATAATGGCACCCGAGACTCCATAGCCGTAATAAATAAGGATTGCTGTGGATAATGTCATTAAAACTTGCTGAATAATCAAGGCTGTAGCATATTTATTCATATCTCTCAGTCCATTCAAAGTGCCGTACAATACAGCATTGACCAGCACGAAGGGAAAAACTGGGCCTAGCATCTCCAATAGCCTCTTGATGCCGGGCATTTTGAACAGATCGGCAAAGGATTGAGATAACAAATATACCATAATGCATAAAATAATACCCACTATAAGGGAGGTAATAATGGCCGAAGATATCATTTTATTCAAATTCACTTTATCGTCTTTATACTCAGCTACATACTTTATGATTGCAGCAGGAATTCCAAGCGCTCCCACTGTAGTTGCAACTCCATAAAATGTATAGGTTAGTCGATATAGTCCCAATTCTGCAGCGCCAAGATACCTTGCCAATATTATGGAAATTATAAAAGTTAGAAGCATATTTATCATGGATGCAATAAGCGTAAGGCTTACATCCAAGGCAAACTTCTTTGCTTCCTGCATGGCTTTCTCTTGGAATGCGCAATATAAAAGCTTCATCATCGGGGCGCGTTTTCGAATATCCTATTGAGATTCAAAAAATTTATGGACTTTTTTTGCTCTCTCCTTCCAGGTATGATGCGGCCTGATTTTAATCAGATCTAATGACATCTTTTCTCGAATTTCTGGATTTAAAATTAGCATTTCGGCCTTTTCTGCTAAATCTTTGGCATTAAAGTCTATGTATAATATGCCGCCATCCTTGCCTACTTCGAGCAATGACTCGCATTTTGTACATAATATGGGCTTACCGGTACCTATGTACTCGAAGAATTTTGTTGGGGAGCTGAAATTCATATAGCTCTCTCTTGGGTCGTAAGGCATAACTAAGAGATCCATTTCATTCAATGCAGCCGGCAAGTCCTTTCTGGGAATCAGTTTCCTTTCGATGAAACAGCTATGTTCAATGACCTCTTTAATCCCCGTGGTTAAGCCTTCTCCATAGGATCCGAAAAGAAACAGCTTTAAGCAAGGATATTTCTTATGCAAGTCTTGGCAGGCGCTTACAAGTATTTCTATACCTCTGTTCTTCGTTAGCCCTCCTACGTAGCAGATATTAAATCTATTTTTGATACTTTTATAGGCATTAGGATATAATTCGCAAAAGCTTTCATCATAAGCGTTTGGCACGATAATAACTCGCTTATCCTTTGATAATTGATATTTATCTTTGAGATAGTTCCACATAGGATTGTTTAGTGCCAAGATTATTGTAGTGTTCCTAAAATAATAACTCTCCAGATTCCAATTTAATATGGGCCTTCCAGTGCCAATAACCTGTGCTTGTTCAATTGTGTCGTGGATATCCAGCATTATTTTTAGATCCATCATACTGCAAAGCCTAAATAGTGCTCGGTTCTGTACATTGGTTAGAGAGTGCGGGTAGGCAAAGTAGACCCACGGCCGGTAAAGGATCAGCAGCAAAGCAGAGCGCAGAGCGGCCGCGGTCTTTAGCACGTTGTTATACACAGTGCTCATCAGCCCGCCTTTCGGTAAAAGATGGTAGCGTATTGAGACGACATCGATATCTTTGAAGTTTTTCAGTTCATTGATCAGAAAATGTATGCGCGTGTAGGTGGGCGTTGTATTTTCACCCAGGTCAGCTATCACCTCGCCGTTTACTACGGCAAAGATCTTTATCATAAGATAAGCTCTCCAATTACGCTAACCAATTCTCTCTCTCTCTTTTTATCTGAGAAGCAAGCCGATACTCTCTCTCTGGCCAGGGCCCCCTTTTCCGACTTTAATGCCTTTTTTATTCCTTCGGCTACATCCCTTTCATCATCATAGGCGACGTAAAAGCCTGTCTCTCCGACAACCTCTGGAAGAGCGCCACTCTTCGTCACTACCGGAACGCATTCGCAGAGCATAGCCTCCGCTAGAGAGACACCAAAGCTCTCATATGCGGAAATCTGGACATAAACCTTGGCCCTTTGATACCATTCAATGAGTGCGTCGTTTGAGACAAAACCTGGGAACAAGACGTTTTGGGGGGATATGGACTTGAGGTGATCAGCAGATTCATCTCTCTCCATGCCTATGATCGCAAACCTAGCTTCTGGAATCAATGCCGCCGCCTTCACCAGAGTTAAGAGCCCCTTTCTCTTCAGATTGGACCGGTCGATTATCGCCACTGTGATCACCAGATCCTCTTCCTTGCCGCTCGTCCCAGGTTTAAATCGCTCTTCATTTACGCCGTTATAGATGATTTGCATCTTCCTCGGGCGTATTCGTCTCAATGTCTCCCGACTGGTAAATTCAGATACTGGCAAAACCATGTCCGCATATTTTATCGCGATCAATGTAGTCACTCGTTTATGCCAGGGCATTAAAAAAAGGCCATAGCCAATCTCAGCTTCTGAGGCAACCTCATATCCCCCAATGATGATTATGGATTTTTTTCTGAGAATTCGTGATATAACTACGCTAAGAAAGGCATGCCCTCCTGCAAACCAGGATATGCTCGCCTTTGAAAATAAAATTGATTTAAATATTTTTATGGTATCGATAAGCTTTCGGTAGCTGACCATGCTGCACTCAAAATGATTTGACAAGATTCTATAATCACGTTCCACAAAACTCGGGATGAATGATGAATTTGGTGAAAAATAGACAAAAGTGATCCGTTTTTTATCTCTCCCATTCATTTTATCGGCGATAGCTGCCATATAGCGTAAGGCTTACCAATTTGTATATTACCTTATCTGAAGCCATCTTATAATGCGGCGAAATCTACTTAAAGCTGCTGACGATACCATTCAACTATGGCAAAGAAAAAGAACGAAAGCAGCGGTCTACAGTCATCCGCCGGCCTGATGAGGTACTTTGAGGCTGACGACACGTCGATCAAGCTCGCCCCCAAAACGATCCTGGGCGCCTGCATAGGTTCGGGCGTTGTGATACTGGGGCTGAATATAGCCTTCGGACTGTGGCCTTAGCTGGCCTCTCAATAGATTTTTCTGCGGACAATCCATTTTAGCCTGGGCCGGGTTTGAACTTTTGTTGTCAGATTTAGAGAAAAGATCTCGATGGTAAATCAGCGCCGAGGGTGAGATTCGAACTCACGAGACCCTTGCGAGTCACCAGCTTTCCAGGAGAGTATCACTCCAGGCTGGCGCCCTACCGCTAGACGACCTCGGCACGCTACATTCCAGCTGCAGTGGAGCCGTCCCTTTCTGACAGCTTCCACGCCCTGGGATAGCTGCCCGGCTCCATTATTACCCTTTCGGTCAGAGCCACAATTCCAGACTCGCTCTCCAGCATCTCCTGGCTGCTCATGCCGGCGCGGGCAATGGCGACTGCCTCTCCTTTCAGTGTAAAGAGGGCAACACCGTCGCCCTTATTTATATCGGTCTCCAGGCTGAGCAGGCCCGGTGCCGCCAGGGGCGCGCCGTGGCATACGGCATCCACAGCCCTGTCGGCTATGACCAGCCTGGGCAGGTGGGACAGCGCCCTCTCCACAGGCAGTATCACCCTCCGCAGTCCGCTCTCGTCGCCGCCCTCCTTCCAGGCGGCGTGGGCGTCGGCCAGCTGGTGCAGTGTGACCAGCGTCTCATCCTCGCGGAAGGGCCCTGCCCTGGTGCGGCGCAGCTCCTCCATGTTCGCGCCAGTCCCGAGCGCGAGGCCCATATCATAGCAGAGCTTTCTGATGTATGTTCCCGCCTCACAGCCAACCCGCATCAGCACCTGCTGCTCCTCTATCTCCAGAACATCGATGTAATAGATGGTACGCGTGCGCAGCTCTTTTACAACTGAGGACTTGAGGGGCGGCTTTTGCAGTATGGGCCCAGTGAACTCCGAGCAGACCTCAAGTATGCGCTTCCTCGGAACCGGCCTGTGTATGCGCATGAGGCAGATGTACTCCTTTCCAGCCAAAAGGAGGGTGTCCATGACGCGCGTGGCGTTCTCCAGCAGCACCGGCAGAACTCCTGTCACCTTGGGGTCCAGGGTGCCGCTGTGCCCCGCCTTCTCCACCTCCAGTATCCTCTTCACCCAGGCGACTACCTCGTGGCTTGTGGGCCCGGAGGTCTTGTCCAGGTTGATGGCCCCAAGTGCCAGATGTGCCTCGATGCTGCGGCTCTCCGGAGCGCATCCGTATGCCGGGTCCGTCTTTCCCCTGCGCTTTACCAGAACAGAGCGCTTCCTGTCCGCAGGAAGGATCTGAGGGTATGACTCCTGTGAGGATTTCGGGGGCACAGCTACAGATGCCGCCTCTGATTTATATCTATTCTTCCTGGGGCGGTGGATCACCGGCACGGCAGTGACCTCACAGCTGCAAGCACTATGGCCAGGGTTGCTGCTTCATCGAACTTTCCTGTATCGATGACCAGATCGTAAACCGATGTATCGTTGATATCGATGTTGTAGTACATCTTGTACCGCCGGGCCTCGCTCTCCTCTCTCTGGCGGGTCTCGCTCATGGCATCCTCGAAGAGCTTTGCCTCCCTCTTGGAGATGCGCTCCGCCCTCCTGCGCAGTTCGGTCTTCAAAAGAACCTTAAGGTCGGCAGGCAGAAGATGCCCTGAGAGCCTTCCCTCAAATATGCCGCCATCCTCCCGGGCCAGGGCCTTCTGGGCGTCGTCTATGAGATAGTCGATCTCAGGTCCCTTCTCAGCCAGACGGTTCATCTCCCTTACGGATATGTTCTTCTCAGAGGCGATCTTGCGGAAGAGCTCTCCTGAGTTGATATATCGGAGGTTAAGCTGCTGGGAAAGGGAGCGGGAGAGGGTTGATGTGCCAGTTCCCGGAGCGCCGCTTATGGTTATTATCATAAGCAAGGCCCTCTAGCTCATACTCCCTATGTCCAGAGCCTTGCGTATTATCTGCGATACGGGCAGAGAGCAGATGAAATACCAGTAGAACCAGTATAGAAACGGCCCCCAGGCGGCATCTTTGATGGGATGGGTGCCCCAGAAGGGAAACGTCATCGTCAGATCCGGATGCTGCACGACGTAAAGATATGCCCACATGAATAGCGGTATGGAGACGATGGCTATGTAGAGCATGGGCTTGAACTGCATCTGCATCATCTTGCCCTGCTCCGAGACCATCTTCATCTGCTC
>ENA-UPSM01001117-UPSM01001117.1-activated-sludge-metagenome-genome-assembly--contig:-NODE-1117-length-36660-cov-6.338724_pt1 | contig 36660 bp, 35 predicted proteins | sample MGYA00238181_ERZ773283 | MGnify/ENA primary metagenome ERZ773283 (study PRJEB29023, sample SAMN05720199) | activated sludge metagenome | isolation source: Anaerobic digester | place: Japan... | reverse complement strand
TTCAAAAATTATTTCCTTTGACTATTAAAAAGAAAAATTATGGAAAAACTTCAAAAAATCACATCCCTACTTCTGTTGCTGATAAGCTTAAATTCCTTTGCTCAAACAGGAGTAACGATTACTTATTATAGCGGAACTACTCAAGGCTTTAATATTGCAACCACTGGAAAACTCTATTTTGCTTCGGATAATTTATATGTAAAAATTGACGCAAGCACCACTCCAACAACCATTCCTGTGAGTATTATTAGAAAAATAACTTTCTCTAATTCACTTTCAACAACCACTTTTGGAGAAAATAAAAATAGTTTGGTACTGTATCCAAATCCAAGTTCGAATAGCATTAAAATTAAATCGGATGCTGTCGAAAATTTAGACACCAAAATCTATTCGTTAACGGGTCAATTAGTCTTGGAAGGAGTTTATCAAAACAATCAGGATATTGATGTGTCTCGTTTATCTTCAGGATTCTACCTTGTTCAAGTAAATGGTTTAACGATTAAATTCAGCAAAAAATGAGAAAAATATATCTTCTTGGATTACTTTTATTATTGACAAACCTTTCTTTTGGACAACAAAAAATAAGAGTTCACAATTCTGGCAACACGATGTATGCCAAGGAATTAACGGCAGTAGATAGCATTAAGCTAGAAAGTACTTATGCTAAATTCAAACTTTCTGATGCAACGAATACTTTGAACATTCAAAAAACAATGATTGACAGTTTGACTTTTACAACAAATACGGTCAATCTAGACAAAATTTACATCATCTATAATGGAACAGATGATGCCACGATTATCAATCCGTATGCGACATCTGGCGTAACGATTACGGCAACTGCAGGAACGGTCGTGGTCACAGCAGCTTCGGGAATTACAAATTTAGAATACAATATTTTAGGTTCATCGACCAATGGAAGTCTAACAATAACAACTGATTTGGCAGTCAATTTGGTTTTAAATAATTTGACCTTGACTAACCCTAACGGAGCAGCGTTAACTGTTTCGGGGGCAAAAACCACCAATATTTTGTTGAAATCAGGAACAAGCAATACGCTTTCGGACGGTTCGACAAGCACAAAAAACGGTACGATTACAACAAATGGACCTATTGTTATTCAGGATTCGGGAACTTTGGTAATTAACGGAATCAAAAAACACGGTATCAATACCTCTTCGACTATCACGGTTTTGAACGGGACAACTACTATAAATTCAGCTGCTTCGGATGGATTGCATTCCGAAGGATTTGTGATGAGCAACGGAACGGTAAACGTGCTTTCTTCTTTGGGAGACGGGATTGATGCTGGTGATGCTGCCATTGCTATAAGTGGAGGAACAATTAATGTTACTTCAACTGCTGCTGATGTAAAAGCCATTAAAACAGGAACTGGCACTATTGCAATTACGGGTGGTACTATAAATTTGACGGTTTCTGGAGCACAATCTAAAGGGATTAGCGCCAAAGGAAATATTACCATTACTAGCGGAACTTTTGCAATCACAATTTCTGGAGCAACCGTTCTTACGGCATCAGGAAGCGGGTTTGATCCTTCGTATTGTTCGGCAATAAAATCGGATGGAATAATTGCGGTTAACGGTGGAACTTTTACTATAAATTCTTTGGCTGGAGCCAATGGTGGGAAAGTCTTTTCTGCCAATGGAGAAATCAATATTACAGCTGGAAATATTACTACCAATACCGCTGGAAATGGCGGAACTTATACCAATATATTAGGCATTGCCGATAGTTTTTCGACCGCAACTTTCACATCAGATACTAATATCAACATTTCTGGTGGAATAGTAAATATAACCAATTCTGGAACTGACGGAAAAGGAATTTCAGCCGATTTGAATGTTACAATTTCAGGAACAGCTCAAATAACCGTTACCAATTCTGGAGCACAAGGCAAAGCAATCAAAGCCGACGGCAATATAATTATTGATGGAGGAACAACCACAGCAAACCTTTCTGGAGCGACTGTTTTGACAGCTTCTGGAAGTGGTTTTGACCCTTCTTATCCTTCTGGATTAAAAGCAACAGGAACAATTACTATCAATTCGGGCTCTGTTACTGTAACTGGAACAACCGCTGCAACAGGAACAAAAGGAATTTCTGCCGATGGAAATATTACTATAAATGGAGGAACAATTAATGTAACTACCACAGGAAATGGTGCCGTTTACACCAATACAACAGGAACTGTCGATTCCTATTCTTCAGCAGCCATTACAACCGATGCCAATTTGGTTATCAATGCTGGAACCATAACCACATCAAGTTCAGGCACTGGTGGAAAAGGCTTGAAAGCCGATGGAACAATGACTATCGGAACAGTAAGTACAAGCCCAACCTTGAATATTACTACAACAGGAGCACGATTTTTAGTTTCGGGAACGGATTATGCACACCCAAAAACTATTGTGGCGACTAGTGCAATCAGTATTTTGAACGGAACAAACACTATAAATTCTACCGATGACGGAATTCATTCTGACGTTTCTGTAACCATTAGTGGTGGAAATACAATTGTCAATGCCATTTCTTCTGTAACCGCAATGGGCGAAGGAGTAGAAGCACCAATAATCAATTTTACAGGTGGAGTTACCAATATTACAGCTTCCAATGACGGAATTAATGCTACTTATGGAACCGTTGCGGGTGGAACTGAAAGTAATGATGGTAGCCAATTGAATATTTCTGGCGGAGTGGTAATTGTTGCTGGAAAAGACGCTATAGATAGTAACGGAAACATAACAATAACTGGTGGAACAACCATTGTTACCGGACCAACAGCATCGCCAGAAGAAGGAATCGATTTTAATGGTACTTTCAATATGAATGGTTGTGTACTTATTTCAGGCGGATCGAATGCTAGTATGACAAAATCAATGAGCACCACTTCTACACAACGTGGAATGTATTTAAAATCGAGTGCCTCATTAGCAGCAACTTCTTTGATTCATATTAGAACAGCATCCGGAACAGAGTTAGCTACTTTCAAACCTAAAAATGCAGTTTACTACTTCCATTTTTCAAGTCCAAGTGTAGCAGCAAGCACTAGTTATCAAATATATTTTGGAGGAACTTACACTGGTGGAAGCTTTGTCGGAAACTCAACTGCTTGGGGTTTATATACTGGTGGAACCTATTCGACTTCTGGTGCAACATCGAAATCTACTTTTACCTCATCGGCTTCTAGCACAGTAAACACCGTTAGCTTTTAATAAAAAATATCTATAAAAACAAAAAAGGATTTTCATCTCTGAAAATCCTTTTTTTATGCATTTTTACAACCTAAAATAATGGTGCTATTTCTATTTCCAATCCATCCAATTCTTTGGTAACTGGGATTTGACAACTCAAACGACTGTTAGATTTTGTATTTGGCAATCTCGAAAGGGTCGCCAATTCAGCTTCTCTTTTTTCAGGCAAAGCGACATCATTTGTTGTGTAACATTGACAGGTGTGACACATGGCCATTCCGCCACACAAACCAATTGTTCCAACAGGTTCAAGCTCATAGGCACGAACAACATGCATTAAGTTCAATGCCATATCTGTTGGGGCTTTAACTTCGTGTATTTGACCTTTTCGATCTTTAATCTTTATTGTTATATCCATAAATCAATTATCCAACATTAACAACCGTTTCGATTTGAGGCGCATATTTTTTGATAGTTGTCTCTACGCCTGCTCTAAGCGTCATGTGATTTACACTGCAATTAGTGCAAGCACCTTGAAGACGAACTTTCACATGTTTTCCATCTTCAACAGAAACAAGTTGTATATCTCCTCCATCAGAATTTAAAAAAGGGCGAATTTCTTCGAGCGCTTTCAAAATGTTTGTTGTTAATTCTTCTGTAGTCATTTTATTTAAATTAATTTCCCTTCTAAACGAGTTTTGCTATTATTTTTTGGATGAACAACCTGCCATTGTTGTTATTTTCACCACTTCGGTAGCAGGCAAGTTTTCGTTTCTGTTCACTACTTCTTGAACTACATTTCTAGTGATATTCTCAAAAACAGTTTCTATAACTGACCCTGTTTGCAAGGCTGCCGGACGACCAAAATCTCCTGCTTCACGAATAGATTGTACTATTGGAGCTTCTCCCAAAAATGGTATTGCTAAATCCTCAGCAAGATTTTTCGCTCCCTCTTTTCCAAAAATATAATATTTATTATTAGGCAATTCTTCTGGTGTAAAATAAGCCATATTTTCTATAATTCCCAAAACAGGAACATTTATAGCTTCTGACATAAACATGGCAACCCCTTTTTTTGCATCGGCAAGAGCCACGGCTTGTGGTGTACTCACGACAACTGCACCTGTAAGTGGTAAAGCTTGAACTATGGACAAATGAATATCTCCTGTTCCTGGTGGCAAATCAATCAATAAAAAGTCTAATTCGCCCCAATCAGCATCAAAAATCATTTGATTTAAAGCTTTTGCAGCCATTGGCCCACGCCACATTATCGCTTGATTTGCAGGAGTAAAAAATCCTATCGAAAGTATTTTGACATCATAATTTTCGATAGGTTTCATTTTTGATTTACCATCCACTTCGACCGAAAGTGGTTTTGCACTCTCTACATCAAACATTATTGGCATGGATGGGCCGTAAATATCGGCATCGAGAATCCCTACTGAGAATCCCATTTTTGCTAGCGTTACAGCCAAGTTTGCGGTAACAGTAGATTTTCCTACCCCACCTTTTCCTGAAGCAACAGCTACTATATTTTTGATTCCAGGTATTGATTTGTCTGGAGCGATACTTTTTTCTGGAGCCTCAACTTTGACATTAATAATTATTTTAGCCTCTGGTGAAATTTTCTCCAAAATAGTTTTTTTGATATCGTCTTCGGCACGTTTTCTAATATGTAACGCTGGAACGTGCAATACTAAATCAACAATTACTTCATCTCCAAAGGTCACTACGTTTGCAATGGCACCGCTTTCGACCATATTTTTTCCTTCGCCTGCAACCGTGATGGTTTCTAATGCTTTAAGGATTTCTTTTTTATCTAATTTCATATTCTGATTGTGTTTTCAACTGAAATTACTCAACTGAAATATTATATTTATTTAAACTGAATCTATTAAATTCTTGACTACAAATATAGTGAAGAAGTTGTATAGTGACAATGTTTAAGGAGTTCTAATTTTGGAAATAAAGAAACAATAATGAGTTTTAATTTTTAATTAAGCAGAAATTGCTTCGGCAGTAAATGAATGTTATAATAATTTTTAAAAATAATTAATGCAAACTCATTTCTGGCGTCCAAAAATGTTTTTCTAAATCGACAATTTGATTATCTATAACAATAATTCCTTCACTTTCGAGCAATTGTTGCATTAGATTTGTTCCATCAAAATGGTGTTTTCCAGTCAGAAGTCCTTTTCTATTTACCACACGATGCGCTGGAACATCTTCTAGGTTATGTGCTGCATTCATTGCCCAACCCACCATTCTGGCTGACCGAGCTGCGCCCAATGCTTTTGCGATGGCACCATAAGAAGTGACTTTGCCGTAAGGTATTTGCCTTGCAATAGCATACACTTTTTCGAAAAAATTATCGACTGACTTACCCATTTTACCAATAATATTTTATGATATTAATCAAAGTAATTATTGAAACCAATCCTGTGATACAACCAATAATTGTATTCATATTTTTCATTATGAAATCTCTTTTATTTTCAATTTTGTTAAAAAAAGAAATATACAAATAAAAGACCAGAAAAGAGCCTATTAAAACGCCGTTTACAAATATTAAAATTGTCGTTTTTTCAAATGAAAACAGTTGATAGGATGCTAATGTAATACTCACAAAAACATAATAAGGAATTGGGAAAAAGTTGAGAGAGGAAAGCAACATTCCCTGAAAAAAACGATTGGTTTTACTGTTTTGAGTGTATTTTTTGGTTTTGTCTTTTGGTTTCTTGGCAAGCCATAAAAAATAGACCGTCAAAGTTGAAAATATTCCGAATCCAATTTCGCGCAATAAAGTCACCAAATCTGGTCGTCGATTAATAACTTTTGCAAATAAAATGGAGAAAAAAACTTGAACACAAATGATTAAAACTGCTCCAAACACAAACCATAACGCATTTCGTTTTCCTTCTTTATGGTTTACTTTTGCCGCTGTCATATTGATTAATCCGGGTGGAATAATTCCTATAAAAGCACTAATAAAACCAAAAAATAGGGGCGTTATATAATTCATTTAAGATTTGTCGGAGTTGAAAAGATTATTCTTTAATTTTAAATCGAATATAAGTAATGGCTTTGTTGATTTCTAAATATTGCTTTTCGTAAAAAGTCTGAAAAGCAGTCACTTCTTCGGGACTTCCTTCATTTACATACACATTATGATTGGCATACAACACCTCGTGACCTTCGCCGTGCAGCAACCCAAGAGTATATCCGTGCATAAATTCGCTATCGGTTTTCAGGTTGACAACTCCATCTTTTTTGAGGATTTTTTTATACAATTGCAGAAAATCTGAATTGGTCATTCTATGTTTGGTACGCTTGTATTTGATTTGAGGATCGGGAAAAGTAATCCAAATTTCATCGACTTCATTTTCGGCAAAAATATGGTTGATTAATTCGATTTGGGTACGAATGAAAGCTACATTATGCAAACCGGTTTCTACTGCAGTCTTGGCACCTCGCCAAAAACGCGCTCCTTTGATATCGATGCCAACAAAGTTTTTATTGGGATATTTTTCAGCAAGTCCAACAGAATATTCTCCTTTTCCGCAACCTAATTCAATAACTATTGGATTGTCGTTTTTGAAAAAATCGGCATTCCATTTGCCTCTAAGCGGAAACAAATTGCCTACTACTTCTTCTCTTGAAGGTTGAAAAACATTGTTGAATGTTTCGTTTTCCTTGAATCTTTTTAATTTATTTTTACTTCCCACTTTTTTATAAAATATTTTTACTTCTTACAATTCGACCTAAAGGTTTTGGCTGGCAAAATTAGGGAAATATAATAAGACGGAATCCAAATCCTATTTCTTTTTAGCCTTTTGGGTTTCTTTTGGAGTTTCTTCAGCTATTTTGCCTAATTTAATTTTAGTTTCACCATTTTTACCGTCAACTACGAGTACGCTTACAACAATTCCTTTGTATCGAGCCGTTTCTCTTGCTTTTGGATCGGTAATTTTATAATCCTCTTTTGGATTTCTCAACGGAATTCTCACCCCTAGATTAGTCCCAGAATGCGACAAAGAATAATCGCCTTTTACATCTATATTCAAAACATTCGATGTGATTTTCAACTCATTAACCTTTATTTGTTCACCTTTTATGGTCGTGATTCCGTATAAATCGCTAAAAGCAATGTGGCTTACATCTCTATTAGAAAAAACAATTTTTCCTATTTTTTGAATGGGTTGAAAATTAATTAATTCTCCATCTTTAACTTGAAAATTGACGTTTCCTATAATAGATTTTTTGTTTAACTCATTATTTGCATTAAGGACTCCTAAAAGTGATGCAGAAAGTGAAAGTTTCCCTTTTATATTGTTTGGACCAAAAGATTTTATGCCAAAATTATTGAACGAGGCTAAAAAATTAGAAATATTACCCTCATTTAATTTTAGATTGGATTTGAAATGCATTAGTCCATTTTTTGGAATCAATTGGGCATCAAATCTTAACGAGCTTCCGTTTCTGCCTTGAATCAATCCGTTTTTGACATATAATCCGCCGTTAATCATTTTGATATTAATCTTAAAATTATTGGCCAACATTTTGTTGAACGCCATTTTATCGACCGCCAAATCAAGATTTACTTGCGATTTACTAAATACATTTTGAAATTGATCGGAAGATTGAGAATGGGATTGGGTTTTCCTCTTTGTGGGAGTTGATTTATCGTGATAGGACAAAACATTCACTATTTGTTTAACATCTAAATAAGGGCTGTAGATTTTCCAATTAACAATCATTTTTTCGGGTGCATCATAATATAAATTGAGAAAATTATCCACTCTTCTTTCTAAAAAAACAATATTCTGTTTTCTTTGGTATTTGATTTGTTTTATCAACAAAGCCTCTTGGGTAAATTGTAAGTCTATGTTTGTCTTTTGAAAAGTAACATTTTTGGGTCTATAATAAAAACTGGCGTCTTTGATAGCAATAGCTCCGGTAAAATGAGGCTTATTCAACCTCAAATCGACAATATCAACTTTAAAATCGAGGTTTACTTTGGCTTCTCCTGCTGAAAATTTGATAAAATTTTCATTAATCAAGTTTCTCAATTTAACTACGTCATATTCTGAATTGAATTTCCCAGTTGCCACAGGTTTTTCAAGATTATTGATAATAGCTGAAGGAATTATTAATGGAATTTCTTTGTATTCGCCCTTAAAATTAGTGATAATTATAGCTGAATTTGCATCATTACATCCTAAACCATTTTTGTAATTGTTAGTGAATTTTCCATTAAAACTACAATTTTTTACCGCGCCATATGAGGTTTTAAGTTCATCGTCTTTTATAACAGCATTAACCACAATTTCGGGATCACCCACAACACTCATATCACCTTTTATGACACAAGATGCTGCAAGTGGAACTTTTAAAGCAAATTTGTTAAGCTTTGAACTAATATTATTGGCCAATAAATTAGAGGCATTACTCTACAAAATCTTAGTTCTAATATCAATATCAAATAAAGAATTGCCTTTCCCGATATTAAAATGAGCTTTGATAGTAAAAGGATCTCTTCCTATTTCAAAATCTTCAGTAACTACCGAAATGAGATTTTTTTCACTCGAAAAATCAACCGCCAGTTTACCTTCTATTGACTTGTCTTTCACAAAACTCCCTCTCAAAACATTAAATGCAAGACTTTTGGCAAAGGTTTTCAGATTGACTTTGGTTTTCCAACCTTCGTTAGTGTACTCAATTTTACTTTTTAAAGATTCTATTTGAAAATAAAATAGTTTGTTCCCTTTTTGGTTTTCAGAAATAAAAGTAACATTTTTCAAAACCACCTCATCAATAGAAGTTGTGGTGCTGCTTTCCTTTTTGGGTTCTTTTTTTTTAGGCTTAAAAATAGTAGAATTGCTAACTCCGTTTTTGTCTTTAAACAAGTCAATAGTTGCGTTGTTAATGACAATTTTGTGAATGTTGACTTCTTTTTTCAATAAACTTAAAACATTCAAACGCACTTCAATTTCACCCGCTTTTAGAACAGGACGTTTGTGAATGGCAAACAAACTATCTTTCAGCTCTACATCTTTCAAAACCACAGTGAAATTCGGGAATCCTACTAAGAATTTGTATCCAATGTCTCCAATTTTGGCTTCTCCCAGAATATTATCATTAATTTGAGTATTGATTTTTTTTACTATTTCGGTTTTATTTTTTTCGAAATAAATACGTAAGCCAATCGCACTTACCAGCATTAAAGCAAATAAACTCAGAAAGAATATACCAATTATTTTGAAGGTTTTTCTAACAACTTTGGCTTTATCGGCTAACTTTTTCATACTCCAATACCTTTAATTTAAATAAAGATAATATATGTTTTATTAAATAAAATATTTTTTGAATTTTTCACTAAGAATCAAACACTTAGTTCATTACTATCTAGAATAAAGCATACCAAAAAAGAATTCAGAATAATCCATAAAAAAAGCAGTCTAAAAAACTTTTTTTTAGACTGCTTAAAAACGAATTTATTAAAATTCCTTTAAAAAAACTTAGCGTACTGCTTGTTTGTCAAAAGTAGTATTTAAAACTTTCTTTATTTTTTCTGTTGCCTGAAAAAAGGCTTTTTCTATCGAATCGGCGTGAGCAGTTACAGCAATAGGTTGCATTTTGGCTGGGCGAGCTTCTATCATACAACGTTTATCGTTCACTCCGCCTTTGTCGCTATTTTCGTCTCCAAGATGCACCTCAATTCGAGTTACTTTATCGTCAAAACGAGCTAACTCTTTTTCTAATTCTGAACTGAAAAATTTTTCTAATCTTTCGTGACCTTCAATGTTCTTGTCTGTATTAAATTGAATTTTCATAAGTAAATTATTTATTGATTGTCTCAAAAATAGCGAGTTATTTTTATAAAAACAGTTCAATTAATAAAACTTTATGAAATAAATACAGGGCAAAATTTTTCTTTATTTAAGGCAATTAACAATAGAGAAAAGAGAAAAAGAGTTTGCCAGATTAAAAGGATAAAAATTAAAAAATAGTAAAACTTATTTGATTCATATGATACGTATAATTTCATCCAAAATTAAATTTCTAGGAGGTTGACATTTGCATCAATAAAATTACTGGCTATCAATACATTCCCTTTCATTTTTAGCTATATTTGAATTTACAAAAAAATTAAACTCATGAAAAACAAATCCATTCTTCTCAAAACTTCATTTTTTTTAGTTTTAATTCTTCTTTTCGCCTATACCAAAAAAGAATCTCTAGTATCTGGAATAAACCTAAAAAACATGGACACTAAGGTAAACCCTGGAGATAATTTTTATGATTATGTCAATGGCACTTGGTTAAAAAACAACAAAATACCATCAGACAAGGCCTATTATGGATCTTCAACACTAATTAATGATAAAGCACAAGAGGATGTAAAAGCCATAATTGAAAATGCATCTAAAGGAAAATTTGCTTATGGTTCAGATGAACAAAAAATTGGTGATTTTTATGAAGCCTATATGGATACCATTAATAGAGAAAAAATTGGAATCGCACCATTACTGCCTGAATTCAAAAAGATAAATGCCATTTCAAACTATTCTGACTTAGCTGGCTATTTTGGTTATGCCAATAGTATTGGTATCAATACCCCTCTTGCAATTGGAATTACAGTAGATTTTAAAGATCCAAATCAATATATGCTTTATACTTGGCAAAGTGGTTTGGGACTTCCTGATAGAGAATATTATATTCTTGAAGACGACAAATCAAAAGAAATACGCAAAAAATATGTAACTCATATTGCAAAAATGCTCCAATTGGGTGGCGTAGAAAATTCGTCTGAACTTGCTCCTAAAATTATGGCATTAGAAACCACTTTGGCTGGTAAGCATATGAAAAAAGAGGAAACACGAGATATGGTTAAACTTTACAACAAGTATGAAATAAAGGATTTAAATACTCTTATGCCTGATTTTAACTGGAGTTTAATGTTTAAGAATGCAGGGATTATTAATCAAAAAAATATAACTGTCACACAAATAGAATACATTAAATCGCTAAGTTCTATCATAAAAACAACTTCATTAAACACTTGGAAAGCCTATTTAAAATGGAGTACAATTGACAATTCAGCAAAGTATTTGAACGCTGCTTTAGATATTGAAAACTTTGAATTCAAAGGCAAAACCCTTTGGGGAATGAAAAAACAAGTACCTCTGTGGCGTAGAGGAGTTCAAAGAGTAAATGATAATCTTGGTGAAATTGTTGGAAAAGTATATGTTAAAAATCATTTTTCACCTGAAGCAAAAGAAAAAGTAACTGTTTTAGTAAAAAATCTTCTAAAAGCTTATGGCGAAAGCATTAAAAATTTGGATTGGATGAGTCTTGAAACTAAAAAGCAAGCCTTGGATAAATTATCTAAATTCACTCTAAAAATTGGATACCCTGACAAATGGAGAGATTATTCCTCCTTAAAAGTAGTCAAAGGTGACCTTTTTGGCAACTTACAAAGAGCCGCTGTCTTTGAAAACAATAGACAAATCGCCAAATTAGGCAAACCCGTTGATAGAACAGAGTGGGAAATGACACCACAAACGGTAAATGCCTATTACAATTCAACATTAAACGAAATTGTGTTTCCAGCAGCCTATTTGCAACCACCCTACTTTGATTTATTGGCTGAAGATGCAGCAAATTACGGCGGAGTTGGCGCAACAATTGGACATGAAATTGGACATGGATTTGACGACCAAGGAAGTACTTTTGATGGTGACGGTGTGATGCGCAACTGGTGGACGCCAGAAGATTTAACTGCCTTTAAACAAAAAACAGCTGCTTTAGTGACCCAATACAATGGATTCAAAATATTTCCTGATCTCAATGTAAATGGTGAATTTACACTAGGAGAAAATATTGGAGACTTAGGAGGACTAACTATAGCATTGAAAGCCTACAAAGAAAGTCTTAATGGCAAGGAATCTCCCGTTATAGATGGTTTCACAGGGGATCAACGTGTGTTTATTGCCTTTGGCCAAAGTTTTTTAGGAAAAATTCGTGAAGAAGCCCTACGAAGTCTTATGGCAAGCGACCCTCATTCTCCCGACAAATACAGGGTTAATGGAGTGGTGAGAAACATTCCAGAATTTTACACTGCATTCAACATAAAACCTACTGATTCTTTATATTTAGCTCCCGATAAAAGGGTTAAAATCTGGTAAATTCAATATTTAAAACTTCATTAAAATAAAAACCATAATTACTCCAGAAAGTAATTATGGTTTTTTTTGTGGAGAATACCGGAATCGAACCGGTTACCTCTTGCCTGCCAGGCAAGCGCTCTAGCCAAGTGAGCTAATCCCCCAATCGAGTGGCAAATATAACATATAAATATAGCACAAAGCAAATTTTGAAAAAAAATATCCTGCTTGTCTTAATATTTTTAACTTTACATCAAAATCAGTGCAATGCTTTCAGAAAATTTAAACGGTTCTATTATCACAACTATCGAAAACAAAATCGCAACCCTTGAATTTGGGCATCCTGCGAGCAATTCTTTTCCGAGTGATTTACTGAATCGATTAACTAACGAATTGAATATTTTAAGCAACAACACTAATGTTTCGGTAATTGTTTTAAAAAGTAGTGGTTCTGGAGCCTTTTGTGCCGGAGCTTCTTTTGACGAACTTTTGGCAGTTTCCAATCCCGAAGAAGCCACAGAATTCTTTTCGGGTTTTGCCAATGTCTTGAATGCAATGCGAACTTGTTCAAAAATTATAATTGGAAGAATTCACGGAAAAGCCGTTGGTGGCGGAGTAGGAATTATATCAGCCTGTGATTATGCCTTGGCAACTACCGAAAGTTCCATAAAATTATCAGAATTAACCATAGGAATTGGGCCTTTCGTGATTGAACCTGCCGTGAGCAGAAAAATAGGAAAAAGTGCCACGGCCGAAATGGCTTTAGACACGGAATGGAAAACCGCCGCTTGGGCAGGCCAAAAAGGATTGTATGCCAAAGTATTGGAAACACAAGAAAAATTAGACCAAGAAATTACGACTATGGCCAATAAACTAGCCAGTTACAACCCGGAAGCTTTATTCGAAATGAAAAAAGTGCTTTGGGAAGGAACCGAAAACTGGAACACTCTATTATATGAAAGAGCCGAAATTTCGGGAAAATTGGTGCTCTCGGATTTTTCAAGAAAAGCCTTGTCTCAACTTAAAAAATAAACAATGACACACCTCATCTTGCCTTTGCTACAAGTAAATGTCGAAGAAAAACTAAAAAACGCACCAGACAACGGTTATCAAATTGGTGTCATAATAGGTTCTTATCTTCCTTTTGTTATATTGGTTGGCCTAGCCTATTGGATGTATTATCGGGCGAAAAAAGGAGACAAAAAGGAGTAGATTCACTAAATTTGCACTCAAATAAAAATAGAATGAGCAAAATAAGGATTACAAAACAGTTTGGTTTCGAAACCGGTCACGCCCTTTACGGTTATGATGGCAAATGCAAAAACGTGCACGGTCACAGTTATAAATTGTCGGTTACCGTAATTGGAACGCCCATAACAGACCGCAACAATGCAAAATATGGGATGGTTATCGATTTTACGGATTTGAAAAAAATCGTGAAAGAAGAAATCGTTGACCAATTTGACCACGCCTCTGTTTTCAACGGAACCACACCGCATATTGAATTGGCCAATGAACTAAAATCCCGAGGTCACCACGTAATTTTGGTCGATTACCAACCTACGAGCGAAAATATGGTAGTCGATTTTTCAAAAAGAATTATCGGTAGATTGCCAGAAAATATCAAACTTTTTTCCTTGAAATTGCAAGAAACCGAATCTTCGTTTGCCGAGTGGTTTGCGAGTGATAATTTGTAATTCAAAATCTCCATTTCAATTTTATGCAAATCACGCCCAACAAAAAAATATATTTCGCTTCCGACCAGCATTTTGGTGCGCCAACTCCTGAATTGAGTTTTCCTAGAGAACAAAAATTTGTAGCTTGGCTCGACGAAGTCAAAAAAGATGCCGAAGTGATTTTTCTACTGGGTGATTTATTTGATTTTTGGTTCGAATACAAAACCGTTGTTCCCAAAGGATTTGTGCGCGTTTTGGGCAAATTAGCCGAAATTCGCGACAGCGGCATTCCTATTTATTTCTTTGTGGGTAACCACGATTTGTGGATGAACGATTATCTCGAAAAAGAACTCAACATCCCGGTTTACCACGACAATCAAGAATATACTTTCAACGGAAAAACTTTTTTGGTAGGTCACGGCGACGGAAAAGGACCCGGCGACAAGGGTTACAAACGAATGAAAAAAGTCTTCACCAATCCTTTTTCAAAATGGTTGTTTCGATGGCTTCATCCCGACATTGGCGTAAAACTGGGACATTATCTATCGGTGAAAAACAAACTGATTTCTGGCGATGAAGACGTGAAATTCCTTGGCGAAGAAAACGAATGGTTGATACTTTATTCCAAAAGAAAACTAGAAACCAAACATTACAATTACCTTGTTTTTGGTCACCGTCATTTACCGATGATTGTTCCTGTTGGCGAAAATGCCGAATATGTCAATCTAGGCGACTGGATTAGTTATTTTACGTATGGCGTTTTTGATGGCGAAACTTTTGAAGTGAAGAAATTTGAAACAAAATAATTTTACCACATAGGCATATATAAGTTTTAATTAAATTTTTCTCATTCAAAAGCAAAACTAAATTAACAGGCAATCTTTAGAACCCCAAGAAAATGAATGCAAATATTGAAATCAAGGAAATACCAACATTAGAATTGGCTTTCATTACACAAATTGGACACGAAGGTTTGGGAAATGCTTACGCCAAACTCATTCAATGGGCTGCTCCCAAAGGGCTTTTGAAGGAAGACTCTAAAATGGCTACCATTTATCACGACAGTTTTAAAATCACCGATCCCGATAAAGTCAGGATGAGCGCTTGCCTGATTTTAAACGAAAAAACCGAAGTTAGCGGTGAAATTGGCTTGACCACCATCGAAAAAGGGAAGTTTATTGTGGGTCATTTTGAAATTGGAATCCACGAATTTGAAAAATCCTGGACGGGTCTTTTCATTTGGATGAACGAAAATGGATATAAAAAAGCAGAACAAAATCCGTTTGAAATCTACCACAACAACTTCAATGAACATCCTGAAAAAATTGCCATTGTTGATTTTTGCATCCCTGTAGAATAAAATATTTTGTTATTTGCCAGCTTTTTTTAAAAACAAAAGCGACACCCAATAAATCACCACTGCAAGAGGAACTGCAGTCAGCAACCAACCACCCAAACCGCAGAGTAATTCAAAAGAAAGATGGCTCAGGGTTTGGAAAAAACTGTTTTGGAACGAACTGATAATTTCATCGACCGTATGATGATTTCGAGGGACGGAAAAAATAAATTCACCCACTCGAATAAAAGGAATAATCAATAGAATTTGAATTGGCCACATCAAATAACTGAGTGCAATCATTACTGGTAAATTCAATTTTCGTTTGAGGGAAACCGTGGTAATCAGAAAAGTGCTCACGCCAAGAATGGGAATGGTCGAAATCAACCCAGACACAATAATGCTTTGACTTAATTCCTTTGGAGTCAAGCCTTGTTTCAAAAGAGCCGTAGTTTTGTCTTTTACCGTATTTAACTTCGCCCTCAAATTATTTATGGTTTTCGTGATCTTCCAAATCTTTTTGCAAATCCAATGTTCTAAATCCAGGCAATTTGATTCCCGTAAAAACCACGATTAAAAGCGTCATACTTCCACCAAAAACTACCGCAGTAACCGTTCCCATCAATTTGGCGGTCAAACCACTTTCGAAAGCACCCAACTCATTAGACGAACCTACAAATATGGAATTCACCGCTGCCACACGACCTCGCATAGAATCGGGAGTTTTGAGTTGCAAAATCGTCTGGCGAATCACCACCGAAATTCCATCGGTAACACCGCTCATAAACAAGGCAAAAACCGAGAGCCAAAACCAAGTGGAAAGTCCGAAAACAATAATACAAACACCGAATCCGAAAATAGCTGCCAACAATTTGATTCCCGCGTTTTTATAAAAAGGCAAATGTGCCGAAACAAACATCGTCAATAAAGCTCCAACGGCTGGCGCAGCTCTTAAAATACCAAAGCCTTCAGGGCCAACTTTCAAAATATCTTGGGCAAAAATGGGTAAAAGTGCCACGGCTCCACCAAAAAGAACCGCCACCATATCGAGCGTTAAAGCTCCCAAAACGGATTTGTTGGTGTAAACAAATTTGATGCCTTCCTTCAAACTTTCCATCACGGGTTCTCCGATTTTTGGATTCAAAATAGGCTTTTTAGAAATTTGTGTCAAAATCAATAATGAAAAAACAGAACAGGCAAAAATGGAACACATCGACCAATGCACGCCTATCCAAGTAATGGAAAATCCCGCCACGGCTGGCCCAACGACCGAACCAATTTGCCAAACCGAACTGCTCCAAGTGGCTGCATTGGGATAGACTTTTTTAGGAACAATCAAGGACAAAAGCGAAAAAATGGTCGGCCCCAAAAAAGAACGAACCAAGCCTCCTAAAAACACTAAAAAATAAATAGAATATAAAATCGTATCGGTTGACCAATGGGTTACTATTCTCGGCCAGGTCAATAAAAACAAGCCAAAACTAATGATGGAAAAACCAAAAATACATTTGACCAACATTCCTTTTTTCTCCTTTTGATCGACAATATGTCCCGCAAATAAAGCCATTGCAATGGCTGGAATCACTTCCATTAATCCAATCATTCCCAGTGAAAGGGCACTTTTGGTCAGACTATAGACTTCCCATTCAATGATGATAAACTGCATTGACCAAGCAAAAACCATTGCAAATCGCAACACCAAAAACAGATTAAATTCTTTGTAACGCAAGGCTGCGTAGGGATCTCTTATTTTCTCATTCATAAACTATTATTCAAATATTTTTTCGTTGCTCGATTTTCGTTGTTCGTTAATCGGTTGTCGAGCAACGGATAACGAATTTTGGTTTTCGTTGTCCGTTTTGGATTTCTGAAATCTGCCTTCTTATCTAATATCTTTCAATCGCAATTGGATGGATGTTTTGCCATTCCATTCATTTTCATCAATGCAATAGACCGCTTCAAACGGTTTTTTATTGGTTGTCAATTCCATTTTATTTCCTAATCCAAAACCAATGGTCGCCATTCCTTCCGAATTATTTTGGCGTACAAAAAGTTTCAAATGTTCTTCGTCAGCTCCCAATTTTTGGGCATAACCCGTGTCTTTCACATTTTTAGTCAAGAAAACGGGCGTCATATTTTGGGGGCCAAAAGGTTCAAATTGTTTCAAAATTCGGGTTAGTTTTGGCGTAATATCCGATAAATTAATTTCAGCATCTATCGAAATTTCTGGTGTCAACATATCAGGATGAATGGTTGCTTCGACAACTTTTTCGAAAGCATTTTTAAAATTTTGATAATTTTCTTCTCGTAAAGTCATTCCAGCTGCATACATATGTCCGCCAAATTGATCCAAATGTTCCGAACAAGCTTCCAAGGCATTGTAAACGTCAAAACCTTTTACAGATCGTGCTGAAGCTGCGTATTTATCGCCACTTTTGGTAAAAACCAAGGTCGGACGGTAATAGGTTTCTATCAATCTAGAAGCCACGATTCCAATCACGCCCTTGTGCCAATCTTCCTGAAAAACCACCGAGGTGAATCGTTTTTCTTCGTTATTTTCTATAATTTGATTTAATGCTTCTTTGGTAATTTGCTTGTCCAAATCTTTCCTTTCGGAATTATAGGCTTCAATTTCTAAGGCAAATTGTTGAGCTTGTTCGAAATCAAATTCAGTCAACAATTCCACTGCGTGATTCCCGTGTTTGATGCGTCCTGCTGCATTAATTCGGGGTGCGATGATAAAAACGACATCGGTAATATCTAAAGTTTTCTTTTTGATTTGATGACCCGAGACCGAAGGTCGAACGGACGAAGTAATTAAAGCTTTAAATCCTGGTCTTGGATCTGCATTAATTACTTGCAATCCAAAATACGCTAAAACACGATTTTCTCCCGTCATAGGAACAATATCAGCAGCAATTGCGGTTGCCACCAAATCTAAATACGGAGTTAAATCTTCGATGGTTTGGTTTCGGTTTTCACCCAAAGCCTGAATCAATTTAAAACCAATTCCGCAACCACATAATTCATCGTAAGGATAATTGCAATCATCTCGTTTTGGATCTAAAACGGCAACCGCTTCGGGTAAAAATTCTCCCGGACGGTGATGGTCACAAATAATAAAATCGATATTTTTATCTTTGGCGTAAGCCACGTGATCGATAGATTTTATTCCGCAATCCAAAGCAATTATGAGCGAAAAACCATTGTCGTCGGCAAAGTCGATTCCTTTGAAAGAAACGCCATAACCTTCGTCATACCGATCTGGAATGTAAGTCGCCACATTGGGATAATAGGTTTTCAGATAAGACGAAACCAAGGAAACCGCAGTGGTTCCATCGACATCATAATCGCCAAAAACAAGAATATTTTCGCCGTTTTCAATCGCTTTTTCAATACGTTCGACCGCCTTGTCCATATCTTTCATCAAGTACGGATTATGCAAATCTGCTAAAGTGGGACGAAAAAATTGTCGGGCTTGTTCGAAAGTTTCAATACCTCGTTGCACCAAAAGCGTTGCCACAAATTCCTCCACATTCAAAGCTTCAGCAAGTAGTTTTACCTTTTCTCCCGAAGGCTTTGGTTTGATGTTCCAGCGCATATAAAATTTCGAATTGAGAATTAGGTTTTTTGTACTCTCACAAATTTAGTTTAAAATAGCTAAAGAATTTAAGTGCAAAAAAAATAATAGCAAATTCGCAAATTTTATAAAATCATTGAAAAAATCTGCGAATCTGCGGTGAAATATTTTTTATTCTGGACTTTCAGTCCTTGATGATTTATTTTCTTTAGTGATTGTTTTTCCTGCAACCACCACCACAATTTCTCCTTTTGGCGGTTTATTTTCAAAATGAGTCAAAACTTCACGAGTCGTTCCACGAACATTTTCTTCGTGCAATTTGGATAATTCTCTGGAAACACAAATTTGGCGATCTTCGCCAAAATAGGTAATAAATTCCGCTAAAGTTTTGACTAATTTATGTGGTGAAACATACAAAATCATTGTGCGGGTTTCTTCGGCGAGCGCCAAATATCGGGTTTGTCTTCCTTTCTTTTCCGGCAGGAATCCTTCGAAAATGAATCTGTCATTTGGCAATCCGCTGTTGACTAAAGCAGGTACAAAAGCGGTTGCACCTGGCAAGCATTCCACATCAATTTTGTTTTCGACACAAGCACGAGTCAACAAAAATCCTGGATCTGAAATGGCTGGAGTTCCCGCATCTGAAATTAAGGCAATGGTTTCTCCTGCTTTCAAACGAGTAATTAAATTCTCTACTGTTTTGTGTTCGTTGTGCATGTGATGGCTGTGCATGTGCGTGCCAATCTCAAAATGTTTCAATAATTTTCCACTAGTTCGGGTGTCTTCTGCCAAAATCAAATCTACTTCTTTTAGAATTCTAATGGCTCGAAAAGTCATATCTTCAAGATTCCCAATTGGAGTTGGAACAATATATAGTTTCCCCATTTAAACGAATTTTTTCTCGATGATATCCATAAAACGTTTTTCATAATCTTCTTTGCCTTCCCAATTACTGTAATCTGGTTTTACCATTTCTTCGATAAAACTTTGGGCTTCCTCAAAATTATTGAAAGTAATTAATTGATTTATCACACGACTATAATCTTCATCGCTATTACCAAAAAGATTTTTCACAAAAGCAATCTTATCATTTAAGCCAATACTGATTCCAGTAGCAAGCTTGTCATTTATGGTTTCTGTTTTGGTTTCATTCTTTTCAGGAATAGAGATATCAACTTTTGAAACGATTTCTTTTGGAATCTCAAAATCCATCGGAGATGTCAATTCTTTTTTGGGTTCGGCTTTCACAAAAAGTGTTTCAGAATAATTGGCACCCAATAATTCTTCAAACGAAATCTGAATTGCTTCAACTTTTTTAGGAGTAGCAATTTCTGCCTCTTCTTCTGTGTCTAATTCAAAAGCAGGTGTAAATCCTAATTCAACTGGGTTTGTTGGTTCTTCTTCTAAAACTTCTTCACCTTCTTCGTCGGGTTCTGTCTCATTAAAGTCAGTTTCAGTTTCAGCCTCAATAGCATCCAAAACGATGTCATCATTGACAACTTCTTCCTCAAGATTTTCTATAATCTCTTCTTGAACTTCTTCCTCTTCGGCTGGTTCTATTTCATTGAATTCAGCATCTGAAGCTTCTAGAATTTCTTCCTCCGCAATGGTGTCATCCTCTTCATTAATTTCCTCTTCAGCAACAATTTCTATCTTTGAAGTATCGGGTTTAAATTCTGACAAATGATTTTCTTCGAAAAATTGTTTCATTTTTGCGACAACTTCGGCTTGACCAATAGTTGGTTTTGCTCCTCCAAAATGCTCTTCGACAAATCTTAAAACAGCCAGTTTTTCATATAATTTCTGCGTTTCAACACACAATTGATTGATGTCTGATTTGTTTTTCATTTGCAACACTCGGTGTGCAATGCTCATTAAGTCGGCTTCCAATTTTTTCTTCATAACTTTTGAAATTATAGTGAGTAAGGTATGTCTTTTTTAATAAATTTGTTTTCGTTACAAAGTAATAAAAATTATTCATTTCTAAAGTCCGAAAAATACAAAATGTTTCTCGAAAATACAGTAAATCATAAAGAACAATTTGGTTGGATCGAAGTTATTTGCGGTTCAATGTTCTCGGGCAAAACCGAGGAACTCATTCGCAGACTTAAGAGAGCGCAATTTGCCAAACAAAAAGTAGAAATTTTCAAACCCGAAATCGACACCCGTTATCATGACGAAATGGTAGTGTCTCACGATGCCAATGAAATTCGTTCGACGCCAGTTCCCGCTGCTGCCAATATTGCAATTTTAGCACAAGGTTGCGACGTAGTTGGCATTGACGAAGCTCAGTTTTTTGATGACGAAATCGTAAAAATTTGCAACGATTTGGCCAATCAAGGTATTCGTGTTATTGTTGCCGGATTGGATATGGATTTCAAAGGCAATCCTTTTGGTCCAATGCCTGCCTTGATGGCCACTGCCGAATATGTGACCAAAGTGCACGCTGTTTGTACTCGAACAGGAAATTTGGCCAATTACAGCCATAGAAAAACGGATAGCGACAAACTTGTTTTACTCGGCGAAACCGAAGAATACGAACCTTTGAGTCGAGCTGCCTATTTTTATGCGATGAAAAAGGATGAGGAGAAATAATTTCCTAAGATACTCTAAAAAAAACATAGAATTCAGAAATTATTTTTTGTTAGAAAAAAGCCAATTTTATTTCTTGTAAGCTTTTATTATGTACTTTTATACATACAAATAAGTCATTATTGAGAATCGTTTTTTTTTATTTAAAAACGCGTAATTCCAGTAATGACAAGCACTGAATATTTAATTACACTCCAAAAAAAGTTAGACTCTTGACTTTATCTATCCAAAACATCGAAAAAATGCTTCATGCCAAAAGGTTTGGAGATAACAACGGAATAATAGATACTATTTCTATCGATAGCCGTTCATTGCAAAACAATCAAAAAACGTTATTTTTTGCCTTAGTCGGGTCCAATAATGACGCTCATATTTATATTTCGGACTTAATAAAAAAAGGGGTTCAAAATTTTGTCGTTACACACATTCCTGAAGGATTAGCCAATAAAGCAGTTTTCTTAGTTGTCGAAAACACTTTGGATGCTTTGCAAAAATTTGCAGCGCATCATCGCAGTTTGTTTAAATTTCCTGTTTTCGGTTTGACGGGAAGCAACGGAAAAACCATCGTTAAAGAATGGCTGAATTTTCTTTTGAATCCTGATTTCAATATCATTCGAAGTCCTAAAAGCTATAATTCGCAAGTTGGTGTTCCGTTGTCGGTAATTTCGATAAATGACAAGCACAATTTAGGCATTTTTGAAGCGGGAATTTCAAAAATGGATGAGATGGAAAAATTGGAAAACATCATCCGTCCAACCATCGGAATCATCACCAATATTGGGACTGCACACGATGAAGGTTTTGAAGATTTGGAGAAAAAAATCAAGGAAAAACTAAAACTTTTTAAGCATTCGAAACTCATCATTTATCAAAAAAATAAAATTATTGATGCCTTAATCAAATCTAAAATAAAATCATTTTCTTGGAGTTTCAACGATGATACTGCTGATGTTTTTATTTCAAAAAAAGAAATTCAAGACAAAACGACGCTTCAAGTTCGTTATGGCAAAGAAAATTTCGATGTGCAAATTCCTTTTCAGGACGAGGCTTCGGTAGAAAATGCAGCTACTTGTTTGATGGTTTTATTGAGTTTTAAATACGATAAAAAAACCATTCAAAACCGTATGCAGTGGTTGTATCCAGTTGAAATGCGCTTAAAAGTCAAAAACGGAATTAACAAAACAACCCTTATTGATGATAGTTACAGCTGCGATTTTCAATCGTTGAAAATTGCTTTGGATTTTCTTGAAAGTCAAAAACAATACAAAAACAAAACACTCATTCTTTCGGATATTTTTCAAAGCGGTTTGTCTAATGAAGAATTATATACCAAAGTGGCTCAATTGTTAAAAAACAATAAAGTAAATCGTGTAATTGGTATTGGCGAAACCATCTCGGCATTCAAAAACAAATTTACTAACTGCACTACTTTTAAAACCACGGCCGATTTTTTTCTGAATTTCAATTATTTGAATTTTGTCAATGAAACCATTTTGATCAAAGGAGCCAGACATTTTCAATTTGAAGAAATTGTTTCGGCTTTAGAGGAGAAAACACACGAAACTATTCTGGAAATCAATCTGAATTCCATTAGTCATAACCTGAGTTTTTTTAAATCGAAATTAAAACCCACGACCAAAATGATGGTAATGGTAAAGGCTTTTGGTTATGGAAGCGGCGGATTTGAAATTTGCAAACTTCTCGAACATCACAAAGTAGATTATTTGGGAGTGGCTTTTGCCGATGAAGGAATTTCGTTGAAAAATGCGGGAATAACTTTGCCCATAATGGTTTTAAATCCTGAAACCACGAGTTTTTCGGCGATTATACAATATAAATTAGAACCTGAGATTTATAGTTTGAAAGGCTTGAATGCATTCTTGAAAATTGCCGAAAATCGAAAACTAAAACACTTCCCAATTCACATCAAACTCGACACCGGAATGCACCGTTTGGGTTTTGAAGAAGAAAATTTGGACGAATTAATTGCAATTTTAAAAGAAAATAAATTCGTAACCGTAAAAAGTATTCTGTCCCATATGGCCACAAGCGATGATTTTGAACATCAAGAGTTTGCCCATTCGCAGATTGATTTATTCGAAAAATTGTCGTCAAAATTGATGAATGAATTACAAATAAAACCCATTCGTCACATCTTAAATACTTCTGGAATCAGTAATTTTCCACAAGCACAATACGATATGGTTCGCCTTGGCATTGGACTTTATGGTGTTTCTAATGACGCTGAAGAACAAAAATATCTGGAAAACGTTGGTACATTAAAATCTATTATTTCCCAAATTAGAACTATTCAAGCTGGTGAAAGCGTGGGTTATGGAAGACGATTTGTTGCCGACAAACCCACAAAAATTGCTACAATCCCAATTGGTTACGCCGATGGAATTTCAAGACATTGGGGAAATGGTGTTGGTTTTGTAACCATAAATAATCAAAAAGCAACCATAGTTGGCAGCATTTGTATGGATATGTTGATGGTTGATGTTAGCGAAATCAATTGCAAAGAAGGTGATTCTGTTATTATTTTTGGCGAAAGCCCAAGCGTTTCTTTCATAGCCGAACAATTGCAAACCATTCCTTATGAAATTCTGACCAGTATTTCACAAAGGGTAAAAAGAATTTTTTATAGAGAATAAGTTTTTTTAAAATAAATTAATTATATTCGTATTAATTTTAACTAAAAAACAGGGGAATTATGGGATTTTTCAAAGATTTTAAGGCTTCTTTAATGAAAGGAGACGTTTTAAGTTTAGCAACTGCGGTTGTAATAGGAGGGGCATTTGGAAAAATTGTTGGCTCGGCAGTCGATGATGTTATTATGCCAATTGTTGGTTTAATTACAGGTGGAATAGATTTTACACAAAAATTTATTACACTTGACGGAAACAGTTATGATAATTTAGCCGCTGCAAAAACAGCTGGAGCTGCTGTAATTACTTATGGTAACCTTGTGCAAGCCGTTATTAATTTTGTGATTATTTCATTCTTCATTTTTGTAGTATTGAGAGCTGCCGAAAAAGCGAAAAAGAAAGAAGAAGCTGCTCCTGCTGCACCAGCTGGTCCAACTCAAGAAGAATTGCTTACACAAATCAGAGATTTGCTTAAAAAATAAATTTCCGCTACATTATATATTCTAACTAAACCACGCCTATAAGCGTGGTTCTTTTTTATATTGTTATAAATATAACAATTTGTTATTTTTTGTGAACACGCTTGTTTTCATTCCATTATTCCTTATTTTTGCATCTCAAAATTAGAACTAAAATTTAAAAAATACACATATGAAACTTGCAGTTGTAGGAGCCACAGGAATGGTTGGCGAAATAATGTTAAAAGTAATCGAAGAAACAAATTTTCCTTACACCGAATTAATTTTGGTTGCTTCTGAAAAATCAGTTGGAAAAGTAATCGAATTCAAAGGACAAAAACACACTGTAGTGGGATTGCAAACCGCTGTGGATATGAAAGCCGATATTGCTGTTTTTTCGGCTGGAGGTCAAACATCCTTAGATTGGGCACCAAAATTTGCTGCTGCAGGAACTACAGTAATCGACAATTCTTCGGCTTGGAGAATGGATCCAACCAAAAAATTAATTGTTCCTGAAATCAACGCAAACGAATTGACCAAAGATGATAAAATCATCGCTAATCCAAACTGTTCAACAATTCAAATGGTTTTAGCTTTAGCGCCTTTGCACAAAAAATACAATATCAAACGTGTGGTCGTTTCTACCTACCAATCCATCACAGGAACAGGTGTAAAAGCGGTACAACAATTCGAAAACGAATGTGCTGGAATTGAAGGCGATATGGTTTATAAATACAAAATCAACCGCAACTGTATTCCTCAATGCGATAGTTTTGAAGCCAATGGTTACACCAAAGAAGAAATGAAATTATCAAACGAAACTAAAAAAATATTAGGTGATAATTGTGTTGCGGTTACTGCAACTGCTGTTCGTGTGCCTGTTGTTGGTGGTCATAGCGAAGCCGTAAATGTGGAATTCAGCAATGATTTTGATGTAAACGAAGTTAGAACAATTCTTAGCCAAACCGAAGGTATTGTAGTTCAAGATAACCTAGATACTTTTACCTATCCAATGCCAAGATATTCTGAAGGTAAAAATGAAGTATTTGTTGGTAGAATTCGTCGTGACGAAAGCCAAGCCAATACTTTAAATATGTGGATTGTTGCGGATAACTTGAGAAAAGGAGCTGCAACAAATACTATTCAAATTGCACAATATTTGGTAGCACACAATTTGGTGTAAAACCTTTTTACAGTTTTATAAAAAATCTGATTAACTTTAAATTTTTAAAGATAATCGGATTTTTCTTTTTCAATACCTACCTTTGCCTCGGATGAAAAAGAAATTTGTCATACTAAATACTTTCCTTGCATTAGCTGTATTGTTCGCAATGGGGTTTCAATCCGTGCATAGTTTTGAGCATTTGGCACAACAACTTTCTGAAAAAAAATGCCATCACGAATCTACTTCCAAACAGCAAATCACACATCAGCATCACAATTTAGATCATTGTTTTGTTTGTAATTTTTCGTTAAGCAGTTTTATTGCTGCTGATATTTCGAGTTTCGAATTCCAAAAAACAAGCTTTCCTTCTGGATATACTTTTTTCAAATCCAGAGAAATCACCCAGTTTTTTAAAGGAAGCTTATTTGCGCTTCGAGCTCCTCCTGTTTTTATTGTTTAAATTATTCTAACGCAAAAACATTAAGTTTTTGTGCAATTCTCGTATTTAACAATAAAATCATTTCAAATGAAAAAAATCATAACAACCTTATTTATATGGATTTCTGCTATTCTTCATGCACAAGAAACCGTAGAAAAAAAACAAGACACTATTCATAAAAACAAACCTTTTACACTAGACGAAGTGATTGTTTCAACAGCTTTCAATAAAATTCAATCACAAAATGTGATGAAAGTGGAACATTCGACCATCAAGAAATTACAACAAAAAGGAACTGCAACTCTAATCGAAGGTTTAGCAACTATTCCGGGAGTTTCACAAGTTTCAACAGGAACTTCTATAGGAAAACCTGTTATTCGCGGTTTGAATGGCAATCGAGTTTTAGTCTATTCGCAAGGCGTTCGAATCGAAAATCAGCAATTTGGTGATGAACATGGTTTAGGATTAAATGATGCTGGAATCGAAAGTGTGGAAGTCATAAAAGGACCAGCTTCCTTACTTTATGGTTCGGATGCTTTAGGAGGTGTATTGTATTTTAATCCTGAAAAATTTGCCAATTCAGGTACTTTTAAAGCCAATTTCAGTCAGAATTTTTTCTCTAATACACTGGGAAGTAATTCGTCATTAGGACTGAAAACCTCAACCGAAAATTGGAAATTCTTAGCACGTGGAACTTATAACACGCATTCGGATTATAAAATTGCTAATGGCGATCGAGTTACAAACACTCGTTATCAAGAAACCGATTTCAAAACTGGAATTGGCTACAGCAATTCGAAATTCTCGACTGTTTTTCGCTACAATTATAATGATTTAGATTTAGGAATTCCTGAAGAAGGCATTGCAGAACAAACCACCAATAAGAAAACAGCTTATCCAAAACAAGGCGTTTTCAATCATTTATTGAGCTTAAATAATACTTTGTTTTTCGAAAAATCAAAACTGGATGTCGATTTGGGTTACATTTCCAATGACAGAAGTGAATTTGAGGATAGTCAAGTTGCCGTATTGCACATGAAATTGAACACTTTCAATTATGATGCAAAATACCATTTGCCAAAATTTGGAAAATTAGAATCCATAGTTGGAGTTCAAGGAATGCATCAAACCAACACCAATTCTGGGGAGGAATATTTGATTCCCGATGCCACTACCAATGATTTTGGCGTTTTTGGAACAGGACATTATCAATGGGAATCGAATGTTTTTCAGGCAGGATTGCGTTTTGATAATAGAAAAATAACCACAACCGCACACGGAGTTTCAGGCGAAGAAGGTTCATTCGAAGCCATCGACAAATCGTTTGATAGTTTTAATGCTTCTTTGGGATATAAAACCAATTTAGCCAAAGATTTATCATTACGATTGAATGTAGCTTCTGGATTTAGAGCGCCCAATTTGGCCGAACTAACCTCAAACGGAGTTCACGAAGGAACCAACCGATATGAAGTGGGAAATCCTGATTTAAAAACGGAACAAAATGTTCAAACCGACCTAAATTTGGAATATAATAATAGCCACTTCGAATTTTTCGTAAACGGATTTTACAACCACATCAACGATTTTATTTATACTTCGCCAACTGGAATTGTACTAGACAATAATGATGTTTTCGAGTATATTCAAAATGATGCTAAATTGTTTGGTGGAGAAATTGGATTGCATTTTCACCCTCATCCATTAGATTGGTTGCATTATGAAACCAGTTTTGAAACCGTTACTGGAAAGAAACAAGACGGCGATTATTTGCCTTTAATTCCTGCCAATAATTGGAACAACACTATTAGAGCCGAATTTAAAATTAAAAATTGGCTGGAAGATAGTTTTGCTAGTTTAAATGTTTCAACCACTTTCAATCAAAATAACGTAAATGATTTCGAAACTAAATCAAATGGTTATACCTTGTTGAATCTAGGTTTTGGAGGAAAAGTAAGTATTGGAAAAACAGCTTTTAACGTAAATTTGAATGGAAATAATTTGCTAAACAAGCAATATATCTCTCATCTTTCTCGTTTAAAAACCGACAGTATTCCAAATATTGGAAGAAATATTGTTCTGGGTTTGAATTTTAATATCTAAGATTTTACCTTGTTTTTGTCAAGAAATAGGACTATATTTGTAAACAACCTTTAAACAAAAATTATATGAAAAAAGTGTCTTTATTATTTATTTTTGCAATGTTCTTAACTTTTGCAAATAGTTTTGGACAAGCCCGCAAAGAATTAAACTTTGGTCTTGTAGGCATTAATTATGAAATTCCTGTTCATAAGGATATTACTATTGCCCCAGGTGTAGGGACTAATTTTGACTTAGATTGGATCAATCTTGGTGTAAAGGGTAATTACTACTTTGATAATGCATTTGGAATTTCAGATTCTGCTTGGGATGTGTACGGTGGTTTAAATGTTGGATATTCTATTTACAATGGAGATAATGATATTGATAATAGTAGCGACCTTAACCTTGGTCTTCAAGTTGGAGGACGCTGGTTTTGGAATGACAAATGGGGCATTTATTTAGAAATAGCAGGTGGAAATGTTTCAGGAATGTCTCCTGCCATTGGATTAACTGTAAAATTGTAAAATATCACAACTTATTTTATATCAAATGCCTGAGAATTTTCTCGGGCATTTTTTTTGTTTTTGAAAATCCACCAACCATTTTTGACCACATTACCAATATAAAAAAACCTGACAATTTTCATCATCAGGTTTTCTCTATTATCTATCCGTCTTTTATCTAAGAAGTCTAAAATTTAATCATTCAACTTCAAAACAGCCATAAACGCTTCTTGTGGAATCTCAACATTCCCAACCAGTCTCATACGTTTTTTACCTTTTTTCTGTTTTTCCAATAATTTACGTTTACGGGAAATATCTCCACCATAACATTTGGCGGTAACGTCTTTACGTAAGGCTTTTATGGTTTCGCGCGCAATAATTTTTGCGCCAATTGCTGCCTGAATAGGGATATCAAATTGCTGTCTCGGAATCAGTTCACGCAATTTTTCACACATTTTTTTACCAATGGTATAAGCATTACTTTCGTGAATCAAGGCCGAAAGCGCATCCACGGACTGGGCATTTAATAAAACGTCTAGCTTTACTAATTTAGAAGTTCGCATTCCAATTGGAGAATAATCAAACGAAGCATATCCTTTGGAAACGGTTTTCAATCTATCATAAAAATCGAATACAATTTCGGCCAATGGCATATCGAAATTCAATTCAACTCTCTCGGTTGTCAAATAGGTTTGATTGGTGATAATGCCACGTTTTTCGATACACAAACTCATTACGTTCCCCACAAAATCAGCTTTTGTAATGATAGTAGCTTTTATGTAAGGTTCTTCAACTCGATCTAGACGAGAAGGTTCTGGCAAATCCGATGGATTGTTAACTACAAAACCAACTTCGGGTTCTTTTTTGGTGTAAGCTAAATAGGAAACGTTGGGAACTGTAGTAATTACAGTCATATCGAACTCGCGTTCCAATCTTTCCTGGATGATTTCCATATGCAACATTCCCAAGAATCCACAACGGAAACCAAAACCTAAAGCCGCCGAACTTTCAGCAGCAAATACAAGCGAAGCATCGTTCAGTTGTAGTTTTTCCATCGAAGCTCTTAATTCTTCAAAATCTTCGGTATCTACTGGATAAATCCCAGCAAAAACCATTGGTTTTACATCTTCGAAACCCGTAATCATATTGGTGGTTGGCGTTTTTGCATCGGTCAAAGTATCACCAACTTTTACTTCTTTAGCCTCTTTAATTCCAGAAATTAAATAACCAACATCGCCTGTCGAAATAACATTTTTTGGAACTTGGTTTAGTTTTAAAGTTCCCACTTCGTCGGCAAAATATTCATTGCCTGTAGCCATAAATTTAATCTTCTGACCTTTCTTGATTTCTCCGTTTTTCACACGGAAAATAACCTCGATTCCACGAAACGGATTGTAATGTGAATCGAAAATCAAAGCTTGTAGAGGTTCGTCTTTATTTCCTTTGGGTGCTGGAATTTTCTCGATAATGGCGGCCAAAATATTTTCGACACCAAAACCAGTTTTTCCAGAAGCGTGAATAATATCTTCTAATTTACAGCCTAATAAATCAATAATATCGTCGCTTACTTCCTCAGGATTCGCACTTGGTAAATCTACTTTATTCAAAACAGGAATAATTTCCAAGTCATTTTCCAATGCCAAGTACAAATTCGAAATCGTTTGTGCCTGAATACTTTGTGCGGCATCCACAATCAAAAGAGCACCTTCGCAAGCTGCAATTGAACGGGAAACTTCATACGAAAAATCCACGTGTCCGGGAGTGTCAATCAAGTTCAGGATATATTCCTCGCCTTTGTATTTGTATTCCATCTGGATGGCGTGACTTTTTATGGTAATCCCGCGTTCGCGTTCCAAGTCCATATTGTCCAGCAATTGTGCTTTTTCTTCACGAGCCGTAACGGTTTGGGTTGCCCCAAGAAGTCTGTCGGCAAGTGTACTTTTTCCGTGGTCAATGTGTGCAATAATGCAAAAATTTCTTATGTGTTTCATTCTCTCTTTGTGTCAATTTTTTGGGCGTGACCACAAGGGTCGGGCTTTCCGCTGTATCTTTTGTTCCGTCCCGATTACTGTCGGGACTCCACAAAAGGATGCCGCTTCTATCCCTCACGCAGGCAATTAATCTGCAAATATAGTTTAAATTCAACAGTTTCAAAGCCTAGCAACCACAAACTCAAGGGAAACGTTTTTATTGAGTACACTATTTGTCAAGTGGCTATAAAACAAGTCGTTGTTTTGTTTCACAAAGATTCCCAAAGCAAACACAAAGATTCGCAGAGTTTTTTTAATCTTGGTGTACCTCCGTGACTTCTTTGGGAATCTTTGCGAAATAAAATCCGTGTAATCTGTAACCCACTTGAATCTTATTTACATCTCTTAAACTCCTTGAAAAATAACCCTTTGCAATTCTCTTTTTCTTCTTTCATTAAAAAAACCGTAATTTTGCAAAAATTTTCAGAAGATGATTAAGATTGGCAACATAGAACTTCCTGATTTCCCGTTACTTCTCGCACCTATGGAAGATGTGAGCGATCCGCCATTTCGCAGATTGTGCAAAGAACACGGAGCCGATTTGATGTATTCTGAATTTATTTCTTCTGAAGGATTAATTCGTGACGCCATCAAAAGCCGAATGAAATTGGATATTTTCGATTACGAACGCCCTATAGGAATCCAGATTTTTGGCGGAGACGAAGAAGCAATGGCATTGTCATCAAAAATTGTTTCCACGGTAAATCCGGATTTAATTGATATTAATTTTGGTTGTCCCGTAAAGAAAGTGGTTTGCAAAGGTGCTGGCGCAGGAGTTTTGAAAGATGTTGATTTGATGATTCGCTTAACGCAAGCCGTTATCGACAGTACGCACTTGCCGGTTACGGTAAAAACACGTTTGGGTTGGGATGACGATTCCATCAATATAGATGAGGTTGCCGAACGTTTGCAGGATATTGGTGTTGCAGCTTTGAGCATTCACGCCCGAACTCGTGCCCAAATGTATAAAGGCCATTCCGATTGGTCGCACATTGCAAGAGTGAAAAACAACCCCAGAATCACGATGCCTATTTTCGGAAATGGAGACATTGATTCGCCCGAAAAAGCTTTGCATTACAAGAACGAATACGGTATCGATGGGATTATGATAGGTCGGGCCGCCATTGGTTATCCTTGGATTTTCAACGAAATAAAACATTACTTCAAAACTGGCGAACATTTGGCCAAACCTACCGTTGTTGACAGAGTCGAAGCTGTTCGCAATCACCTCACTTGGGCAATGGAATGGAAAGGCGAACGTCTCGGTATTGTGGAAACTCGTCCGCATTATACCAATTATTTCAAAGGAATTCATTCTTTTAAAACCTTTAGACAAAAGTTGGTGACATTAGATAAACCTGAAGAATTATTTGCCCATTTGAATGAAATTGAAGAAGCTTATTCTGGTTATGAGGTAGTTTAATTTAGGCTATTTGGCTATACATTTGTCTAAAGCCGAAGACATTTTCTCCAAAATATCGGATCTAAAACTCATTTCATAAAATTGGATGATTCCTTTTTTATCTACAATTATATTGGTAGGATATCCATTCATTAAATGAATTTTTATGGGCGTTTTTTATTAGGATATTTTAAGAATTAGTGCAATTTTTTTATGTAGTGAAATAGAATAATTAAATTTCTTTTTTTTCTTTCCGAAGAGTAGCAATCAAATAACGAGATCTAATAATGAGTTTTTTTTTGTTGAAAGGATAAAAACAATTCAATATAATCTTTTGCGCCCTAGCGTCTTTGCGGTTAATCCTCCACTTCCAAATCCACAAACGAAAAACTATTTCCGCTGAACAACCCTTTGTCGGATAATTTCAGGTCGGGAATTACGAGCAAAGCCATAAACGAAAGCGTCATAAACGGTGCTTTCAGATGGCTTCCTAATTCTTTAGCCATTGCGTCAATTTCTTGGTATAATTTTCCTGTTTCCCAGCCGTTTTTGTCGCTCATAATTCCGGCAACGGGCAACGGCAACATCTTGTTTTCGGAACCATTCACGGCACAAACTCCGCCTGTGTTTTTAATAATCAGGTTCACCGCATTGCAGATTTCCTCGTCGGAAGTTCCCACTACTACAATATTATGACAATCATGCGCCACGGAACTGGCAATCGCACCTTTTTTTAATCCAAAATTCTTGATGAAAGCAATAGCAGGTTTTGTATTTTCATAGCGATTGACAACAGCCATTTTAAGAATATCATTTTCGGTATCTGAAACTATTTTTCCGTCAACAATTAAAGGCCGATGATATATTTCATTGGTAATCAATTGTCCTTCCAAAGCTTCAATTACCCTGATTTTTGAAGCTGAACCTGAAATAGTAAAATCACTAATTTCTTTGGAAGTAATATTGAAATTATTAGGAGTTTTAAATGGAATGTGCTTCACAAAAGACTCTCCATTCTTAGCAACTAATTCCCCATTGATATAGGTTTGTTTTACTTTGAAGTTAGTCAAATCTTCGACCACAATAAAATCAGCAGCATCGTTTTCTTTCAATAAACCCACGTTCATTTTGTAATGATTCACAGGATTCACGCAAGCGACTTGCAAGATTTTGAAAACGTCAATCCCTTTGGCAACAGCACGAGCACACAAGGAGTTAATATGACTTAAAATCAAATCGTCAGGATGTTTGTCATCTGAACAAAACATCATATTCTCGTAATTTTCAGGAAGCAAATCGATGAGTGCTTCGAAGTTTTTGGCGGCACTTCCTTCACGAATAATTATCTTCATTCCAAGAGACAATTTTTCTTCGGCTTCTTCAAAACTGAAGCATTCATGGTCGGTTGTAATTCCTGCCGAAATGTATTTTTTCGCTGCTTCACCTCTCAATCCTGGAGCGTGACCATCAACTGGTTTGTTAAAATATTTTGCCCATTGAATTTTTTTCAAAACTTCAGCATCATCAAATAAAACGCCGGGATAATTCATCATTTCGGCCAAATAATAAATGTCGGGAGAAGCCATTAATTCCTTGATTCCATCTGAATCGATTGTCGCTCCGGCAGTTTCGAAAGTGGTTGCAGGAACACAAGACGGTGCGCCAAAATGGAATTTCAACGGGGCTTTTTTACTGTTCTCAATCATATAATAAACGCCTGCCGAACCCAGAACATTAGCAATTTCGTGTGGATCAGAAATCGTGGCAACAGTTCCGTGAAGCACGGCAATTTTTGCAAACTCTGAAGGAACAAGCATCGAACTTTCGATATGAATGTGGGCATCGATAAATCCGGGCATAATGTAATTTTGCACCTCGTGTTTTTTCTCGATTATGGAAGTTATTTTTCCGCTTTCGACAGTGATTTCGCCAGCATAAATACGTCGGTTTTCGATATCGACAATTTGTCCTTGAATTTGCATTTTGGATTGATTTTGAATAATAATCAAAAGTACAATCTTTTGATTTAGCTTATTAAGTTTTACCAGAGATTCGCAGATTTTTTTCAAATTTTAGTCTTTAAATTTTGATAATAAATTAAAAATTTGCGAATTTGCGGTGAGAAATAATTCAAATAATAAATTATATAATGACCATTACCACTTTTTTAGAAAAACTAAAACAAACACCAAACTCCATTACTTTTCCAGAAACTATTGCAATAATTGAGGAAAATTACGATTTTACGCCAACCACTTTCGATAATGGAGCGCAGCATAATGAAGCAGGGCAAAACTCGGGTTCTTGTAAATTATTTGCTTTTGCGAAATTGCAAAACTTATCTCAAGCAGAAACTTTAGCTTGTTTCGGAGCCTATTATTTTGAAGAAGTATTGGACGATCCAGAGGGAACAAACCACCAAAATATTCGTAATTTTATGAAATTAGGATGGGACGGAATTCAATTTGAAGGAGAAGCTTTGAGGCTGAAGGTCTAAATTCATTGTAGAACGAAGCAATTGCAATTTCACTCAGTTATGAGATTGCTTCGTTGCTCGTAATTTCAAATTGAAAAAAATAAATCTACAAATGGTGATCTTAAATTTGCTTTCACTCGAGTTTAGAATTCGTTTTTTGATGAATATTAATCCAACAACTTTTTACTCACTCTACTACTAGCAATCAACGATGCTATAAAACCAAGTGTGATAATTGTTGCAAGTACAATCAATACGTTTTCGATGTTAAAAACCACAGGATAAGCTAATGTTGGTGTAATCATTACTAATTCAAACTCTTGTTGTAGCAATACCAATCCAACACCTAAAAGAAGTCCAATAATCCCCCCAAAAACACTCAATAAAGTGCCTTGCAATAGGAATATTTTACGCAAATCTTTGATGTCAGTTCCTAGATTTAATAACGTTTTTAGGTTTCCTTTTTTGTCTAAAATCATCATAATTAATGCACCAATAAGATTGAAAAGAGCAATAATAATGACCAATGTAAATATTAAATACACGGCTATATTTTCAGTATTCAACATTTTATACAAAGATTCGTTGAGTTGGGCTCTATTCTTTATAGTAATTTTATTGTTGAAAATGTTTTGAAGTTTACCAATGATCGTATTTTCATCGGCATCTTTTTTAATCTTCAACTCTATCCCCGAAATTTGATTGGTTTTGTATTCTAATAATTCTTGAGCCAAACCTAAATCAGCAAACACATATTTTGAATCCAAGTCTTCGCTAATGGCATAAATCCCAACAGGAATTAATGTCATTTTATTGAAAGCCTCATCTGGATTTTCGATATTGCCTTTTCCTGGTCTTGGCGCTAAAACTTCCAAATAATGATTGTAATCCAACAAACCCATCGAGAATTCATTTGAAATACCATAACCAACAACTACTTGATAGGTGTCTTTTTTGAGCCAATCTCCGCTAAAAATGGTTTTTTTTATGGCATTTACTTGGTTGAAATTCTCATCTACCCCTTTCAAATAGGTAACTTGTTGTTTCCCATCAAAAGTAAACAAAACCCTTTCTTCGATGATTTTTGAATAAGAAACAACTCCTTCAATTTGTTCGATTTCAGTTTCTTGTGAAGCCGAAATTAAAAAAGATTTTCCTAGTGTACTTCTAATTTTTAAATCTGGATCAATATCATTGGAAAACGAAAGACTAAAAATTTTCAATCCACTAAAAACCGATAAAACCACAAACAAAGCCATTGCGCCAACAATGATTCCCACACTGGCAATTCGATTGATGATATTGATAGCATTGTTTTTACTACTGCTAAAAATATAACGCTTGGCTATGTAAAGAGGGAAATTCAACTTTTATTGAAATCTACGTTTTTCTAAAAGATCACGGTTTTCAATAGGATTGTCTTTGTTTGACAAAGCATTGTCGATTTTTTCGATATAATCTAATGAATCGTCTATAAAGAATACTAAATTAGGCACTTTTCGCAATTGCAAGCGCACTCTTTGAGACAAATCGTGTTTAATTAATTTAGAATTTGTTTTTATTGCCACTAAAGTTTCTTGAGCTTTTTCTTGAGGAAATATGCTTAAATACACTGTAGCTACCGACAAATCGGTAGTCACACTAACCTTTGACACTGAAATTATCAAATTGGTAACTCCATTTTTTCTTACCTCACCTTGTAGAATATCAACCAAATCTTTTTGGATAACTCCACCTATTTTTTTCTGTCTATTTGTTTGTTCCATTGTGCAAAAATACTAATTTTTTGAGAGACAATCTTATAAAGTAGCTAAGACCTATATTTTTTAACTTTATTTAGTTCTTGATCATTTTAAAAACGTAAATTTAATTATTTTTAAAAATTCAAATTCAAGAG
>ENA-UPSM01001115-UPSM01001115.1-activated-sludge-metagenome-genome-assembly--contig:-NODE-1115-length-36671-cov-105.632510_pt1 | contig 36671 bp, 39 predicted proteins | sample MGYA00238181_ERZ773283 | MGnify/ENA primary metagenome ERZ773283 (study PRJEB29023, sample SAMN05720199) | activated sludge metagenome | isolation source: Anaerobic digester | place: Japan... | reverse complement strand
CGAGCGTCTTTGCAGAGGAAGGTTTCCAGGCAGGAAGTGTGAAGACATCCTCAAAAGTTTTTCCCGAGGACGGCGTAATGGTCGGAGCCCTGAACACGTCATCGAATGTTTTTCCCGAGGATGGTGTAATGGTTGGAGCCTTGAACACGTCATCGAAGGAGCTTCCCGAGGACGGTGTAATGGTCGGAGCCTTGAACACGTCATCGAATGAGCTTCCCGAGGACGGTGTGATATTTGGTGCCGTGAACACATCGTCATATGTTTCTCCGGACGAGGGAGTCAGGTTCTCTAATAAGGCTGAAACGCTGTAGCCCGTCAGAACGACCAGACTGATGAAAAGTACAACAAATGCAAGTTTTCTCATGGTGAACCTCTTGTTTGTATTTCTGCATTTTGTCATGCGTCTATTATAGTCTTTCCCCCTGACAGTCATGCAGCCGTGTCCCTGTATGAGTGGTTCTGGTAATACCTTTCAGGAACCGGTTTAAGCGTGAGGGAGGAAAAGCGGGAGTATGCCTCACTCTCTGTCTGTTTTGATGACCTTGAAATCAATTTCTCTAAAGAGTAATCACCTTTCAGCTCTCAATTTTCAGTTTTTGGTTCCTGCAAGCAGCACGAGCAGGATTCCAAAAGCACGGAGCAATAATTCAGGTGTTCATAAAAGATCCACAAGCCGGGTGTATTCTCTTCTTTTGAAGAGTTCTTACCGTGTTTTCCAGAATTATCCGGATATTCCGGGGAAGAGACAGATGGAAAAGAACAGAAAGATAAAAAAAATGGGAGGGGAGTTTTTCTCCCCCCTTTTTCAGGTCGCTCTACTGAAGATTTCAGTAGCGGCGGACACCGGACTGGTAGTTGATCGCCTTGCTGAAGCTGGTGATCATACCAGATGCGGTGGTCTTCTCGGAAGCGACGATGTCGAGCGACTTGTTAGCGGAGTCGTCTCCACGGGCCTCCTGGAAGTGTGCACGGTAGTAGGCGGCTGCAGTGCCCTGTCCGCTCAGGCCGACGCTGTAGTCAACGACGACCGGGACATCAGCGGACTTGGCGACGTGCCTCTCGTCAGCGACCGTTGTCATGGAGACTGCGGTGCCGGAGAAGGTGCTGCCGACCTCGATGATGTTACAGAATGCCGGGAAGTCAGCTGAGGATGCACCGAACGGGCACAGGAACTTGTCAGCCGTGGTGGTGTTCATTCCTGCACCGTCGAGCGTGAGCGACTCGGCAGTTGCTACCTGGCCGTATGCATCGTCATAGGACACGTAGTCGAGCTGCTTGGTGGTCTTGTAGTTGTAGGTGTTGACTACCTTGTTTGCAGTGTCAAGAGCATTTCCAGCGTTGAACTCGGCATACCCGTTGTTGCCCTGGACGGACTGGGTGTATGCCATCGTGTACTGGACCTCACCATCGTCGAGGGATGCTCTAGTGATATCCTGGTCGCTCATTACCCACACGATGCTCTCTGCGTTGGTGAGTGCGCCAGAGACGACCACTGCAGTGCTCGTGGTGACTCCCTGAGTCTCGTATGTCTGGTTGACCGGTCTGTCTGCCATTGCCATGCCTACGGCGAGGAAGGCAAGGGCAAGGACCGCAATTGCGAATTTCTTCATTATGTTCCTCCTACATTTTATGCTGATACTCTCAGCATCAACCAGACATTTTGATCCCGGTTACATAAGAACTTTTCTCTCTTTTTCCCACCAATCGGGGTGTTTTTCAGAATAGGAAACACCTGATTTCCCCGATTCCTGATATTGCCCGCCGTACAGGGTCGCAGGAGTATCGTCCGTTCCCGGGGGACCGGGGGAAGGGAAACGATTGCCGCCATTATAACGGAGAAAAAGCAGGAATTGCATGGATTGGGGGACATTTCCATGACCTCACTTCCTTGCCACCGTGACGTATCCCGTGTGGCACACGCGGGTTGAGGGACGCGTCCCCCTCGGGCCCCTCGCGATCTCCCTCCCGATGCACTCGTGTGCCGTCACTTCCGGAAAAAGTCCGCTCGCCGTATCCATGACGGTGAACAACTGCTCGAGGAACGGTGTATAACAGGCGAGGAATCCGCCCGGGACAAGGAGTGACCACGCGTGGCGGATGATGTCAGGCGAGACGTGGAGGTCGAGGTGCACGACGTCGTAGGTGCCGGAAGCGTCGGCTACGTCACCGCAGACGACCTGCACGTTGGAGAGTTTCGCATCGGCAACGTTCTTTTCGGCCTGTCGGGCAAACTCGGGACGGATTTCGTACGTCACGACTTTCCCGGCAACTCCCCCGAAGTAAATGGCGGCGATCCCACTCCCGGTCCCGGCATCGAGGACGCGGTCATTCCTGTTCATCCCGGTGCAGGCGATGACAAGGCCGATGTCCTTCGGGAGCATGGGTGCCCCGCTCCTGCTCGCACGGGCAAAGAAGTCAGGAGCCCGGGGAACGAGGACGCGGAACTCCTCGCCGGTGTGCGTCCGCACAATGTCACCCGGGGATGCCGTGAGGAGTGCATCGAGGTCGAGGACGCCCCTGTCGGTGGAAAAGGAACCGGTCCCGGCCCGGACAAAGAACGTTCGCCCCCTGCCGGCAAGGAGGACGCGGTCGCCCGAATCAAACATGTTCCGACAGCTGGATGATGGCGGCAGCGATGTCCCCGCCGGTACGGATGAGTGCATCCCGCGCCGCCTCGGGGCTGACACCGGCCTGCTCGGCGACCATCCTGACGTCTTCGTCAGGGATTTGGGGTGCTGCCGGTTCAAAGTGCGGGTTGCCCGTGATCTGGTAGGTGGTTATGCCCTGCATGGTCATGACGGCAACTTCCGCAGAGTCAAAGACATAATCACCCCTGCCGGTGGAGATGACGATTTTCCGCACGTCCTCTATCGGCTCGACCTGCATCCCCAGCTGTTTCATCATCTGCTTCATCTTTCTCGGGTTGATATTTCCCGGCATCATGCGTCTTTGCACCCTGGCGTACTTTTACCGCTACACCGTAATTAAACACCAGCATCTCTGCCCCCGAGAGGACCGCCGTGCCCGTGGCACAGAGCGCGTCATCGCCGGTGACAACCATGACCTCGTCGCCTGCCCGGATCTCCGGGTCTGCCGAGACGACATGCCTGCAGAAGACGTTCTTCCCGTCACGGGCAAAATCCGCAACATCGGGGAGTATGCCGACCCTGTATGCAGGGGGCGGGATGGCCTCCATGAGCCGGCGGGCACCGGCAATCCCGAGCGTCAGGCGCCCATCGGAGGCCCGGACTGTCGCAAGCCTCTGCCCCGACACCGGATCGAGGACCTGGCGGACACGCCCCGTCCGGGAGTAAACAAACGTGCAGCCATCCGGAAAGAGGCCGCGTCCCGCTCCTCTCCCGAACTGGTAGTCAGCAATGACCCTGACGCGGGCGAGCGAACTGCTCTCCGATGAGCTGGTTGACCCGTTCGACAAACGTATCCTCCGATTCCCGTGGTATGTACGCTCCGGCGGCAATCCGGTGCCCTCCCCCCGCGCCTCCGACCTCGGCTGATGCGATCGTCAGTGCCTGCTGGAGGTCTATCCCGCGCGACACGACCCTCTCGGTGGTACGCATGGATACCTTCGTAAGGGACGTGTCCTCGGGCTGCACGACCATGACGAGGATGGGCTTGTCCATGTTCAGGCGGGAGAGCGCCATCCCCGCCCCGATCCCCACGATGGTGTCGGGGTACCGGTCACCGACGTGGATGTACTGGATATGGGAAAGTTCCCGGACGCCGGTATCGAGGATGTACTCGAGAAGCTCCCTGATAACGGCGCGGTGGTTGGAGAGCATGTGCTCGGCCTCCCGGAACGCCTCTCCCCTGTCCCCCCTGCAGATCGCGCCACCGACACGCGGTCTCGTCCACCTCCCGCACGCATTGAGAAGTGTCGCAAACTCCTGGGCGTTCCGGAGCGGGGTCCGTTCCGCCTCCCCCGGGAAGAGGTAGCTCTCGCAGAACAGCCTGTCGGTCGGCTCACCGCAGGCAATCAGCTGCTGGGCGAGGGAGCTTGTGACCAGCCTCTTTTCATCGGGGGAAAATTCCTCCCACACCCGCCACCGTTTCTCCGGGGTCTGGAGTTCAATTCCGAGGCGCTGGAGGAAGCGGAGGGCCCCGCTCGCGTTGTTGGAGATTCCCGGGATGTAGGGGTCGTCGTTGTAGGCGAGGCAGACGTGGAGCGGGCGGGTCGAGATGCCGTAGCAGTTTAAGTCCCGCGGGACGATTTCGATCCACCCTGCCTCTGCCCCTTCGATCGCGATCTCGCGGGCAGGCCCGGTAAGCCCGCAGTCTTCCCTCGCCATCATGTCTCCCACGTTGCCGACGACGGCAAGGCGCGAGAGGTCGGCGTTCCCGCTGTCCATCTCGCGGGCCACCATGTACGCAACACCCGCCGCACTCATCTTGACATGCCCGGAAAGCAGGCTGTTTGCCTGCAGGTAATCCCTCCCGCAGGGCTGGCTGACGTGGTGGTCGATGATCACCACCTCCTCCCGGGATAGCCCGCGTTCCAAAAGGAGGTTCTGCTGGCCGGCACCCAGGTCGCAGAAGACCTTGAGGCTGTCGTCTTCGGGAACCTGCTTCATCGTCAGGGGTTCGAGCTGCCGCACGAAAACGGACTTGTGGGGGACCTCTGCACGCGACAATGCCTGGGCGAGGATGGATTCGCCCGCGATCCCGTCTGCATCGATGTGCGAGATGACAGTCACTTCGTGGTGCGAGAGGATCACCCTGGCGACCTCGCGTGCGTCATCCCGAAGGCTCATTGGAATAGTACTGCACGATGGAGGAGAAAAGGGTGACCATCCCTTGTGGGAGAAGGTGCCCTTTTAGTCCGTCCTTTTCCCGGGCAGGAACACCCCTCCGGGGGCAGGCCCGCGCCCGCCTCCAGACTGCGGGGTATGGGGCAGAGACCTTCATTATCCCCGGAAGAGTTACCACTTACACGGGAATGCAGGGAAACGACAGGAGGGGCTGCATGGTCCGGCCGGAATGCCGCGAGTTCATGGAGACGGGGATTGTGTCCCCGGAGAGGATGCGGGCAATCGATGCAAACGCCCGTGCACTCGGCGTCTCATCTCTCCAGATGATGGAGGCTGCGGGGTATGCACTGGCCGGTTTTGTCAGGTCGCTGGGACGCGGCCCGTTCCTCTTTCTCTGCGGGAAGGGCAACAACGGGGGTGACGGGCTTGTTGCCGCACGCCACCTCCAGGACGAAGACGTCACAGTCCTCTTCCTCGACGGGGAGGGCCGGAGCGCGGAGTGTGCATACCAGCTCCGGTCCCTTGCGCACTGCCCGGTCCGGTGCATCCCGGTCCGCTGCCCCGGGGACGCAACGGCAGAAAAGAGGATCTTTGAAGAGGCGGGGTGCATCGTGGACGCACTCCTCGGCACGGGGAGCCGGGGTGAGCCCCGGGAACCCGTCCGGACACTTGCCGGGCTCGCATCGCTCTCCCCTGCCGTGAAGGTATCTGCAGACGTCCCGACGCCGGGATTTGTCCCGGACCGTATCCTTGCCTTCCACAGGCCGAAAGTGGAAGGATCCGTCGTGGCGTCCATTGGAATCCCCCTTGCGGCAGAGATTACCGTCGGGCCGGGGGATCTCACACTCGTCAGGAAGAAAGATCCCTCTGCACACAAGGGGGCAGGGGGAGAGGTACTCGTCGTGGGCGGAGGGCCGTACCAGGGTGCACCATACCTCGCGGGGCTTGGTGCCCTCCGGGCCGGTGCAGACATCGTGAGGATCGCCTCGCCCGTCTTCGAACCCGTTCCGGACCTCATCTACGAGCGGCTCGAGGGAAAGGTGATTGCAGGGGAGCACCTCGAAAGGCTCCGGGAACTGGCGCGGACCGCCGATGTTGTTGTCATGGGAAACGGCCTTGGAGACCGGAGCCACCATGTCATGGTCGATCTTGCGAAGGAGTGCCCAAAGGCTGTCGTGGACGCAGACGCCCTGCGGCGTCCACTCCCCCGCGCGGCCGACACCATCTACACGCCCCATGCCGGCGAGTTCCGGAGGGCATTCTCCCGCGAACCCCCCGACGACATCATCGGGAGGGCAAGAGCCGTGAAAAAGGCGGCAGGAGAGGGTACTGTCCTTCTCAAGGGGCGGGTGGATATTATCTCCGACGGTGCAAGGGTCAGGTTCAACCGCACCGGATCCCCGATCATGACAGTCGGTGGGACAGGTGACATCCTTGCGGGTGTTGCGGGCGCGCTCTTCTGTAAGCTGCCCGCGTTCGAGGCTGCATGCATCGCGGCGTACGTGAACGGCAGGGCGGGAATGGCTGTCGAAGAAGCAATCGGCGGCGGCATGCTCCCGACCGACCTCCTCGACCGCATCCCGCTCGAACTCTACAGGAAAGAGGAGACCGAATGAGAGAATTTTCGCATATCGAGGACGACCGTGCCCGGATGGTAGACATCAGCGGCAAGGGCGAGGTGTACCGCGAGGCCGTTGCCTCCGGGAGGATCGTCCTCCGGGAAGAGACGCTCCGTGCCATCCGCGAAGGGACGGTTGTGAAGGGGAACGTGCTTGCGACCGCCCGCGTGGCGGCAACGCTGGCCGTGAAGGGGACTCCCGCCCTCATCCCCATGTGCCATCCCATCCCGGTCAGCAGCATCGAGGTGGATTTCCATGACCGCGGGGACTCGATAGAGGCATGCGTCCGCGTGCGTTCGCTCGGGCGGACGGGCGTGGAAATGGAAGCGCTCACGGGTGTCTCGGTTGCTCTCCTGACAATATGGGACATGGTCAAGTCGGCGGAAAAGGACAGCCGGGGCCAGTATCCGGTGACATGTATCACCGGTATCAGGGTGCTCGAAAAGAGGAAAGGCGAACCCATCGGGGAAGAGTGACCGGAAAGGGCACTCTCCATTCCTGCAACCGCGCACTTTAAGTGCGTCCCTGCCGATTCATATAGGTCTTACGGGATGCGTCCCGTCAAGGAATGTGGCCCGGTCTTCCGGGCTGAACCTGAAAGGTGTAAAAATGGCACGATCAATGTATGCCTACGTCAGAGAGGCATGGAAGCGACCCGCACAAACAGGTGTCGACGAGCTCCTCTGGGAGAGGATGCAGGTATGGCGCCGCGAGGGCAGCGTGGTCCGCATCGACCGCCCGACGCGCATCGACCGGGCCCGGAACCTCGGCTACAAGGCGAAGCAGGGCATCGTGATGGTCAGGGTCAAGGTCCGCCGCGGTGGCAGGCGCAAGTCCCGGTACGTCCGGGCCCGGCGCTCCATACGAATGGGCGTCAACAGGATCACCCCTGCAAAGAGCCTGCAGAGGATGGCCGAGGAGCGTGCATCCCGCAGGTACCCGAACATGGAAGCACTCAACTCCTACTGGGTCGGGCAGGACGGCAGGTACAAGTGGTACGAGGTCATCATGGTCGACGGGCACCACCCGGCAATCCGGAATGACAGCCAGCTCTCCTGGATGGGCGATGCCGTCCACCGGGGCCGGGCGGAACGCGGGAAGACGAGTGCCGGCAGGAAAGGCAGGGGCATGGGTACCCGCGGGCGCGGGACCGAGAAGACCCGGCCGAGCATCCGCTCGCACGGGAACCTGGGCAAATAACTAAAATCCTTCCCTGCCCAGATCTTTTCTTCTCCATGCAATGCACTGACGCCTGCGTCTTTCCCTACCCCGGGGGAGACTCTTCCCTCCGCAGGATGGCCCTTTCGGCCCGCGAACTCGGTTTTGACAGCATTGTCGCGGCTTGTCCCGCGAACGGGACATACTGCGGTGTGGAAGTTATTGGCATGAAGGTCATGGGACGGACGGGGGCAGGGGCAAAAGAGGTATCCCACGCGGAGCCGGGTCAGGAAGGCCGGGCAATTACCGTGGCCCATGCGGGTGAATACGCAGCAAACAGGGCACTCCTCCGCACCGGCAAGATCATGATCCTCCGCGGTATCCAGTGGACTCCCAAGAACTCTTTCGATCACATCCTCTCCCGGATGGCAGCAGAGAGGGGCATTGCAGTGGACATCGATTTTTCATCCCTCATCTGCGAAAGAGGCTCGTCCCGCCAGCGGGTCATCCAGCGCTATGCCGACATCGTCCGTCTCCACCGGAAATTCGGGTTCTCCCTCACGCTCTCGTCCGGCGCCCGATCCGTTCTCGGGATGCGGTCACCGCGGGAGATGACCGTGCTGGGGGGGTTGTTCGGGCTTGAAGAAGACGATACGGGGAGAGCACTCGGAACCGTCCGGCAGCTGCTCTTCCCCCGCAGTCCCGTCGAGGTGGTGGAATGAAGCCTCTTCCTCCGACACTCAGGGAAAACAGGCGTTACGTGCTCGTGCGGATCGAACCCCCGTGGTTCGAGACTGACAGCCGCACACTCTACGGCGCTCTTGCAGAATCCGTCACAGCACTTTTTGGTGATACGGGGATGGCACGGATTCAGCCTGCAGTCATATCTGCAAGCCGGGGCTTCGCAATTGTCAGGTGCATACGGTCGACGGAGGACGAACTCCTCGCGGGGCTGGCGGCGGTTCACCATGTCGGATCCCAGAAAGTCGCCCTCAGGAGTGTCCGCACATCCGGGACCCTGCGTGCCCTCCGGAGTACCATTCGGGAAGGCCGGTTCTGCCCTGCCATGGAGACGGGAGAGGCCCGGTTCGGGGGAAAAACGTACGAAAGTGTCAGTTACCAGCTTGAAAAGGTTGATTTATTTGAAAAAGGATTTAAAAGCCAGGAACCATTGTTTCTCACAGCCGAGGATCTGGAGGAATAACGATGCAACCACAAGCATACCAGATGGGATATGACCGGGCGATAACCGTATTCAGCCCGGACGGCCGCCTTTATCAGGTCGAATATGCCCGGGAAGCGGTCAAGAGGGGGACAACCGCGGTGGGAATCAAGTGCCGCGACGGGGTCGTGCTGATCGTTGACAAGCGTGTCAGCTCCCGGCTCCTCGAGGCCTCCTCTATCGAGAAGATATTTAAGATAGACGAACACATCGGGGTCGCCTCATCGGGACTCGTCGGGGACGCACGTGCGCTTGTCGACAGGGCCCGGATCGAGTGCCAGATCAACCGCATCACGTACGATGAGAAGATCGACGTGGAGGCTCTGGCAAAGAAACTCGGGGATCACATGCAGACATATACCCAGTTCGGGGGCGCAAGGCCGTACGGCACTGCCCTCCTCATTGCAGGCGTGAGCGACGGGGAGTGCAGGCTCTTTGAGACCGACCCGAGCGGAACCCTCCTCGAGTACAAGGCAACGGGCATAGGGATAGGCAGGAATGCCGTCATGAAAGTCTTCGAGGAGGAATACGATTATGATACGGGCATCAATGAGTCCATCCTCCTTGGGATCAAGGCGCTCCACGACGCGACCGAGGGGAAATTCGATGTCAATACCGTTGAAATCGGTGTTATCGAGCGGGAGAACCCACTGTTCCGCAAGATGAGCAAGGAAGAAGTCGAGGCATTCGTCGAGAAGTTCGAGAAGTAGGGGGGCGGACCGGATGATACCCCTCGAGAAGGCAGTCTGTGCAAGGCTGGAAAGCCACGGTGAGAAGTTCGAGATCCTCGTCGATCCCGACCTTGCCGTCCGGTTCAGGCAGGGAGAGGATGTGCCCCTGGAGGAGATGGTAGCAGCCCTTTACGTCTTTTCCAATGCCTCCCGTGGAACGAGGGCCTCTGAAGAATCGCTCGAAAAGGTATTCCAGACTACGGAGTTTTCCGAGATAGCCCCCCGGATCATCCGGAAGGGAGAGATCCACCTCACCGCCGAGCAGAGGCGGCAGATGATTGCGGACAAGCGCCGGCAGGTCATCCACTTCATCGCAAGAAACGCCATCAATCCCCAGACAGGGCTGCCACATCCCCCCCAGCGGATCGAGATGGCGATGGAGGAGGCGCGTGTCAACATCGACCTCTACAAGAGCCTCGACGAACTCGTGAAAGAGACGGTCAAGGCACTTCGTCCCATCCTGCCCATCAGGTTCGAGGAGCTCCGGATAGCGGTAAAGATACCGGCGGATTTTGCCCCCCGGGCATTCGGAGAGATACAGTCTGCGGCAACCATCGAGCGGGACGAGTGGCAGAAGGATGGTTCATGGATATGCATCGTCCGGATCCCTGCGGGTATCCAGGGTGACTTTTACGGGCTTGTCAACAGGATATCGAAGGGACAGGGAGAAGTGAAGATCCTCGATTAAGTATATCAGGAAATACTGCGAATAATAAAAGACCAGAAGAGAAACAGGGGAAGGAACCATGAGCAGTGGACAGCAGAAGGCAAAGGGAAGGGTAACGGGCAGCGCAGGGCGTTTTGGACCGAGGTACGGGAGGTTCATCCGGAAGAGAGTCACCGAGACGGAAAAGATCTCCCGTGCAGCCCACCGCTGCCCGCGGTGCGACACCATGGCTGTAAAAAGGGTTGGCACCGGGATCTGGGCCTGCCGGAAATGCGGTTTTAAGTTCGCGGGCGGTGCCTACACCCCGCAGACACCTGCACTCCGCATCGCTCTCCGTGCCATCGACAGGACGGCAACCGACATCTCGGAGTGATAGCCTGATGGCTGCCAACTACAAGTGTGCCCGGTGCAAGCAGAAGGTCGAGATCGATGTCAACGTCCGGTGCCCGTACTGCGGTCACCGGATTCTCTTCAAGGAACGTGGTGCAGCAATCAAGGAACTGAAGGCGCGCTGACGGTTCACCCTTTTTCCGTTCCTGTTTCGATCGATCTCTCTCCTTTTTTTACACGGTTTCCCGGATTCCCGCTTTTTTTTACCCTGAAAAAAGACTCTGCCCCTCCGATTGAGGAGACGCCATCTTTAACGGACCGTTCTCCGGTGCGGAGAACCCGCGTGGGGATGGCCCCGGGGGAACAACTGGTTTAAAGGTGCCCGCGTCCACCTAAATACAGTACAGATGCAGGAGCAGGGATGTGGACTGCCAGGTTCCGCGAAGGCTGTGGAAAGCCCGGGCTTTCGGGAAGTGTCCACGGAGCACGAAGCGATCTTCTGGTTTACAGATGCCCGTGCGGGAACGCTGTTCCGTGCCCTGAACCCCGAAGTATCTGAAGAGCTACACCCCCGTTCCCATGCGGAATGCACCCTCGAAGACCACCGGACACTTGTCCTGAAGGTCCGGGCAAGGGACATCCCGGCATTGCGGGCATCCCTCAACATGTGGCTGCGCCTGATCAACGTGGCAGACGAGATGCAGGCGTTCGCCCCACGGGAGACAGAGGAGAGACCATGAACACCATATCGCCAAAGATCCAGAACCAGATTGCCCAGCTGCAGCAGATGCAGCAGCAGATGCAGACCATCGGGGCACAGAAGAGCCAGTACGAACTCGCCGTGCGCGAGGCAAGGCGCGCAACAGAGGAACTCAAAGACGTTCCCGATGACAATGCCGTCTTCATGAGCGTCGGTTCCGTTCTCATGCAGAAGAAGAAGGAGGAGGTCCTCGCAAAACTCAACGAAAAGATCGAGACGCTCGAGCTCCGGATTAAGTCACTCGAGAAGCAGGAGACCCTCCTCCAGGGTAAATTCGAACAGCTCCAGGCCCAGGTCAAGCAGGCACTCGAGGGCAAGCCCGCCCCCGGTGCCGCCTGAAAAAGATCCCTGCAAAAAAAGGGCTATCTTTTCAATTCCCCTTTCCGGTTGGCGCATCCAGCCGGTGGAGCAGGTTCAGGGCATTGATCATCGCTTCCGTGGAAGCAAGCACGATATCGTCCCCGGAGGCACTCGCATCGAAGACACGGCCGTGCTCGTCCTCGACAGCGATCGTGACATGCCCAATCGCGTCAGACCCGCCCGAGATCGCTTCCACGTGGAAATCCTTGAGGTGCACCCGGACGGGGAGCATCCCGAGGACGGCTTTCAATGCAGCATCGACGGGTCCTGTTCCCGTCGCGCTGTAGACAGACTCCTTCCCTCCGATCCGGGCCTTGATGCTGGCCGTCGGGATGACATGGTTGCCTGTCATTACTGCGAACTCGTCCATCTCGATGAACCGTCCACCGTTGCCAACGCCCATCTCGCTCTCCGCGATCTCGTAGAGGTCGGCATCGGTGACTCTCTTGCCCTTGACCGAGATGAACTTGATTTTCTCCACGATGCGGTCAAGCTGCCCATCGGTCGGGTGGAGATGCACTTCCTCGAGCATCTGGCGTACCGCGTGTCTCCCGACGTGCTTGCCGAGCGTGAGCCGCCGGCGGTGTCCTACCATCTCCGGTGTCATGATGCCGGGCTCAAACGTTGCCGCGCAAGCGATTACGCCGTGGGAGTGGATCCCGCTCTCGTGCGAGAACGCGTTGTCCCCGACGATGGGATACGTGGGGGGGATTGCAATGCCCGAGTACCGGGAGATGAGGCGGGATGTCTCGACGAGTTTCTCCTTGCGGATCCCGGTCCCGATTCCGAAGATAGATTCAAGGACCATCACTGTCGCAGAGAGATCCGCGTTTCCGGCCCGCTCACCGAGACCGTTCACCGTCACCTGCACCTGGGAAGCCCCGGCTTCGACAGCGGTGATCGTGTTTGCGACGGCAAGCCCGAAATCGTTGTGACAGTGCACATCGAGCGGGCAGTCAATCTCGCGGGCAAGGTGGAGGATGAGGTCTCTCATCGCCATCGGGGTGGAGACACCGACAGTGTCAGGGACGTTCAGGATAGTCGCACCTGCATCTGCAGCAGTCCGGAATACCTCGACGAGGTAATCTCTTTCCGTTCTTGTCGCGTCCATTGCAGAGAACATGCACAGGTCGCAGTGATCCCGGACGTAGGAAACGATCTCGCCGGTTATCCCGAGCACCTCCTCCCTGCTCTTTTTGATGGTATGCACCCGCTGCACCTCGGAAGTCGGAATGAAGACGTGAACCATGTCCACTCCGCAATCGATACATGCATCGACATCCTCCCGCCGGGACCGGGCGAGCCCGCAGATCTTCGAGTCAAGGCCGAGGTTGGCAATGGCCTTCACGGTCTCTTTCTCGCCCTGGGACGAGGCCGGAAAACCGGCTTCGATGGCATGGACGCCGATAGAGGACAGCTGGCGGGCTATCTCGAGCTTTTGTTCAAAGGTAAACGAGATGCCGGGCGTCTGTTCCCCGTCCCGGAGGGTGGTGTCAAAAACAGTCACTCTTCTTTGGCCTTCGCTAGCGACAAAGAAGACAATTCCCCACATCAGTGGTTCTGGAGGTCATACTTTAAATTTGGTGTCCCGACCACTTAAATGTACGTCCCATTTGCAGGGAAATCCCGCTGTATCGATACGTTTAATAGGTTTATTACCCCTATAGTATGAGCGCAAATCCCGCCTTAACTCAGACTGGTAGAGTGCGCGGCTGTAGTATGATCTGCCGGTATTCGGCAATTGCGCGGCTACCGCGATGTCCCCGGTTCGAATCCGGGAGGCGGGATCCCCAACCTTTGCGCAGTATCGGTATGCCCAGGTAGTGTAGTGGCCTATCATGTCGGCCTGTCACGCCGACGACTCGGATTCGAATTCCGACCTGGGCGTTCCTTTTTCATGTTATAGTGGGGATACTGGCAGGTATTCATAAGAGTGTCAGTAATTTCAGATGGCTTCCAATGAAATGGAGATTATCCTAAAAAGGGGATATCCGCACGATTTTTCCCAGTGCACATTCACAGGCGAGGCGGACATCGGGTTCATCGTCCTCGGTAAGTCGTTCGAGGAAGGGAAGGGCTTTCCTGTCCCCGATATTTCCAAGGGCCCATGCGGCAAGAAGCCGGCAGCCCGGGTCATTGCTGTATAAACACTTGATCAGGGCGTCCACAGCATCGTTACCCCGTGCAGAGAGCATCCGTGCTGCTCTCCAGCGGGCATCTATCCCGGCTGCTGCCAGGTCCCGGAGAAGTGGTTCGAGGGGAGGCCCGGGGCTTGCGTTCTGCATCATCAGTCTCTCTCCAACCATGCTATATGTTAACACCCGGCAATAGACTGACTCTTTATTTATAACTTTCGTCCTCGGAAAGTCGCTTTGAATTTAGAGATTTTCGCACTATTATCCGCACCAGAAAGCCGGGAATCAGGTCAGGGTTATGGGATAGGTTTATGTAATATCAAAAGCACCTGTCTGACAAGTTTTTTTCCCATTACAAAATTGGAGGACCCTTCATTTCAGTTTTTAACCATTCTTTATCCAGAAAATATAAATAGTTCCAGCAGGTAACAATGTCTTGATTACGCATTCCGATGCGAATCAAGGTGGCATCATGAAAGGAAAGACACGCATATTTCTTACTGCGGTAATTGTCCTCATCGCAGTGCTGGGATGCCTTGCATCCGGAGCAAGGACCCTTCCCCCTGCCAACGAGACCTCTCAAATCACGGTAACCACGTCCGCATCTGTCATCGGCACTCTCCGGGCGAATACCGAGATTGTGTATGTCCAGGGCAACGACAACCTCACGGACAACCCACCGCTCCAGGACAATGGAGAGGGCCAGTCAACCATCAGCTACACGGAAGATACTCTGGCGGTCAACGGAGCGGTTACGTACGACAAGTACATGAATTTGGACACAGGTCCAAAGACCCAGAACAGCAACAACCTGGAGACGCAGAGGCAGATAACCTACGACGCCAGCGGTGACGGCAATTCTACCGGCAAGATGATCTCTTCGGAGAGCATCCTTGTGGAAGCGGTTGCGACCGGTGAAACAACGGGTGAGGGTTGCTGCCCGTGGGGGACCGGTGACGGAACCGAGCTTGGAGCGACAAACGACCTTGTGATTGCCGGATCAGACATGGTTGTCAGTGAGGCTGCCGTGACATCCGTGAGCGGTGCACGGATAACTGCAGACGCTATCAGCACACCTGTCGGACTCGACTACGGCATCCAGATAGAGGGGCTTAACCAGACAGAGGGTGACCCAAGTACCGGCGCAGTCGGAACAGCAACTGCCTATGTAAGCGCCAACCTGCAGGAAGGCCTTGGAAATTCGACGGCAGTGGGAACAGAGGTCACATACAGTGACGTCACCTCGGCGAGCGGGCTCTTTACCCTGGCAAAGGAAGTGAGTTACACTTCCGGATAATATCTTTTTTAAACCTTCAAAAATTCAGTTAAACTACGTTTTCTGGAAGAAAACTCAAGAAATCTTTGAATTACGAGACTGTCTAGGGTCAGGGGGCTGGATAGCCAGTAACGGTTAATCTGGTATACAGGAAAGTATCTCTGTGCATGGAGAATCCCCTTTTGACCATGTGCCGGTATTGCTTTCCATCGGATAGGAAACCTATTAAAAACCGGAATGACAACTCATATTCAACCTGATCATGAGTAAGCCAGCGATAATCAGGAAATCATCGTAAGTGACAGGTAATCGGGAGATGAAAAATAATGAAAACAACCAGAATTGCAATCGTATCGGGAATCTTTCTCGTGCTGTTCGTTGCAGGGACAGTCTCTGCAGCGACCATGGATTTCAAAGTCCCGGCCCGCTATGGCAGTGCCAGCAAGGACAGCGTATTGGAAAAAATATCCATGACAAGGGAAAATAACCTGTATTCATCGTACCAGGCAAGGCTCATCCAGTCCCTCAACCGTGCCACTTCCCAGACACCGATAAGCATCTCGGAGAATATCGTCTCCGTCAGTGGATCGTGCACCAGCTGTTCCGGCGTGACCCAGTACACATTGATCAACCAGTACTCGTCGGTGCCTGCCTATTACCCTGAACCGACACAGGCATCGAGCAGAGGGTTCGGGACACTGGTCGTCGTGGGTCCCGATGACGGCAACACGTATTACCTCTGGATAAAATCCCAGTTCTTTGCACTGGATGTGGCCGAAGGATACGACATGCGGTGGCATGGATGCAATTCACTGCCCGTTATCTACGAGAATAACATTCTCTCGGGCTCGTATTGCCTGAAGGTGACGACTGGCCCGACAATCACTTCACCTGTGGTCTGGTGCGGGACTGCAGAAGTGGTATCCAACATGACAACCACGGTGCGGGTGCTCCTCACACCGTGTCCCATGGGCTGCAGCTGCTGCTGAAGGAAAAGTCCCTGTCCCTTCACAATAAGTCTCCTTTTTATAAGGTCAATAAACACACTCCTTCAGACCTTCCTTTGTAATTGGAAACCAGAGGTCATGATCATGGTATTGACCGGTCAATTGTATCTCTCCTGGGAGAGTTACTGAACAAAATTATGGTGTTACCTGGTTGTGTGCGTTTTTCTTTCCTGGTCTGTAATGCGAATAGCTACCAGCCTTTTTTATCATGCTCACTGGAACGGTATTCTTCCGATAATCCCCTCTCGAAAAAAAATTTTGTCTCTTTCCCTGGTTTGAATGGAAAATGAGAGAGACTGTGAGGAGGCGAACCTGCGAGAGCCTGAAAACCATTCACTCATGAGACACCACTTCAAATAATGAAGAGGGGCACTTTCATTGGTGAATCTGGAATAGTAATGCCGTACGATTCGATTGCCCCTGAATTCTTTTTTTTCACCTGGAAACTTTGTCAGGGAATCATGAACCATGCGATCACCTTAAAAGGGAAAGGAGAGGAGATAACCGGCGGATGGGTTTGTAAACTCTATCATGCTATACCTCCGATGTGATGAAGATGAGAACGTGGTCCTTTATTGACACGGAGGACTTAGTCGGATTGCTGACAGGGATATGGAGCCGGAAAGAAGAATGTCTCCACCATCGGAACGGTCAAGTGCCCATTGCCCGGTTTTTGGTGTTGCTTCCGGAGCCCCGATCGTCGGGCTTGGCATCCTCATCATCATTTTTGGAGGTGTCCTCCTGCTGACAGGGCACTCTCCCGATGTAACTCTTCCCCCTGCTCTGCTGTTCATCGGGTTTGGTGCAGTTCTCATCGTTCTCGGCATCAGGAGATGATGCAAAAACCGTATGCAGGAGAAGATCTCAACCACTCAGGGGAGAAAATGACACAGGATTCCGGAAAAAAATCATCAGGCGGTGCAGACCATGGAGCACTCGAACTGCTCGTTGAACAGGCGACGCAGTCTGAGGATCCGCACGTCAGGCGGTATGCACTCTTCGTTCTCGGGAGGACAGGAGATCCCCGGCTGAAAGAACTTTTTTTGTCAGCCCTCCGGGACACAGACAAGGCCTGCCGGGCCCAGGCAGCCGCTGCCCTCATAGGCCTTGGAGATACTATCGTTCCTGATCTCGTCTCCCTGCTTTCCGATGCGGACTGGAGGGTCCGGTACAGGGCCGCAGAGGCACTCGGAGAGATCGGGAACCGCGCATCAGCCGGGGCACTTGTCAGGGCATTATCGGATAAAAAGGACCATGTCAGGTATATGGCTGCAAAGGGACTCGGGAGAACCGGCAACAGCGGGGCAGTTCCGGCTCTCGTGGGATGCCTTGAGGATGAAAACCCCTATGTCCGGAAAGCTGCAGTCCTCTCCCTCGGAAAACTGGGTAACTCTCATATAAGGGATGTTGTCAGGAAGCACCTGGACAGGGAGGGAACGGATTTCGTCAGGGAAGCCATCAGGAATGTCCTTTCAGGGGAGTGAAAAATATCCAGTCATCAGAAAGACACAGGGCCAATCGTTCAGGAAAATGACAGAGCAATTATCCCTGATAGAGGGCACTCTCCCCCCGAATTTCAGAACTGATTCTTTCTTTGTGGATAACTTTCCCAAAATGAGGAGTGGTCACATATCGCATGTTGCATCGTGTGTTCATGCGGTGATGGTCTCACATAATGTTCGTGGACAATCTGAAAAAAAAATTGAAAAGGAGACAGGGCACCTGGATTACCTGATTTTTGTCCCGGGCGGCACGTCTTTGAAAGGCATAAGGAGGGATGCAGAATCCCCGGCAGCGAGGATCATCCCCCTGCTCTCGATCCCAAAGATCCTGGCCGGCTGGAGGTTCGCAACGATCACCACGTTCTTTCCCACCAGATCTTCCGGCCTGTAGAAGGGTGCGATCCCGGCAACGACCTGCCGGATCTCGGAGCCGATATCGACCTGCAATGTGAGGAGTTTCTGGGATTTGGGAACCGGTTCGGCAGAAACGATCCTGCCCGTCCGGATGTCAAGGCGGGAGAATTCTTCGATGGATACGGTCTCTGTTTTCCTGACGCGTTCGCCGGCCTCCTTTACCCTCTTCCGGAGGAGGTCATCCATTTCCCGGATGAATGAATCCTCGAGCTTCTGGAAGACCGGGTGCGGAGCTTTGAGTGGTCGTGCGGGAAGATCGCCGAGAGCACTGTCAAGGGCTGTTTTTTCAATCGGCACGGTGTTTCCCACCATGTCCCATATCTCGCGGGACTTCTGCGGGATAGCAGGTTCGAAAAGGAGGGCCAGAGCATTGACAAGGACGATGCAGTCCTTGATGACCTGGCACGCGGAATCCCTGTCGGTCTTGATCAGTTTCCAGGGCGCATTTGTCTGGATATAGTTATTTCCATAAGCTGCAAGCGCCATCATCTCGTCTACCGCGACCTTGAAATCGTACTGGTTCACGGCTCTCGTGACCGAATCGATTGTTTCTTTTATCCGCGCAAGTACTTCGGGTCTCACCGGAATATCCGGGATTCCGCCAAATTCACGGTGAGCAAAGTAGAGGCTGCGATAGACAAAGTTCCCGAGCGTGTTGACAAGCTCGTTGTTGATCCGCTCGGAAAAGACTTTCCAGGAAAAGTTGAGGTCCTTGGTGTGGTTCGTGTAGGAGAGGAGGTAGTAGCGGAGGTAGTCGGCAGGAAGGCCCCGGTCGAGATAGTCCTCGTTCGTCCAGACAACGTACCCGCGGGACTTGGAGAACTTATGATCATCCACCTTCACCATCCCGCTTGCGACAATCGCATGTGGTGTTCCATATCCTGCCCCTTTCAGGAGTGCCGGCCAGAAGATGCAATGATGGTAGATGATGTCGCCGCCGATGAAATGCGTCACGCGGTTATCCCCGCACCATAAGTCTCTCCAGTCTTTCCCTGCCTCATTGGCCCATTCCTCGGTGAACGAAATGTACCCGATGGGTGCATCGACCCACACGTAGACAACGAGATCATCCCGTCCGGGAAACTTGACCCCCCAGTCGAGGGTTCTCGTGATGCACCAGTCGCGAAGACCTTCCCTGACCCAGCCAAGCGCATAGTTCCGGGCGTTCAGGGTTCCCTGGAGATTTTCGAGGTAACCGAGGAGGAAGTCCTTGAACTCCCCGAGACGGAAGAAATAGTGTTCCTGGTCACGGAGTTCCGCCTTTGTCTTGCAGACCATGCAAACCGGTTCCCTGATTTCGCCTGGTTCGAGGTGACGTCCGCACCCCTGGTCACACTCGTCGCCCCGTGCAGGTGTGCCGCAATGGGGACACAGTCCCTCGACGTAACGGTCAGGGAGAAATCGCTTGCACTGCGGGCAGTAACTCTGCTGGATGACCCTGGAATAGACGTGCCCGTTCTCGATGAGTCTGCTGACAATTTTCCTGGTCCGGGCATGGTTCGTGGGGTCGTCTGTCATCCCGAAATGGTCGAACTGGACCATCATACGCCCGAAAGTTTCAGCAAAATGGGCATGGTAGCGTTCTGACATCTCCCGGGGAGAGATCTTTGCCTCTTCCGCACTGACAACGATGGGTGTCCCATGGTTGTCAGATCCGCAGATGAAGACGACTTCCTCCCCCATATGCCGCAGGCAGCGGACATAAAAGTCTGCGGGCACGTATGTCCGCAGGTGCCCGATGTGACAGGGGCCGTTGGTATAGGGGAGGCCGCAGGTCACGAGGATGGGCTGTTTTCTCATCATTATGCTTTTGATGGTGATGCTATAAATAACTAAAAGGACCATGGGCAAAAAGACCGTCCTGAAGACGTGTTCGCTCGGTGCGGAACCAGGTGTGCCATCTCCCGGGAGGCTGGCGGAGTGGGCAGGAGAGCAGAGAGGGAGGTGTGCCGATCTCACTTCTTTCCTCGTGGAAGAGAGCATCATCCCGCAGGTGGACGCAGGAATCACAACCCCCTGCGCAGGGGGGAAGTTCTATTCAGCACGGCTGCAGGAGTCGATCGTGGGACTTGAAGGTGACCGGATCCGCGGAGAACTCGCGATTTCTCCTGGTTTTCTCATCGATGATGCAGCAAGGGCAGGCATACGTGCCCATCCCTGCCGGTTCGCCGTCCCTGCACCCCACCTCGTTGTGAAGGGCGATGAGTATTACGGGGACGCCGACGAGGCCAGCGGCGCCCTCTATGAACAATACCGGCACATTTTCAGGGCGATGAGAGATGCAGGAGTCAACGGTCATGTCTGTATCTGTGAACGGGCAGTGCCGGAAGAGATGGAAGCTCTCGCTGGGAGGCGGGTGCTTTTTCACATCGAAAAAGCGACCACTGCGACGCTGGAAGAGGTCCTCGAATACCAGCAGACACTCATTATTGAAGGGTCCGGCACCCGGGAGATTGGCAGGCTCCGCGACGAGTTTGATGTCTCCAATGTACTTGTCCTCGATCCGAAGGAGGATGAACTCAGGGCTGCAATAGAGGTATTCGGGCCGGACCGGATTCAGGTCGCGGGTTACTGTGCCAATGGAGACCCGGATTACTGGAAATCCATCGTGGCTTCTGCAGCCGTGAAGATCTGATAAACCCCGCGAAACCCCGGTTCCATACCATTTGTTGACAATGGGCCCCTTTTACGGCAGGGACTCGGCAGTCTCCACGAACCGCCTGATATGGGGGCACCGTCCCAAAAGGCGGAAGAGGATTTTGTCCCAGAAACCGAACGGAAAGTTCCCGCCCGCGGCATGGGGGTGGCCTCCACCCCCGAAGTTCCGTGCAAGAATGTGGCTGACGGGAGGGACTGACCGGAGGGAGAACCGCCCCGAGGCCGAGATGAGGACCTCCATATCCGTTCCAAGCGCCTTTCTCATCGCAGCAGCTGTCTCGCTCGGGTAGCCGAAGAGTGGTGCAAACCCGATACGGTATTTCTTCCCCTCGATCTGCGTCTTCCTGATGCTCTTTTTAATCAGCCTTTCCATCTCCTCGTGTATCTCCCTGTATTCACGTTCTATGGTTGGATCCGAGAAGATGCCCTGCACCAGGCAGTCCCTGACGTGCTCCCGGTTCTCCCGCCTCTGGAGGACCTGCCCGAGGATTGCCGACCGGGGATCTGCATGGATCCAGAGGTCATAATCGCAGACAACGGATGCAATTTCGCGGGCGACGGGATCATGAGGGAGGAGGTCACGGGCACAAATTCCTGTGGCACACGTATCAACGTTCACGTTGAGGAGATCACAGGAGGCAGCACACTTCCCCAGTTCTTCGGGACGCCACCTGTGGTGGTCCCTCCACTCTACCCTCCACCCGTTGTCCCTGATTCGCGAGAGAACTGATTCAGCCCCGGAATAGTATCCAAGGTCCGAGATACTGAGCGTATCCCCCTCTCCCGGGACTTTCGAGACTGTTTCCATGACATGGGGGAAACGGCCCACGGAACAGAAGATCGTTGTCACGTGGGGGAATGCCCTCCGGTGAATGGCATCGCACCCCACGGCATCGAGGTCGTTGTGCGTAAGGTGAACGACACCCCGCTCCCGGCCTTCGAGGAGGAGGTCTTCGTCTCTCTTCTTCCCGCGTCCGGAGAACCATGGAAATGTCAAGGGATGCACCGCCTTTTCTCCACAGGATTCCGACCTTCTTTTCTTTTCATCCCGGAAAACACATAATTTATTAGGCGGGACTGACAATATTGTTTCCCTGCCTCAGTAGCTCAGTTCGGGAGAGCGCCAGACTGAAGATCTGGTTGTCCCCGGTTCAAATCCGGGCTGAGGCATCCGGACGCCAGGTTCAAATCCTGGTTGCAAAATTTTTGTATATCCTTTCAGACCCGTTTCTATGGTATCTCCCACGATAGCCACTACCGTACGGACTGAAGAAGCATCTTCACGCCGTTTCTCATGTATCAAAGGTGAGTATGGCATGCATTCGATCGATGCTGCAATAGCCTCGAATCGGATTAACAAACGGGATGCCGATCTCATCAAAGAGTTCATTGCCGAGCGAAAGGTAGCCGCCAATATCGGTGCCAGCCGGGCGAACAAGTTCATCTACGTCCTGGTCGGATGGAGACGGTTTGTTGGGCCTTACCACGAGCTCTCGATTGCCGATGTGTTTACCAGCATCGACACGATGAAGAATAGCCTCACTCAGAAAGGCACACCCTTCAAGCAGAACACGAAGCATGACTGGGTCCGGATCCTCCGGCAATTCCTTCTTTGGATGATCGAGAATGAGTATTCCACTCTCCCGGAGCGGAAAATCCGTCGAATCCAGGTCCCCACCAAGGATACCATGACCCACAAGGCCGCTGATCTCCTTACCCCCGAAGAGGTGAAGGCACTTCTGGCAGCCTGCCGCTGGAGTCGGGACCGGCCCCTCATCGGGATGCTCTATGAGGGCGGCTTCCGGATTGGTGAGCTCGGCCAGATGAAGTGGAGCGATCTCTCTTTCGATAGCACCGGTGTGGTCGCCAATGTGAACTTCAAGACCGGGATTCCTCGATATGTCCGGATCATCATGGCGAAAGGGTATCTCTCCCAATGGCGGGCCGATTATCCAGGCACTCCTGAGGGAAATGCATTAGTCTTCCTGAATGAGTTGAGACGACCGATTACAAATGGGGGGGTTATCAAACAACTCCGCAGAATATGCGAGCGCGCTGGAATTACGAAGCATGTCACCCCGCACCTCTTCCGCCACTCACGGATTACTCATCTCATTAACGAAGGAGTCTCGGAAAGTGTGATCAAGATGATTATGTGGGGTTCAATGCATACGACAATGTTCAAGGTCTATGCCCACTTAACGGGGAACGACATTGATGAGGAGCTGCGCCGGGTCTATGGTATCCAGAAAGAAACAGAGAAAAAACGTGTTCCTCGACTCGAGCCCCGGGTCTGCCCCAATTGCCACTCGCTCATGCCACCGGTCGCTGATTATTGCGCACACTGTGGAGAGTCTCTTCTGAAAAGCCGTACGGCCAGGGAGGAGGATATCCAAAAGTTCGTAAAGGAGCACAAAGAGGAGCTCATGGAATACCTGGACAGAACACCGGCGACTGTGCAGGAATAATTTTCCATTTCTTCCGGACCGCCTCTCCCGGTGCCCGCCCCACCAAGCCGAAGGGGCGGGACCACCAGGTCCAGGAGAGAGATGACGGCCCATCGTGCTCGTCTCCATTTCGTTTCGTTCCGCTCCAGTCGGTGCTCACTTCACTCCATTTCGCTCATACCATGGGCCTGTTCTCTCACGGTTAATTGTGATAAGATGACGCTCCCGGACTCGTCGTTTCACTCCTCACCGGCAGCTGCTTACCTCCCGCTCCTCGCATCATGCTCCGTATCGTGCTCGTCACTGCGTATCGAAAAGCCACAGACGCTCAGTGACTCGCGACCGCACGACGACCCACTGATGCGTGTCGTAACCGGCGCTCGCTCGGGCCGCTGCGGCCAAGTATTCACCAGATCTTTAGTCGTTTCTTGGGGCAATTACTATCTCTTCCCCCATTAACAGCCCCTAAAGGTATACAGCACGGTATCATTCCGAACTATGATAATTTCTGATCCACCTTTGTATATCACGAAGCTATTTCCTGCTCTATCTACTATGTAGTGGATCACTTTCTTTTCGTTCAGATTTGCAAGATACACCGTGGTAATGCCCCGGAAACTAAGGGATAGTGTTGGTCCTGCGTCCTGACACCAGTCACATGATTCGTTTACGTCAGGGTGCGTTGATCGGCGGCACCTGCTGCCAATAAAATTCATATCATATCCGATCCCGGTAATCTCCCATCCATCCCGGAGCAACAGCTGAATCCGGCAGTCGTCCAGGAAGAGCGATGCACTTTGTGAAAGATTTTCCTCTGTCCACCCGCACCCTCTCGCAAGCTCCCAATCGAGATCGGTAAGTAGGACGGGGATGGAATAATACGAGTCCCAGGGGCCGGGGACCTCAATAATCTGAGCGGTTGCCGATGGTATTGCCTGAGGAACGGGGATATCTTCTCCAAGTGTAACCTGTGGGGAGATATTCATCAATGGGGGGGAATCCGAGATGCACCCGGAAGTGCAGAGCGTCAGAAAAACTAAGATCAAAATGAATATGATACCCCTGTCCATCGCAATCCTACTTCCATAGGGGTGATATCCCTTAATCTTTCTTTCTATAGCCATTATTGCGAATCGGAACGAGTGATCCTCCTTTTCACCACAGCCCCGATAACTCCTCCAACGATGGTTGTCGGAATCGCGGTGACGGCAACAATGATGAGGACGATCCCGGCAAGGCCCGCAACGAATCCCGTCGCCTGCGATGAGAGCCAGAACATTGGAACTGCCAGAATGCCGATACCGAGTATCGCAGTGATCAGTCCCGATACAGCACCGTTCCGTACACTCCCAGATGGGAAAAATCCCACCAGAAAGCCTGCCGCAAGAGGAGCGATTATCTGCAGAGGCAGGGAACCAATCACGAATGCCAAGGGTGAACCGATTAAAGTCAGGAATGGGGAACCGGCCACGATGAATGCTCCGGCAATGATGGTGATCCAATGCAATCGTCCATTTCTGGATGGATCCTCCGGGAATTCTTTAAAGAATGGTTCTTTCAGATACCATTTCCTGATTACGGTTCCAATTATCCCGCTGACTGTATTGGCAGGTACAAATACGGCACTCATAATTGCGAATGCTCCGGCGATGCTCAATAGAGGGAGGATTCCCCTGTCCCCGTCCCACATACTCATTGTCCAGCCGACCAGTCCGGCAACAATGAGACACCCGATTGCCAGGTCAGTAAGGGCACCCTTCATCACCGTCCCCCGGGTAAAAAGTCCTGCAGTGAGACCGCCAGCGAACAGGAGAAGATACCCGGTTACGGATAAAGGTAACACTGCTCCGAACTGCAGGGCCAAGATGGCCATGGTCACTATGATGCCTGCGATCAAACCAGTCCAGGTATTCTGCATGATATGGAGTGACATAGAGTAGGGAAAGGTTTGAATGATATTATCAGTTTGGAGAAAACCGGTCACGCTATTGCAGGGAATATGATGAGGAAATATTCGTGGGAAAGTTTAATTGCAGGACAGGGATCTCTACCAGTGTCCTAGTCTCCGTCCTATTCATCTGCTCGGGCTGCTGTGGCACCCATTCACCCGGCCTCTCGTCGCTTCCAGGGGGGCACTGCTACCCCCTTCGCTCCTCGCCCCAGCGGGACGGCCTCCTCCTCTCCCAAGGGAGAGGCAGTAATCATGATGGATGCCCTTTGGGCCATAATCTTCTTGGGGCATTCTGTGGTAATACAGTGTTTCGTGCAACAGCGACGAGCGGTCCGTGGAACGGTCCGCGAGGAGCGGGTCCAGGCAGCCGGTGATGAGGAGCCTGTGACGAAATCACGGGCGTCCTCGTTGCCAACAATCCAAGATGAAAGACAAGGGAGACGGTGCGAGGGGAACGGACTGGAGGGAATGGAGCCGAGCACGGTTGACCGTCAACAATCTCAAGAGAACCGATGACCAGCGAGGAGCCCCCGGTTACTGAGGGCATCAGCCCGAAGTCGAGGGGTGACGAGCGGTCAGAGATCCCGGAGACCCGAGTGGGTGGGAAGACGGCCCCGGTTACGGCTCGCGGAAGGCGAGCTGTCGCGGGCCGGCAGGCGGGTGGCGGTGGCGGGACCTGCAGGAGGGATACCAGAACAGAAATATGAGCGGATGGCTATGTACTATTCAGCCGGGGCCGCGGCCGGTCTGAATACTCTCATAGTTACGCATGGTGTTTCTCACCACATAATCATCGGCGGGAGAGATGATATAGTGCCGCCACGCGGCGTGAAAGTAATATGAAAATACCTATTATGTATGTTTTACGCAAAGAATTTTGGCCCTCCGGGTCTCGCCCACGACTCGCTTCACTCGTATCGAGGGCTCGCCCTGCGGGAGGTTGACCGGGGCCTGCGATCGCTCCGCTCCGGCGATGCCCTCACTGCGTTCGGTGGCGACCTCCACATCGCTGGTAAGGGAACCTTGGGTGCTCCATAAATAGAATGGCCTATTATAACCCGGACAACAAAAGGAAGAAGTATGGTAAGTCAAGAATTTTTCTTCAGCGCAGGTGTTTTATTAGGATTAATTGGGGGAGTCTCGGGGAATTTTATGGTAACATCATTGTATAGATTGCACTCATTTCAGGAAAATAATCCAAATATGTGTTCTTTCCAATTAATCGCGAGTAAAAAGTATGATTTCGTTTTGTTTATCTCCAATTTTATTTTTCTGATTGCAGTTATTCTATTCTTCATCCCTTACATTCAAAATCCAGGATAAAGACTTTATTTTCATTATAGACGGACCATGGTTTTTATAACTGGATAGTCTTCCTGCTCACTGCCTCTCCCTTGGGAGAGGAGGAGCCAGACCCGAAGGGTGAGAGACCTGACCTCCCGAGTTTTAGGCACATGAAGCTCTCAAATAACTGTCCGATATCATAATGCGACCACCAACCACAAGATCTAAATAATATAATGCGCTTATATTATAAGCGTATGAAACCCATTCGCCGGATCAAGAAGATCAATGGGATAGAATACTGGTATGAGGATGCTCCCTACTACGATCCGGTGAAGAAACAAACCCGCCATACCTCAACCTATCTGGGGAAAAATGTCAATGGAGTTCCTGTAAAAGTAAGAACCGAGGGTATTCCCGGTCCAAGCATCTCTGCGGTTCCAAAAGAAGCATTCACTCATGGAAATCTCCTTCCCCTTCAAAAGATCATCCAGGACCTGCGTATTGATGAATATCTCTCCACACTAGCCAACAAGAGTGAGAAAGAGACCATTCTCGCCATTGCCATCAACCGGATCCTTCATCCCGTCGCGATGCACCTCGTATCGACCTGGTACGAAGAGAGCTCACTCTACCTCACCAATCCAGACCTCCATATAAGCAGCCAGGTCATCAGCGAACTTCTTTCCACAATTGGCGACAGCGGCGTCCCTGAAGAATTCATGCGTCTCCTCATTCGAAACCTCGGCACCGATGCAACACTTATCTATGATATTACCAGTCTCTCAAGTTACTCGCAGCTTATCTCTCTCCTGGAATATGGATACAATCGTGATGGTTTGGACCTTCCACAAGTCAATTTCTCTCTCATTCTCGACACTCATCAGGCCATTCCTGTAATGTATGACATTTACCAGGGGAGTATTGTCGATGTCGTAACCTTGAAAAATACCATCAAAAAAATCGGCGCTATTGGTGTCAACAATTACACCTTGGTGCTCGATCGTGGTTTTTTCAGCCAGGGGAACCTGGAGGAGCTGATCCAGGAAGGATTCTCGTTCGTGATACCGGCTCCCCTCACTTTCAAACAAGTCAAGGTGGTGCTCACCGAGGCTCAACGTGACCTGGAAAGCCCTCAATACCTGCAAAAATACCAGAAGAATCCCATCTTTGTGAAACCTATTTCATTCGAGGTAAATGGACACAATCTCAAAGGATTCTGCTATTATGACCTGAAACGGGAGCAGGATGAACGAAATCTCTTCTACATTCGCCTCCATGACCTGAAACAGAAACTTGAGAGTCTCAAAATACCACGGTGGCGGAAACCTGATGAGATCTTTAAGGAGTGGGCAGGAAAGTTCTCGAATTATTTCTCCTGGCATGTGCAGGGTAACCAGTTTGTGGTTGAAATCCGGAATAATGCTGCATCACAGAGGGTGAACAGAATGGGGAAACAGATCATTCTGTCCCATGGGCCACTCGATTGGAAGGAATGTCTCACCGTCTATCGTGAACGTGATTATATCGAGAAAACATTCCGAACCTTGAAACAGGATCTCCAGGTTCTGCCTCTGAATGTGAAGAAAGAGTCCACAATGAGGGGATTCCTTTTTGTTACCTTTATAAGCCTCATTTTGAGGATGAAACTGCTGAAACAGATGAAGGATGCCGGGCTCCTGGAAGATTATACCCTCGAGGGCCTTCTTCTTGAACTCTCGAAGATCAAAAAGATTCGATTGGTCAGTGGAGATACGATCACGACGGAGATTTCAAAAAAACAGAGATCTATCCTGGATGCGCTCGGACTATGTGCTTAAATCACCCGGAAGTCAGGGAGAGAGGGGGGGATACTTGCCTATCCCCCGGCGCGATGCAAGGGCGGGGGAGTGGGTAATATTGGGTACTATTTTTTCTTCATTGATAAAATGATTAAATCGGATAATTCGCCTGAAATTACAGTAGAAGCAATAATAATCTTCCCTTCTAGAGTGGGTATTTTAACCTCGTAATATGTAGTTGGGACATTTTCTGATGATAGCCGGGGCTTTATGAGTTTATTCTTTTCTAAAATCAAATCAAGCGGATAATTAACTGATTCTGATTTTGAAAAATAAAAATCAAAATGATAAAACGCAGTTCCTTTATCTTCTCGAGCGTCGTTTGGAAATATTACATAATCGTCGCATTCTTTTCGTGATTCCGAAATGATTCCTTTTATTGAATCGAATATTGAAGTCGGACAATTATATTGTAATATGTTGGTTTTACATAAAGTTTCAAAAAAAACATCCTCACGGATATTCATCCCGAACCAATAATACAAATTTTCGGAAATTTCATTCGTGGGATAAGAAAATCTCGCAACCTGATTATTAGCATCCAACCCGGTAATATGCCATTTTTGATATTCTTTTAGTAAAGTGAAATGATTGATGAAAAATTTTGTTTTGTCGGCGATTTGAAATGTATTATCAAATTTAGTAAGATATTCGTATTCAAAGCCAGGGAAAAATATGATATGCCCCCCAGGACTATAGCATAGCCCGCCGAGAACCGAAATATTAGTCAAATCGTCTTTTTTATTATTAAGAAACAGATATGATATTTTTCCAGGAGATGTCCAGCTATCGAACACCTTTCCCCATGGTTTGAAAATAACGCTTCTCTCATTTGAATTGACTTTTTCTTTACCGACGTTAAATTTGATTTCAAGATTGTCTTTCTTAAAATCTTTTAATCGGACAGACATCGACAATTTTTGTTGATCTACCATTGATTGTTGATTTATCCAAAATTGACGTTCTTTAAGCCAAAAATTATTATTTGGCATATTGCCCAATTCCAATTTCATTGTTGAAGTTAATTTTTTGAAGTCATAAGGAGACGAGCCAATGCCTCCGCTTAATAGGTTTTTTATTCCTAAATGGGGATAATTCGTCATTAAATTGTCAAAATTAGAAGGGAATGATTCAAGTTCTCCTATTAAAACGATACTGGCGTTTCTGGCGTTTCTCTCGATATGATTTATATTCACATATGGAAGTATTTTCTCAATAGCGCTATCATCCAGATTAAGAACTTCGAATAGGGAGAACATAAGACTTTTTAGGAGGAATTCGTTACAATTGGTGATTTCAGAAATAAATTCAGCATTTAATTCATGGGTTCCATTGAACAATGGGTCCTTAAGTTCATATTTTATCCGCAAGAAATCGTTATTATTTAGTTTTTCGCTAAATATTCGCTTAATTCCCTCCCATTCATCTAATTTCTCGGTAGGTTCTTGTCGGGCATCAATAAGCGGTTTAATTGCTTCGAGACCAAGCCAAAATGAAAAAAATCTATCTACCCCATCCTCGTTCAATCCCTTCCGCAACCAAGTAAGTGTCCTCATTACTAGATGTTGACAAGCCGATGCATCGTAGTGAGAGAATATTTCACCAAACAAAGATGCATCGAACGGAATTTTAAATTCAAATGAACTTTCGTCTTCAAAAGGATTGACATAAAATATCGACGCAAATCGGGCACCTTCAATATTATTTTCTGTCACATTTACCAATTTTGCAGGGTAGCAATAGCCCATTGAAGAAAAGCTGATAAGGTTAAGGAGCAATTCGAGGTTGTTTCTGGAGGTTTCAATAAAAATTTCTTTATTTTGAGATTCACCTTCAATGATAAACTCTAAACCAATGTGTTTTATGTGGCCTTCTGCATATTGGAACGAATCTCGCATTCCAATTGTTAATGAAGGGTAATTGAATTTGTAAGAAGTGATGATTTTTTTATCATACTCTGATTTATTTCCAAGAATTACCGGGCTCTTTGAAATATATCGAGAAAAGTATTTCACTTCCCTTCACCCTCGACTATTCGGATCTCCTCCTCCGTTAGCCCGTACAGCTCATAGACCAGGGCATCGATCTGCTTATCGGTTGCCTCAATCTGCCTTTCGATTAGGTTCTTCTCATGGTCGGTCTTCACATCGGCCTTCTGCTTGTGGAGGGCAAGCATCCGCTCGACCAGGGCGACCATTTTGTCGTGGCGAGCCTTGTCGGCGGAATTGGAGAAGTCGATAGTGCGGATGGGGATTTGATTAATATTAGTTGAATTATATCTGCAATATCCACTCAATTTTGGGGGACAAACCATTCTTAAGTGATAGGAAATCAATTTGGAATTTAGTAAAGCTAAGAAAAAGGAGGGAGAATACTCTTTTAATTCGTTAATAATTATACCGGGACAATTTGCGCCGTTAAAAGCAGAATTACCTTCTAATATCCCAACTTTTGATATTTTATCAATTCCTTTTATAATGAACTTTTTTGGTCTTATATAATTAAAAGACCCGGGGCGTAAATGTCGATACCATTCTGCTCCTTGTGCATATAATTTTCTGCTATCAAGTCTTTTTTGCAATTTGCCTTTAAATTTTAAAAGATACTGGAAAATATTGGGGTATTTTTGTTTAAAATTCTGTTCATCTATTAAAGATGGAGTGCCATTATTGTTTTCTAGGTATGGATAAATCACAGCAGCACTTGGAACTACTGTAGTGTATCTGAATACTTCTGTACCTTGGTATGCATAAGGCAAAATAATTTCAGATTCAAGGTTATTTTCGCTTATTATCTTCTTATCTACAATAAATGCCTCGTCCATTCCTGTTAGAACACCAATGTAGGCTTGGCCAAATTGTGAAAATTTTCTCCATTTAATCTCTCGAGAATTTAAGATATATTCAATATTGATATCCCCAAAATTCCAAGGAGTCTCAGATAATGTTCTAAAAGAGATAATTTTTGCCTTTTCTGCCTGTATTCCATCTAAAGTAAGTTGATTTGATGAAGTTATTATCTTCAACCGGAGATCTTTATTGATGCTATGACTCAAAATCAAGATAGCGGGATAAGTATTCGCCTTTTGAAAAACAGGTAAAGATCCGAAATTTACAATTTCCTGAATTTTTCCGTTACAAAGAAATTTTCTGATATTCTTTCCATAGTCTGTTGACATCCATTGTGATGTACAGATGAGTCCAATTAATCCGGACTTTTTAATCAATGAGAGTGCTTTTTCAATGAATAGAATTGAAATATCCGTTTTACTTGTGGGTGTTGAATATTTTTTATATAAATAATCTGATTGAATGTAGTCGATTCGTTGAATCCGCACATACGGCGGGTTCCCGATGACCGCGTCGAACCCACCCGTCTGCATAATTTCCGGGAATTCCCGGTCCCAATCGAAGGCATTAATCCGCTTCACCACCTCCGGATTGTCAAGCGGAACCAGCATGTCGGCGAAGATGTCGGTCCCAATGAGTGAGTTCCCACACTTGATGTTCTGGTGCAAGCTGGGGAGTGCCCGTTCATCGAAAAGCTTGAGCTGCTTCGAGACATTCTCTTGGCTCTCCTCTTCGAGCACCTTCAGGAGCAGCGAGAGCTTAGTTACCTCGACTGCCTGGGTATCGATATCAACTCCGTAGATATTGTTCAGCAGGATCCTCTTCCGCTCGGCAATCGTCAGTTTCCAGTCACTACGGGTCCGGGACGAGCTCCCGTTCGCAGACTTGTAGATAGGGAGAGAAGTATCTACTGCTGATTTCTTCTTCCCGGTTTTTGGGATAGGCTCGGGAAGAAGTGCTTGAACTTCGGGCGATGTCGCGGATTTCTCGGCGATGACCGGGACCAGGTTGTGGATATACCAGTTCAGGTGCCAGTCGAGGAGGAATTGGTACGCCCCGAGCAGGAAGGAGCCGGAACCGCATGCAGGGTCGAGGACCCGGAGTTTTCCTACCTCACGAGGCGTCTTATCCTTGACAAGTTCCCCAACCGTGTGCGAGACGATGTAATCCACGATATACTGCGGCGTATAATAGACCCCGCCTGCCTTCTTCACTTCCGGCTTGTACTCAACTTTTGCTTGGTGGCCGGCTGTGAGCCTTATCACCTTGCCGAGGAACTGCTCGTAGACCTGGCCGAGGATGACCGGGGAGATGACCGAGAACTCATACGGACTCTCCGGGTAATACAACCGTTTGATGATCTTCTTCAGGACCGCATCATCGATGGATATGCTGGGTGTGAGCGAGTCCGGCATTTCGTCCCAGCCGGCTTCTGCGTTGAAGTGAAAGATCCCGGAGTTGTAGCGGGTGTCAGCGCGGTGGAATTGCGTGAGGAGTCGCTGATATACGTCCTGCCCCTCTAGCAATTTCTGAAGACAACCGTACTCCTCAATGCCCCGGTCCTCGCAGATACGGAGAAAGAGGATGCGGTCGATGGTCTTCTGGACGGCAACATTCAGCTCTTCAACGGAGAGAGCCGCATTCCGGAGGGCGATATTCTTTGCCAGCAGGTCCCGCCACTCTTCAATCTCGGCGAGGATTGCTTCGTCAACGGTAGCGGTCCCTTTCTTACCTTTCGTTCCCTCAACAAATTTATCAAAGGAACCTCGCAGGATACTCTTTTGTGAAAATATTGATTCGATCCAACCCCACTTCTCAGGATATTCCTTGAAGGTGAAATACGCGATCCGGGCCGTGGAAGCATTATCGCCAGGCATCGGCTTCTTTGTGCAGTCATAGACTGCAAATTCCTCGAAATCTGTCAGTATGCTTAAGGGGAGGCGGGCATTCCAAGCATAACGACGGATTTGGAGAGCAGGACCGGCATCGTCCTTGATGTTCACTGCCGGTTTCTTGGCTTCCACGATGAATTTTCGGGACCCACCAATCCGGAAGGCATAATCGATAAATTCTATCGAGCCCCGGATTCGAATGGGGTCTTCGTGGATTACTTCTTTGTAGAGTTCTGAATTACCTTGTGTATTGTCAACATCCCAACCAAGACTCTTGAAGAACGGATCGATAAATTCCCTTCGTAGCTGGGTTTCATTGAATTGGCCACGTCTGTAGGCCGCTTGGTGAAATTCATATTTCTCGACGAGTTTGAGAATAGCTTCCGGAACTTGTGTTGATGCCTCCATTCGACCGCCTATTATTTAGTTTCATATCGTGATGAACGAATAATCATTCGATGCATTTCAAAATTTGCTGGCTAGCTTAACATGAATTGAATCAAAAAAGGAAGTGGATAGGAGGGCATAGGAATGGTCATGCCCCCTTCCCTCCTCCCTTCACCAGTCCGTACTTAATCTCGTAGTACGCAGTCGGTATCGAGATGAAGTACTGCATCTTCTTCTCATCTTCTGCATTCGCAATCTGACGAAGAAGGGATGCCTGCTCTTCGGCATTATAACCGATTGTCACCCACCGCTTGGTCTCTTCGCTCATCTTCCAGGACCTGGACGGGACAGCATCCGGTGGAATGGTCACCTTGTCATCTTCAGGATCCGAAGTAAGACACTACTTCCTCCTTCTCGGACTCTGCAGCGAACTGCAAGGCCTCAGCGACCTCTTTCTCCACCAGGACCTCTTCCTTCTCCTCGATAGCCTGGGTCTTCTGCCGGTGCTGCCAGTAGGCGACAAGAGCCGCCACTAACGCCACCAACATCTCAAAAATCTGGATTAAATCCTGTTCCATGAAATCACCCTGAGGGGAGAGCGGTCCACGAAAAAGACGGTGAAAGGATTCACCGCCTCCGCAGATTCAGCTCCATCTGGTCGTGTATCTCGATGATGATCCTGACGATGGCAAAGAGCATTGTAAGGTTCCCGAGACAAAAGCCGAGAAGGAACATGAATCCTTCATCCATGGCCCCTCCCTCCCTGGAAAGGGAAAACTACTGCTCGCTGCTCAGGCCAGAGCGGCAACGGTGTCGGCCCATGCCTCAACGGTGGCGAGAATCGCGTCGGCCTCGTAGGAGGTGACGCGGACCTCTTCGCGGCTGAACACCACGTAGTAGATCTCCCCGCTCGGGTCGTGGCACTTGATGGTGGCCGAGACCGCTTTTCCCCTGGCGACCCGCTGGAAGCTCACGAGCGGGATGATGAAATGACCGGCCCGTGTGTAGAGGATCACCGCCTTCCCGGCTCTGTTGATGGCCGTATGCCCCTCGATGGACATCTGCTCGGGTTCATCTTTTCTATCTCCTGAACTCTTCCGCAGGACCTGGATGATCGGGACGACCCGGCCATGGAAGAGAAGAGCCCGGACCTCCCTTGGTTCAATCCGGTAAGACTCGCCGTCAATCTCCACGCGAAGGATCTCATTCTCGACGAGTGCGAGGGTCCCGGGTTCAGTCACCGCGTTCACCCCGAATCTCGTGTTTTACCCGCAGGATGTAATTGTGGCCAGCGGTCCGCTTGACTCTGACCTCTGCGATGGCATCCCCGTACTTCTTGATCTCGTCAGAGAGTGCCTAGGGGAGAAGGTAGAGCGGGACCGGTGAGGTGGAGTGCTGTGCCATAGGCATCAGGCCACCCTTGAAAGCCGATCGGAATTTTCAGATAACCATGCCTTTTTTATTCTGAAATGAGAGGATATTCTGGGTTCCTCTTTACTGGCTATTGTGGAAGATACGTCAAGTCGGGAGGAGCCCACTACTTCTCTTTGCATGCTTCACCGTCCTTCAGGACAAAGAGCCCTTTTCGCAGAAAGAACTCCCCGATGCTCACAAATCCTGTCCGGCGTTCGTAGGCCTTGACTGCTTCCCGTGTGACCACGAGTTGTTCCATGTTTTTCATTCCTGCATGTAGGCGATCGATGTCGTTACATGCACACCAGCATGGCCTGATGGGTGAAATAAGGATGAACGGGAGCTTCTGAAAGTGGGTCAGGAAAAGCGTTACTGTATCGGATAAAGGAAATTAAAAGGTCAATCTGGACTGGCCTTCTCTCAGCCGATCCTTTATGTTCCCGATAAAAAAATCCGGGAATAGGTATCAGGGCGGGCTGGCCAGAAGAGTAGCCAGAAGTGGGAAAGAAGAGCCTTACCCCTTCGATATGATCTCTCGTTGTGTAACACATTGTATAGTATTGTGTTACACAAGCGGTTTAATGTGCCACAAGTGTTACACAAGTGTATCCTGGCAAGTGGATCATGGAATCGTTCCTTCCGTGATATCGAGTAAACGCGGGAAGCTATAGATGGCTGCACGTTTCCCGCGTCCCTCCTGAATCTCCGTGAGGATTCCATTCTTCTGCAGTTTTTGCAAGATCCGGTGAGCGCTCTGTTTCGGGATGTGGGATTCTGCAATGAAATCAGTCCTCTTGAAGATAGGACGGGAAAACATCGCGTCGATTGCCTGGATTGCATAGGGAGAGCGGGTAGCCTCTGGGACACTGATTTTCAGTTCCTCGTAGAGGTCGAGGATGGCCCTGGCTTTGTGGGTATTGTCGGCAGCCTGCTCGACGAGAGCATTGAGGAAAAATGCAATCCATCCATCCCAGTCCTCGTCGCGAGATACTCCAAGGAGGCGTGCATAATACTCATCCCGGTTGTGATCGAGATACGCACTGATATAGAATATCGGCCGGGACAGGACCCCATTGCTATACAGTATCAGCGGAATCAGCATCCGCCCGATCCTCCCGTTGCCATCGCGGAACGGATGGATAAGCTCGAACTGGGCCTTGAGGACGGCGAGCTGGACAAGCGGGTCTTTCTCATCAGCATGGAGATAGATTTCCCAGTTGGTGAGTGCATCCATCAGTTGCGGAGGAGCGGGTGGGACAAAGATCGCCCGTTCGATGGGTGTCCCTGGAGCGGCGATATAATTCTGCAGGCGCCTAATCTGCCCGGGCTCCCGGTCCCGCCCGCGGACACTCGTCAGGAGGATCCGGTGAAGCTCGCGGATCATGTTGATGGTGATAGGTCGCTCATTGAGAAGTTCAAGAGCAGAATTCATCGCGAGCCGGTAGTTGATAATCTCCTGGATGTCCTTCTCCTTCTCGGTCTCGTATTTCGCCTGTGCCTGGGCCTCGAACTCCAGGACTTCCTCAAGGGATGCCTGGGTGCCCTCGATACGTGAAGACAGTACCGCTTCCCGCATCGTCAATGGGGAGAGGAGGATTTCGGGATGGACGATGCCCTGGACGAGCCCGTCATACCGTGCTAGCGCACGGTTCGCTTTCCCTATGAGCGGGACGTGCCGTATCCAGTCTATGGTCTCGATCGGTAGGGTCTGTGGGACGTAGGGCTCCATTGTTGCTGACGGGCCTCTCTTATTATATTCATGATCTTGCCGGGAGGTAAATTAGCTGTTGTAAAATTTTGATTGGACTCACTCAGGATAATCATTCTTCTTCAAAGAAAAATTTGAAGTGCGGCAGGTCCGGGAATTATTGGATACAGATACTTATACTTTGTAACTTCTTTTTGCGCTTGTGCAAATCGGAGCGATTTTTACGCTCCGTCTGGACGCCGGGCTGAGGCATTTTGAATACGGGTTCACATTCTCCTTTTTTTCGTCTTGTTT
>ENA-UPSM01001112-UPSM01001112.1-activated-sludge-metagenome-genome-assembly--contig:-NODE-1112-length-36712-cov-5.902392_pt1 | contig 36712 bp, 30 predicted proteins | sample MGYA00238181_ERZ773283 | MGnify/ENA primary metagenome ERZ773283 (study PRJEB29023, sample SAMN05720199) | activated sludge metagenome | isolation source: Anaerobic digester | place: Japan... | reverse complement strand
CACGAACGCGACCCCGCCCGGAAGTTCGGAGATGGAGAACCGGTGCAGGAGATCCACCAGGCAGTGGTCCTGCTTGGACACGAGGATCCCGATCTTGGGACGGTCGCTGGAAAAGCGCAGGCTCCAGTCCATGCCCATCGAGGTCGCGATGGGGGAGAACGCCGCCTTGAAGGATTCTGCGTCCAGCGAAAAGCCTTCGAGCTCCCATTCCAGTCTCAGGAACGAGGTCTTCTCGGCGAGATCCGCATGGTGGTCGGCGTGGACCAGGTTCGCGCCGTAGGTGTGCAAGAAGCCCGTCACGCGCGCCACGACGCCTTTCGCGTCGGGGCAGGACGACAGCAGGATGGCCGTCTTCAAGGGATCTCCACCAGGAACGGATCCGAGCCGATGGACTTCAACGAGCCACCGGCGAACAGCAGGGGGCGCGTGGAGGCGATGTCCAGGCGGGGGAGGGAGTCCTCGTCGTCGAGCAGGCTTCCCGAGCGGACCTTCACCCAGATCTTCAACGTGGCGCCTTTTCGAGTCGTGATGGAGCTTTCGAGCGGACGGGCCAGGGTGGTCATCTTGGCCACCACGACATGTTCGATCGTGGTTGGATCGATCACCTGCCACGCAGTGGTGGCAACGGACGCGAGGTTCTGGTCGCTCGGCGAATTCCATTTGAACATCAGGGTGTCCGACGACTGGACCTTCACGTCGAAGATCGTCTTGCGATTGTAGGTGTCCAGCTTGTCGGCATCGGAACTGGCGACCATGTGGAGCGTGGAATCGACCAGGTAGAACACGAGTCCCCTGGCCTGGCCGCCGGGAACGTTCGGAAATCCCGCGAGGGAGCTCGAGAAAAGCGTCTTGACCGCGGTTCCGGTGTCCCATGCGGGTTCCCAGAACGCCGAAGAGGGCGTCTCGCCGGAGGGCTCTCCGGTTCCGTCGGAGTCGCCGTCGCCGCCGTTGTTCCCGCCGTTGTTTCCGCTTCCGGAGCTGGAGGTCGACCCTCCGATCGCGGTCGTCGCGCAGGTGCTGTCGGAGTCGGCGCAGCCGGGCGCCGTGCCCCGGTCGCAGGCGGCCAGCACGATCGCAGAAGCGAGAAGGATGGTTCCTGTCTTCATGGTTTCTCTCCTCGGATGAGGCGTTCCAGTTCGTCGGGCTGTTTCGGGATCGATTTCGACAGATTCTTGCATCCACGTCCGGACACGACCAGGTCGTCCTCGATGCGGATGCCCAGGGAACGGGTCCAGGTCCGGCCTTCCAGCCTGATCTTGAACGTGCCGTACAGCCCGGGTTCGTTCGAGATCATCAGACCTTCGCGCAACGGCTGGTCCTGGTAGATGCGGAACGGGTCGCCGTCGTGTTCCTGCTCGCCCATCAGGTGCGACAGCCCGTGCGGTTGGCGCGGGTGCGCCTTGGCCTTGTTGGGAAGCGTCTTCAGGGCGCCTTCCACGTACGGACGGTGCATGGTACCGCCTCTGGAGACGAACCGTTCCTCCAGGATGTCTTCCAGACGCTGCCAGACTTCGCGGTTCAGCTCCCGGATGGTGATCCCGGGCTTGACGAGCGATTCGGCGTGGGCCTGGGTGTCGAGCACGGCCTGGTAGAGCAGTCTCTGGAGCGGATCGAAGGTTCCGTTGGCGGGGATCGTGCGGGACAGGTCGGCGTGCATGGTGGCCGACCTCGCCCCGAAGTCCAGGAGCACCATGGAGCCTTTTTCCACGGGTTCGTCGTTTTTCATGTAGTGGAGCGTTCCCGCGTTGGCTCCGGCCGCGCAGATCGTGGGGAACGCCAGGCCCCAGGCGGTGCGGCGCAGCATCGCGCCTTCCAGGACTCCGGCGATCTCGTGCTCCGAACGCAATCCGGGTAGCTGCGGCAGAAGCTCCAGGAACGCATCGCGGGTGGCGTCCTGCGCCAGCTTGCATTCCCGTTTTTGCCAATCGTCCAGAGGCAGGCGCAAACCGTAGTGTTCGGACGCGATGGATTCCACCCGACATTTCGTGTCGCGAAGCAGCGAGCCCACCCGTCGGGCGAAGGCCGCCGTCGGGTCGTCGCGCAGCGACTTGCCGCCGGGGTAGCTGTGGTGGAACACGCCCATGCGGCGGTTGCGCTTCCCAAGGGCGTGCAGGAAGGCGGGAAGCTCTTCGGCGGGGCGGATGTCGCGGATCCCGAGCAGCTCGCGCAGGAAAACCAGGTTCGCTCGGGCTTCGCGTCCTCCGGGCGGGAGAAGCCCAAGACGGATTCCGTCCCAGAATTCCTTGGCAGGATCCTTCCACGGGAGGAACAACGTTTCGCGGGCGGTTCGCGGCGCTCCCGGATCCAGGACCAGGCTGGCTCCGGTCTGGTTCAGGCCCGTCAGGTACATGACGGATGGTTCCTGGAACACGCGCACGCCGCTCATCAGGTACGGAAGCTCGCCACCGGGCTCGCGTTCCAGGCCGTGGAACACCCATGGGAATTCCGCCGCGGCCAGATGCTCCCGCCTGCGACGGGAGTAGTGTTCGCGGGCCTCGGTTCCCGCCGACGCGGTCACGTAGACGCGCGACAACTTCTGCAACATCCGTTTATCGACCATCCTGCCTTGAATTCTAGCAGGTTTCGGGCCGAACCAGGTATTTTTCGTCCGCTATGGACATCATCACTCGCTGGATCGACCGCTCCGCCACCCTACGCATCACGGCTCTGGACGCCACCCGCGCCTGTCGGACCATCTGCCTGATCCACGGCCTGGACGGCGAACCCGCCCGCGCATTGTCGCAGGCGATCTGCGGGGGACTCCTCATGGCCTCCGATCTCAAATCCATGCAGACATTCTCGTTGCAGCTGGATTGGGGCGGGTGGACCAGCCATGTCGACGCGACCTTGGAAGGGCTCGTGCGCGGACTTCTGGTGAAACGCAGCCACGAATCGACTTCGGCCAGGGTCCAGGGAAGGCGGTTCGGGCAAAAGGGATTGGTGTACCAGAGCATCGTCGACGTGGCCGCGACCGATCCGGCCGGAGCCCTGGAAGGCTTCCTGCTGCAGTCCGACCAGCAGCCCACTCTGGTCGATCTGCAGGTGGATCTCGATCGCGAAGGATTGCCCTCGTCGGCTCGCGGCGCCTGGCTCCACGGGTTCCCCGACACCAAGCCCGAGCACCTGGCCCAATTCCTGTCGTCGTGGCGCTCGCGTGGCGAAGGCTGGAACGCGGTTTCGCCGTGGATGGGTCTGGTGGTGGGGCCATGGGACGCCTTGGGTTCCAAGGAGCCCCAGGCCTTCTGCCCGTGTTCGGAAGAAAAGGCCATGGGCGCCCTGGTGGCCCTGGGGCGCAAGACCCTGGAAGAAGCCCACGAAGAAGGACGCGACCTGGAAATCATCTGCGATTTTTGCCACAGCCGCTACGCGTTCCAGGCCGGAACGCTCCTTTCGCTCCTGGACGGCGCCGCGCAAGCGTGAGCTTTCGGCTCCGGCAGCGTTTCCTGTTCGAGTACGGATTTCGTTTCCAGGAGCGTCCCGATCGGGTGCGTCGGGTTTCCAGGGAATAGACTTGGAACATCGGAAGACGATCTTCCACCTTAGAACCTGGAGCAACCCGCCATGATCCGAACCCTTCGAAATTCCGCCGTCGGCCTGATCGGGGCCGCCGCTGTCTGTTTTGGGCAGTGGGACGTCAACCAGCTTTGGGCCAGCACGGTCAAGCAGGGAACCGCTTGGGGACAGGTCCACTTGGCCCTGGATACCCTCGACCTGGATGTGACGGTTTCTGGCGGTCTGATCCGCACCAAGGCCACCATGTCCTGGACGCCCGGGCTCCTGAGCACGGTCGCTTCGCGATGGGTCTCCGACTGCTCCGTCCAGCTCAAGATGGCCGATACTGTGACGGTATGCGCCGGCGGCTACAGCGTGTACGACACCATAAGGAACGAAGTGGCCGACAGCCTGGAGATGCGAAGCTACCTCCAGCTGCCCTTCGACGCCGCCGCCACGGGACTGTGGCTATGGGTGGGCGACCAGAAGCAGACCGCCTACGTCATGGATAGATGGAAGGCCAGGGAGCAGTACAACCAGATCGTCGGCGCGCGTCGGGATCCGGTTCTCCTGGAAACCTGGGGCAACGGCTCCTACAACATCAACCTGTTCCCCATGAAATCGGGCGAGACCCGCAAGATGCAGATCGAGATCGTCCAAGCCATGAAGGAAGGTCTCGCGCTGCCCATCCTGGCCCGCAGCCGCAAGGTCTACGACGACGTCAAGCGGGCCTATGTGGACGATCTCTCGAGGGCGGGATTCGTCCGCCTCGCGGTGCGCTCCGACGTCAACACGAACACCACCTTGGACCTTGGCGCCTTGGGACGGATTCCGGTGGTGACGGGCACTTCCCTCCATTCGTGGAACTCCCCCGACAGCGTGGTCATGACGGTTTCCGGCAAGCAGCCGGATGTCTGGACCGCTGTCCGCGACGGCAAGGGCGCATTCGGTGGCAACCCCACGTTCAAGGGCGCCGACCTGCGATTCGAGTCCGAGCCCATGGAGCGTCTGATCGTCCTGGACGCCGACGACAGCCTGGAACGCGTGCGCAAGATCGCCCTGCTTTCCCTGCTCAAGTACGGCAAGGCGCCCTACAGGGCGAATCTCGCTTGGTTCGACGGCAACGGGATCCAGAAGCTCTGGAGCGAATCCAAGAGCATGGATGCGGGTACGGCGGCGCTGGATGCGTTGGCGTTCCTCAAGGACTGGAAGCCCTACGTCAAGGCCGACGCCAGGCAGGTCCTGGGCGAGGTGGCCAAATCCGATACCGGAGCGGTTGTGGTCCTCGTTTCCACTTCGCCGTATCCTGCCAGGAATTGGAACTGCGTCTATCCCGCCTCGGGAGGCGCCGATACCGAGGGTGTCGCACGCTACTACGCCTGCAGCCAGGCCTACAGCGACTACTGGAACGCCTACTCGGCGACCTGGAGCAAGCTGGGCCAGGTCTTGACAGGAGCCAAACTGACCTTGTTCGGGTGGTGGAACAACTACTACGTCTCCAACACGGCGACCGCGACCGGTGGATTCTCGTTCGGTTCCGTCGCCTACCCCTGGAACTACTGGCGGGTGAAGAGCGATTCCGTTTCGGCGCCCGCGATGTACGGTCCCAACCGCCTCGGGTATCGCGAATCGCCCCAGAATCTCAAGCTCGAGATCGACGGGATCGTGCTCGACAGTTTGGCGTACCTGTTCCAGCGGACCAACAACTATTGGTACTGGGGGGACGTGTTTATCCGGCCATTGATCTCCAGGAACATGGACATGATCGCGACGCGCAAGACATCGTCCGAATACGTGAACACCTACGACGATTCGCTTCCCTTGGTGTTCGCCGCGCGCTACGCCAAGGGCGGTGTGGCGAATCTCAAAGTGACCGGAACCTGGGGAGGGCTCCGGTTCCTGGGGACACGCTCCGTCGTCGTTCCGGATCCTTCGGGAACGGAGTGGGGGACCCGTGTCTGGGCAGGCGAATACGCCAACATGCTCCAGCCCGACATCTGGGCCGACACGACGATCCAGAGTTCGGTCCGCGCCATCGGCAAAGGGTACGGCATCGTGACTCCCGCCACGTCGTTCCTGGCACTGGAACCCGGCATGAAGCCACTGGACAGTTTGGCCGGCACCGCGAACGGGACCTCCGACGCCAAGGCTGGAATTCTCTCCTACAGCAGTTTGAATCGATCCACGGTCAATTCGGAAGTGGTCCTGGTTTCGCAGGAAGCCAGCGCCTTGGACGCCACCAGCCTGGAAGACCTGCTGGCAGGTCGGATCACCTCGGTCAAGAAGTCTGCCGTGCTGCCCGAAGTCGGCCTGAAGATCCGCACCGGAAGCGTCGTCGATCTCGAGGTGCTCGGACATGAAGAAGGATTCGCCAAGGTCCGCATCCTCGATCTGAAGGGGCGCGAGATCGCGAGCGTCCCCATGGCGCGCTCGGGTGGTCGCCTGGTCGCCTCCTGGAAGCCCACCGGTCGAGGCCTGTTCTTCGCCGTGGCCGAAGGCGCGCGCTGGAAGCACACGAGCACCTTCACCGTCGGGCGCTGAGGCTCGCTCCCTTCCGATACAACCAGCCACAGGCCGGCCACTCAGGGAGCGCCCCATACCTGGATCCAACGAGCGTGAAGGAACTGCCGCCGTTCCCTGAGTGACGGCGACAGCCGTTGTATCGAAGGGCGGCGGACAAGAAATGGAAAGGGCATCCCCGCCGGGACGCCCTTTCCATTTTCCGTCGCTTTCGAGGCGGGTCAGCCGCGTTCTTCGCGGGGCACGTAGTCGCGCTTGGTCGCGCCCGTGTAGATCTGGCGCGGGCGGTTGATCTTCAGACGCGGAGCGTCGTGGATCTCCTTGTAGTTGGCGATCCAGCCCGGCATGCGGCCGATGGCGAACATGACGGTGAACATGTCCAAGGGGATCCCGATCGCGCGCAGGATGATGCCCGAGTAGAAGTCAACGTTGGGGTAGAGTTTGCGGTCGATGAAGTAGCTGTCCTTGAGCGCGACTTCTTCCAGGTGGCGAGCGATGTCCAGGAGAGGATCGTCGATCTTGAGCTTGGCCAGGATGATGTCGGCGGCCTTCTGGAGGATGCGCGAGCGGGGGTCGAAGTTGCGGTACACGCGGTGGCCGAACCCCATGAGCTTGAGACCCGAGTTCTTGTCCTTGACCTTCTCCATGTAGGCGGCGGGAGACAGATCGCCCTTGCGGATTTCTTCCAGCATCTGGATCACGGCCATGTTGGCTCCGCCGTGCAGAGGGCCCCACAACGCGCTCACACCCGCGGCGCAGGAGGCGAACATGTTGGCGCCCGAGCTCGCGACCATGCGCACGGTGGACGTGGAGCAGTTCTGCTCGTGGTCGGCGTGCAGGATCAGGAACTGGTTCAATGCGCGGGCCACGTCGGGATCCGGCGTGATGCGGCCGTTGGGGACGGAGAACATCATGTGCATGAAGTTCTCGGCGTACTTGAAGTCGGGACGCGGGTACATCATCGGCTGGCCGATGTGCATCTTGTAGGTCGCGGCGGCGATGGATCGGACCTGCGAAAGCAGGCGCGCGGCGCTTTCCTCGAAGTTCGACTCGTCTTCGTTGCCCAGCACTTCGGGCGAAAAGCACCCCAGCGCGTTGATCATGGCCGAAAGGATGGCCATCGGGGGGGCGTTGTTGGGAAAACCCTGGAAATGGTTGCGCATGCTCTCGTGGATCATGGCGTGCTTGGTGAGCAGTGCGGAGAATCTCGCTCGTTCGGCTTCGTTCGGGAGTTTTCCGTAGATCACCAGCCAAGCGGTCTCCACGAACGACGACTGTTCGGCCAACTGCTCGATGGGGTATCCGCGATAGCGCAGGACCCCTTTGTCGCCGTCGATGTAGGTGATGGCCGACTGGCACGAACCGGTGTTTCCGTAACCCTCGTCGAGGGTGATCATTCCGGTCTTGGCGCGAAGTTCCGAAATGTCGATCCCGAGTTCCTTTTCGGTTCCTTCGACGACCGGCAGTTCCCAGGATTGTCCGTTGTATTCCAGACGAGCAGTGGACATGATGGCGTTCCTCCAGGTTCGATTCTTGCGCTTAGGTCTCAAACTAGCAAGTCGATCCCGTCGCCGAGGAGGACAATTCGCGCCCCGACCGCACCGATCAAACCGTTTGGCTGTACCTGCCTTCGCCGGTCCCCAGGAGCGGGTCGAAGAGGAATGCGATGTTGCGCACCGCGAGCCGGCCGGCCGTCGTCACCTGGAGCGTCGTGCCGTCGAATTCGCACAGGCCGTCCTGGCGGAATCCGTCCAGGCGTTCGATCCCCGCGGCCAGCAGATCGCGCGTTTCCCGTTCCTGAAGGCCTTCGTCCGTTCCGATCCTGTCCAGCTCCAGCCGCCCCTGGCACATGATCGAATTGATCACCTGGCGGGTGAACCGCTCCTGGCGGGTCAGCACGTAGGCGCGTTCCACGGGCAAGGTTCCGGCATCCGTCGCAAGCGTGTACTTGGAGCTTTCCTTGACGTTCTGCACGTAGCCTTCGTGGAGCTGCGAAATGGCCGACGCCCCGAACGACACGACCTGTCCGGTCGTCCGCTTGGAGCAATACCCCTGGAAGTTGCGGTGCAGGTTGCCGGTCGCCAACGCGACGGCCAGTTCGTCGTCCGGACGCGCGAAGTGGTCCATCCCGATGGGCACGTATCCGGCGGCGGAAAAGCCTTCGTAGGCGGCCACGGTCATGGCGATCTTGGACTCGGCGTCGGGGAGCCCCTTGGCTTCCAGCGCCTTCTGGTGTTCCTTGGCCCACGGGACGTGGGCGTAACTGAAGGTGGCCACCCGGTCGGGGGCGGCTTCGATGGTCTTCCGCACGGTGTCGGAAAACGTCTGCGGCGTCTGGTGCGGCAGTCCGTAGATCAGGTCCAGATTCACCCCGGTGAACCCCAGTGAATGGGACTGGGCCACCAGATCGGCGGGTTCGATGCGCGGGAACCCGCGGTTGACCGCGTCCAGGGTGGCTTTCTGGAAGTCCTGGAGCCCGAACGAGATGCGGTTGAACCCGGCCGCGCGGATCTCTTCGAGCTTCCTGGGCGTGATCAGGTTGGGGTCGCATTCGATCGCGATTTCCGCATGGCCGGCCAAGGGGCGTCCTTGCAGCAACCGACGCACCACCTCGGCCAGATGCTTGATCGGAGCCGCGTTGGGGGTGCCGCCTCCAAAGTGGATCTGGGTCACCGGGCGCGAGGCGTCCAGCAACGGCAGGACGCGGTCCATTTCGCGGTGGAGCGACTCGAAGTACCCCGTCACCGCCGATCCCGGTTTGCCGATCTCCGTCGTGCATCCGCAGAACAGGCACTGCTTGGGGCAGAACGGGATATGCACGTAGAACGACAGGTTCCGGTCGCCGATCCCGTTGGACCGCTCGAACAGGGCCAGGATGTCGGATTCCGACCATCCCGTCCTGAAGTGCGGCGCGGGTGGGTACGACGTGTAGCGAGGACCGGGAACGTCGTACTTGCGCAGGAAATCGGCGGTTAACGAAAAGGGAGGCTCTCGCCTCCCGTCTTGGTGGGCCATGGAACGGAAAGATACCCGTCCACGCCCGGAACACCCAATCAGATCAGAACGAGAACTGGTGCTGCACGCGCAGGATGTTCGCGCTGGCGTCCGAGGCTTCCGCTTCCCAGCGCTGGAACCCGATCTGCACCTTGTTCGAGTGGCCCTTGAAGTAGATGTTCAGGCCGACTTCGCCTTCGTAGCCGGAGTTGCCGTGTTCGGCGACGGCGCTGGAGGAGTAGGTCTTGACCGCCTCGTCGACATCGACGTCCTTGTCGATGATCGATCCGCGCAGCGCGGGTTCGAGCACGATCCCTGCCGCGGCGACAGGAATGGCGTAGCCTGCCTGCACCGACACGGCGTAGGAAAGCACCTTGTTCTCGGGACGGTAGAACTTCTGGATGCGGGCGTCGGCCACGGCGGTCAAGTTGTCCATATGGAACAGGATGTCGGCGCCGCCGCTCAGGTACGAAGCGGTCACGATGCTTCCGTTGCTTTCCTTGAGAACATGCGAATGGTCCATGGTGCCGTCGATACCGATCGCGAGCCCCATGCCTGGTTCGCCTGCAAACGATTCCGTCCGCTTGGGCAGCGCCAGACCCGGGATCGGCGAGGCGACCAGGCGAGCGCCGTAGAACAATCCGTCGGTCTCGGTGCTGTCCACCTTGCCCTGGTCGCGATTGTTCTGCACGTCCACGGAGAACTGGAACTGCTTGTGGTTGAGCTGGTAGCGAGCGCCGTACCCGATGTAGGCGCTCGGGAACAGCACCGTGGCGCGCGGCACGGGCAGCAGCAGTTGGCTGGAGGGGTCGCGGTAGGCGGGCTGCACGTTGGGCTGGTCCTGGCCCACGGTGATCACGTGGGAGAGCGATCCGGTCTTGATGGTCTTGGCCGCCCACAGGTACACCAGGTCGACCGCGCGTTCCTTCTTGCCGGTCTTGTCGGCGTTGTCGGCGGCGAACGAGATCAAACCCTTCCAGCCTTCGCGCTCGGCCGACACGGTCAGGCGGGCGCGGCGGTTGTAGAAGTCCACCGGATCGGATTCCCCGAGCTTCCCGCGGTTCACGTCGAACGCGTTGCCCTTGCTGTCTTCCGCCCAGTTCATTTCGGCGCGGTTCTGCATGACCGCGCCCACGTCGAGCTTCACGGTGGAATCGGCGAGGGAGACGGGAATGCTCCAGGCGGCCGGCGCGAATGCCAGTCCGAGAACGGAAAGTGTCAGGGTCGATCGACGCATGGATGGTCCTTTCGTTGGGAACAGACCGTGATGGAAGCACGGAATGGTGCCTTGCCTCCAAATGGCGGTTGCTGCCTATAGAGTAGCGTTCCGGAGGAAAGGTTACAATGCCATTTCTCGTCGGTTTCTGTCTCCGACGGGAACGCCGGTCAACCTCCGAGGGCGGCTTCGATGCGCGAGATCCGCGTTTCTAGGTCGGCGACCCGGGCCTTCAGGACTTCGACGTCGTCGCTGCGGACGGGGATCGCCGTCGCCGGAATCTGCACCGGCAGTTGCGGCATCTCGTCGGAATCCGCGTCGTCCAGCTCGGGGACGAGCGACGGATCGATCATTTCCGCCAGACCCACCTTGTGCCGCCAACGCGGTTCGCGTTGGCCGGGTTGGCGCGGGACGCGGGCCACCGGAGCGTCTTCCATGGCGACCATCGCCTCGAGCGATTCTTCGGTCTGCTGCGGCGAAAGGTCGATCATCTTTTCGCGGGCGCGGGTGCGCAATTCGGAAGCGGTCTGCTCGCCGCGCAGCAACAGCAGGCTGAACAGGGCGACCTGGCCCTTGTTCAGGCCCCAGCGGTGTTCCTCGAACAGGGTGTGCTCGTATTTGCGGACTTCGTGACCGCCCTTGGGTTCGATGAAGTACAACAAGCCCTTGAGCTTGAGCGATTTCACGCCCAGCTCCACGTCCAACTCCTCGTACTCGGTCACCGGGTTGCGGTTGGTCGCCTGGTTGCAGCCGGCACGCAGAGATTTCAGCGTCAACGGATAGTACTCGGGCGTGGCCATCGATTTCTCGATCAGCGTCCCCAAGATCCGGATTTCCAGCTCGGTCAGCGCGTCCAATCTATTCCTCCTGAAGGCCAAGGGGGGCCAGGGGCCCGATCCCGGGTCGAACCAGACGGATCTCGTCGTCCAGCAAGCTCACAATGGTAGTTCCGATGGCTGGAATATCGCCCGAATCGACCACCAGGTCCACCGATTTCCCGTACTGCGATTCCACGGCTTCGCCGGTTTCGAACACTTCCAGTTCGCGCTCGGAAAAACGTGCTGCGGCGTTCACGATCGGGTGTTCGTGGGCCTCCAGCAAGGCGCGCAGGAAGGGGTGCTCCGGCATGCGCACACCCACTTCGGGGCGCTTGACCCCCAGAAGCTTGGCAGTTCGATGGCGGGCGGGAAGAATGAACGTGTAGGGTCCGGGCATGACGGGTTTCATGGTCCGGAAGGCCATGTTGGACACGTCGGCGTATTGCGAGATCTGGGAAAAATCGGCGAACAGGAGCGCCAGGACCTTGGCTTTCACGGGGCTCACCACCCGGTAGAGCTTGGCGAGCCCCTTGGGCGATCCGGCCGAACATCCCATCCCGTAGCCGGATTCCGTCGGGTAGACCACGATCCCGTCCTTGGACAGGATCTGGGCGGCTTGCTCCACCATCCTGGGCTGGGGCGTGACGGCGTGGGCGCGGATCAACATTTCGGGTTCACGCCTTCTGCACCGGCACCAGGTAGCCGGCCGACCGCGAGTGGATTTCCTTGCAATCGCGGATCAGCTTGGCGAGCGTGGCCGGAGTGATGGATTGCTTGGGGTCGTCGCCGATTCCCTTGGAACCGCAAACGTGGGTCTCCACGTTCAAGCCGTCGGCTCCGTAGGCGGCGGCGGCCAGCGAAGCGAAGGGCACGTAGGCGGCCTTGCCGACCGAATGGGACGGATCCACCACCACGGGAGCCCAGGTGCGGGCCTTCAGAAGCGGCGAGATCGATTCGTCCGGGAAGTTGCGGTAGCCGTCCAGTTCGGGTTTGGTGCCGCGCGGGCACAGGACCACGTTGGGGTTGCCTCCGGCGGCGATGTATTCCGCCGCGCACAGGAATTCGTCCACCGGACCCATGTGCATGCCGCGCTTGAGCAGCACGACCATCCGGGTGCCGGCGGTGCCCTTGCCCACCTGCTTGAGCAGCCCGTAGTTCAGGGCGTTGCGGGTCCCGATCTGGATGATGTCCACCCCGGCGTCCATGACCACCTGGAGGTGGCGGTCTTCCATGACTTCGGTGCTCACGGGCAGGCCGGTTTCGGCACGGGCGCGCAGCAGGATTTCCAGCGCCTTGTCGTCGCCCTGGTAGGCGCCGGGGCTGGTGCGCGGCTTCCAGACGCCGCCGCGGATCGCCACCGCGCCGGCTTCCTTGACGGCATGGGCGGTCTCCAGGAAGTACTGCGGATTCTTGGGATCGATCGTGCATTGGCCAGCGATCACGTGGAATCCGTCGCCCAGGAAGGCCGATCCGATCTTCACCCGGTGCGAGGCGAGGTCGGACGCCCGGTGCATCAGGCGGTAGGGTGCCTGGATCCGGTCGAACCGTTCCACGAAGTCCAGGCCTTCGATGCGGGCGACCATTTCTTCGTCGCGCTCGTCGCCGGAAATGGCGTAGATGGTGCGGGTGGTTCCGGCGATGACGGTGACGGAACAGCCGTACTCGGCCAGGATTCCTTCGACTTCGGCGAGCTGCGCCGACGTGAACGCTTTTTCTCTGGGCAGGATCATAGTGCTTCCAAGGTACCAAATCCTCCCAGGGATGCTTCGCGGGCGGTGCCGGTTCAGAAGACTCGAAAGCCCAGGGTGGCGCTCAGAAGCAGGGAATAGGGATTGCCGTCGGTCTTGCTGGTCTGGGTGATTTCGGGAAGGACGCCGCCCGACTTCACCAGCCAGGAATTCCAGTACATCTGGGCGATCGCCGAAAACTCCACGAACCACAGGCGCCCGGCTTTCTCGTTGTTGAACAGGTTCATGACCGAGATCCCGTAGAGCGGACCTTCCTGCTGCACTCGGCTCCCTCGGATCTCGTCGTGTTTGGGGAGATTGCTCCAGGTGGGGTAGCCCACTCCCGCTCCGTAGCCGCTCAGGAGCTTGATCCACGGATCGAAGTGCCCGCGAGGACGCGTTCCAGGCACCCGCGCGCGCACGGCCAGGAAAAGGGCTGTCTCCCACATCCACAGGTCGATGTCGAATTCCCGGTCCAGGTATTCGACATCCAGTTCGTCGTAGTAGTTGAAGCTCACCTGCGATCCGATCTCCAGGCAGTAGGCCTGGAGATCGCAATAACCCACCGCGGTGGAAAAATGTCCGCCGTGTCCTTCCACTTCGATCGACTGGTTGTTCGTGACCAGCTGCGAACGGGTGCCCCCCATGCCGTAGAGCCAAGCCGAAAGCCCAAAGCGCGAACGCGAGCGCACGGCTGGAGCCGCGTGGCGTCGTCACGTGGTGGTGGCTTCACGGACTGCGCCGGAAAACTCCCGCGTGTCCTTGGACGATATGGACGGATGTGCCAAAGCGGCGGATCCCTTGTTTGGGACAAACCGCGAAAAATAGAATGCGATCGGAGCTTCGCCTGCTGGCAGGTCAAGCCGCGATCACGAACAAACCGAATCCAGGCCCAGCACCAGTCTCAGGCCGTCGTCCAAGTCCTCCAGGTAGGCTTTGGGGAGGCTCGATACCGCATGGTCGTCCAGTTCCGACCTGTCCACGGTCAGGATCTGCGAAACGTTCGCGACGGAATCCTTGGGCAGACCCGTGGCCGATCTGGGCAACAGCACGTTGCCTGGCGCACGGGCCAGCTCCAGATTGGACGTCAAGACCGCCACGATCACGGTGGCGATCCGGCTTTGGTTGAACGGATTCGATTGCACTACCACGACGGGGCGCCGGTAGCCGGGCTCGGATCCGCGAGGTTCGCCCAGATCCACCCAGTAGACCTCGCCGCGCCGAATCACCAGTCGCTTGTCTTCAGGACCGCGCGGTTGGCGCGCTTGCGGGATTTCCGGTTGGCGTCGGGTGCGGGATGCACCTGGTTCAGGCGCTCCGTGATGTCCAGCGGGTCCTGGTGTCGCAGGTATTGCCGCACCGCCTCGGTGTACAGGTGCGAGCGTGTCCAGCCGCGCGCCTCCACCACGGCTTCCGCGGCCATGAACACGTCGTCGGGCATGGAAATCGCCGCTTTCATACCTGGTAGTATACGTTCCCCCAATCCAGAAAACAAGCGCATCCACAATCCCCCGATCGGATCTTCCTCTGCAAAAGCGACCTTCGCGCGCCTTTGATGTTTTAACAAAGCCGACACGGTGGATTCGCGCTTGCGTATTCGACGTGGCGCCTATCCTAAATGCGAAAGACCGGTTTCTCGCCTCTCCCGGACCGGCGCCGATCCACTCGACGCCTCTCCGCTTGGATAGGGTGGAATCGTGCGTGCAAAACCGACATCGCCACCCAAAGCGCACTCCGGCCTCCAGCTTCGACGGGAGTGGGCAGCATCAGAAAGAGACCGACCATGGAACGCAATCCATCGAGATCGACCCTCGGCAGGAACATCGCGTTGGGTATTGCCTGCCTTGGTGCGGCTTCGCATGCCCAGATGGCCAAGAACGCCACCAAGTTCCTGGGAAACATCACCACGAGCGGGTCGGTGCGCGCGGGCTACGCCACGTATTGGAACCAGATCACCGGCGAGAACGAGCACAAGTGGTCGTCGGTGGAAGGCACCCGCAATTCGATGAACTGGAGGGGCGGCGATGCCATCCGGGACTACGCGGAAAAGAACAACATGCCCTGGAAGTTCCACACGCTGGTCTGGGGCAGCCAGTATCCCGGCGAGCCCAACACACAAGGGATGAGTGCGGCGGAAGCCTGGCAGAAGAAGATGACTTCGGGATGGCTGATGCAGCTTTCCAAGGCCGACCAGCTCAAGGAAATCACCGAGTGGTACGATGCGGCCGCAGCCAGGTACCCCAACGTCGACATGATCGACGTGGTGAACGAGGCTTACATGTCGGATGTCAACGATCCGACCAAGGGCAAGCATGCGCCGCCGCCGTTCCGCGATGCGCTGGGGGGCACGGGTGCCACCGGCTACGACTGGATCGTCACCGCGTTCAAGATGGCTCGCCAGCGCTGGCCCAAGGCCATCCTGATCTACAACGACTACAACACCCTGGAATGGGGCAACGAGATCAACTGGATCAAGCAGATCATTCCCAAATTGGTGGCTGCGGGCGCGCCCATCGACGCCGTGGGATTCCAGGCGCACGGTCTGAAGGGAACTTCGGCCACGACCCTGAAGTCGCGCTTGGACGACATCGCCAACGCGATCAAACTGCCCATGTTCATCACCGAATACGACATCGGGAACAGCGACGACAACGGGCAGAAGAACGACATCGCCGCCCAGTTCCCGGTCATGTGGAACCACCCCAAGGTCGTGGGCATCACATATTGGGGCTACATCATGGGGCGTACCTGGGTGACAGGAACTGGCTTGATGTCCGACGCCAACGTGGAGCGTCCTTCGCTGGTCTGGATGAAGGATTTCGTGGCCAAGAATCCCAACCCACCTTGCGACTATCCAGAAATGGCGAAACGTCTCAAGAAATCCAGTTCGAGCGTCGCCACCGGTCGTACGGGCCGAGGCCCTGTCGCCGCAGGGCTTTTGGTGCGCAACCTCCAGGGGCGCATGGTCATGGGGATCGAGCGCGACGGGGTGTTCCAGGAAGTGAGCGCGCTCGGCCGGAACTGATCGATTCCCGGCGACTGGACGGTTCACGCCGTGTCGGCGGGCCGTCCATGCCCTGGTCGGATGGATCCAGGCCGGATCGAAGTTCCCCCGATGTCTGTTGATGTGCGGATGCGTGAGCGGATCGCGCTTCCGGATCGTCGTTTTCCGTCCGATCCGCGATCGTGGAGGATTCCCATGGGAATCGGTCGTCTGATCCGGTTGGCGCCTCTGCTGGCGCCCGTTCTTTCGTGGGGCGCCGACGCGCGGCCCTGGAAGGTCTTCCTTCTGTTCGGGCAGTCGAACATGGCGGGTGGTTCGGCCTCCGAGGCGCAGGACAGGATCGTGCATCCCCGCGTCAAGGCGCTGGCCTACACCAATTGCCCAAGCCAGGGCAGGACCTACAACCAGTGGTACGCCGCCGCACCGTCGCTGCATGGATGCGGCACCGGCGTCGGGCTGGGCGACAGTTTCGGGCGGATCGTCGCCGATTCGCTCGAGTCCGACACCATCGCGTTGGTCCCGTGCGCGATCCCCGGCGTGGACATCAGCTTCTTCGGCAAAGGGGTGGTGTCCAGCCGACGCAAGGATTTTTCCATCCCTCCCGACAACCACTGGACCGGAGCCTATCCGTGGATGGTCGAACGCATCCGCAAGGCTCAGGAAAAAGGTGTCGTTTCGGGAATCCTGTTCCACCAGGGGGAGGCGGACTGGACCGACACCGCTCGCAAGGTGTGGGTGAGCCGGGTGGTGGCCATCGTCAAGGATCTCAAGTCGGATCTGGGGATCGGCGATGTCCCGTTCCTGGCGGGCGAGCTTCGCGCCAGGCAGAACCGCTCGACCAACGAAAGCTGCTGCTTCGCCCACAATCCCTACGTCGCGACCTTGGCGAAGACCGTTCCCAACGGACACCTGGTCTCTTCGCAAGGATTGGATCCCGCCAACGATCCCTACCATCTGTCGACTCCCGGGTACCGCGAATTCGGCAAACGCTACGCGGCGTCCATGCTCGCCGCGCTGGCGAAATCCAGCGGGACCCTCCAGGCCCCGTCGCGAGCGGGCGCGTGGCGCCTCGATCGCGGCGCCGACGGATCCGTCGTGCGGTTCGAGTCCAAGCAGGATCGAATCGAACTGCGCGACCTGCGCGGGACCCTGGTGGTTCGCGGTTCCGGACACGAAATCCGCCTTCCAGGATCCCATGGCGCCTTGTTGCTGCGATCCCAAGGAGGGAGCGGGCGCATCGTCGCCACGCTCCCGATCTCGCCATGATCTGGGAAACGATCGCCCAAGAGGGGTGTCGGCCACGCTCGGTGGAACCACCCCGCCAACTCGAGGAAGGACGGAGCGCATGCGGAACGTATTGACAACGATTGTCGCCGGGGTCCTGGTCGCGAACGCGACCTGCGACGCCCAGAGCCGGCTCGCGCCGACCCCGCCCATGGGATGGAACAGCTGGAACATCTTCTACGGCAACATCGACGAGACCAAGATCAAGCAGATCATCGACGCGATGGTTTCCACCGGCATGCGCGACGCGGGCTACAAGTACGTGAACCTCGACGACAACTGGATGGCCAATCCGGCCCGGAACGCCGCGGGCGATCTGATCGCCGATCCGGTCCGGTTCAAGAGCGGGATCAAGAGCCTGTCCGACTACGCCCACTCCAAGGGGATGAAGCTCGGGATCTACGGCGACCGCGGGTCCATGACCTGCATGAACATCCCCAAGAGCGGAAGCTACGGGAACGAGGAGCGCGATGCGAAGACCTTCGCCTCGTGGGGAGTCGACTATCTCAAGTCCGCGGCGACCGCCGACATGACCGTCCGATGGAGCGAGCTGGGACTGGGGTCGTCGGTTTTCGTCCGCGACGTGTGGGAGAGGAAGGATCTCGGAGTGTTCCCCGACGTGTACACGGTGTCGGTGCCGTCGCACGGACTGGCTCTGGTGAAGGTCAGGGGATGGCGCGACCCGAAAGCCACGATCTGGCTTTCCGATCTCCACATCCATTCGACCACCAACGCCTGGAAGTTCCTCGGGGTCGACAGGAGCGTGGCGGGGAACGCCTTGAAGATCGGGAACAAGTCCTACGCCAAGGGCCTTGGCGCGCACGCCGCCTCGCGGACCGTGGTCGCGCTGCGCGGCAAGTACGCGAAGTTCCAGTCCGACATCGGGATCGACGCGGAGACATCTTCCGGAAGCGCCGTGTTCCAGGTGTTCGGCGACGGAAAGAAGCTCTACGAAAGCCCCGTCCTGAAGGGCGGATCGGCGCCGGTGGCCATCGACGTGGCCGTGGAAGGTATCGACAGCCTCGCCCTGGTCGTGACCGACGCCGGCGACGGCAACGCCAACGACCATGCGGATTGGGGCGGCGCCAAGCTGGTTCCTGAGACCTCGGGCGTCCTGGACCGGGGCGCGGTGGTCGGGAATTGGCAAGGTGTCGTGCGTGGCCGGACGCTGGTGCTGGATCGCACCTCGAGGGCGGCGGCGGACCTTCGCGTCGTCGATCTTCGCGGGCGCGCGGTGCTGAGCCGTCGGGTGGCGGGCGACCATGTGGAGATTCCCCTGGAAGGGTTGTCGAGCGGCGTCTACGCCGTCGGGCTGGGAGCGTCGTCCCGGTCGTTCGTCCTGGATTGAGCCGGAGACCCCAACGGCGCCACGAGTCGGGACAATCGCTTGCCGGGAGGGGCGTTGGCGCGGGGGGGGGGCTGCTGCGTGGTGGAGCTGCGAAGCGAATCGCGGCGCGGTCGGCATCGCGATTCCGTGATCCATGACAAAACCACAAGGCTCCGGGGGAGATTCGGGTCGCGATCGATCGCGGATCCACGGCATATTCCACCCATGCGGGAGGTCGCCTGATGGACAAGATCGAACATCGCCAAAACCGGAAAACGTCTTCGCTTGCCTCGATCGCGGTGGGTCTTCTGGCATGCCTCGCGCTGTCGGCGCAGGCCCAGACCACAACGGTCAAGAACCCGTTCCTGTGGGCCGACATTCCCGATCCTTCGATCGTGCGCGTGGGCGACGCCTACTACATGAGCTACACCACCATGCATCTGGCGCCGGGCGTCCCGATCCTGAAATCCACCGACCTCGCCAACTGGAGGACGGTCGGCTACGCGTATTCCACGTTGGCCGACAACGACGCGATGAACCTGGCCAACGGCAAGAACGCCTACGGCAAAGGTTCGTGGGCGGCCTCGCTCCGGTACAAGGACGGCAAGTTCCACGTCCTGGTTCCTTCCTACACCACGGGAAAGACCCACCTCTACACCACCGCCAACGTGGAAAAGGGGCCCTGGACGGAGGTTCAATTCCCGTTCTACCACGATCCTTCGCTGCATCTGGGCGAAGACGGCAGGAACTTCGTGGTCTACGGCGCCAACGACATCCGGATCGTGGAACTGAATTCCACGCTCACCGGAGTCAAGTCGGGCGGGGTCTCCAAGATCCTGATCCCCAAGGCCCAGTCCATGGTGGGGGATTTCATCCTCAACGCCGAAGGCGCCCACATCGAGAAGATCGACGGCTGGTACTACGTCTTCCTGATCACTTGGCCGCGCTCGGGCTACGACGGGCGCACGGAACTTGTCTGGCGCTCCCGGACGATCGACGGGACCTACGAAGGCAAGGTCGTGCACAGCAGCAAGGGCGTGGCCCAGGGTAGCGTGGTGCAGGATGCCAAGGGCGCCTGGTGGGGATACCTGTTCCAGGACAACGGCTCGGTGGGACGCTCGCCTTGGATCATGCCGGTGACGTGGTCCAACGGCTGGCCGGTGTTCAACGGAGGGACTTCGCCGACCTCCGTCGCCATGGAGACGCATTCCGCCACCGGGACGGGAATCGTCACCTCCGACGATTTCGAGACGCCCGCCATGAAGCTCGAATGGCAATGGAACCACAACCCCGACAGCGCGAACTGGTCGCTGTCGGCGCGACCGGGCCACTACCGGATCAAGACATCCAGGGTGGACGCCCAGGTGGTGAATGCGCGCAACACGCTGTCCCAGAAGAGTTTTGGCCCCAAAAGTTCGGGTCGCATCGCCTTGGACGCCAGCGGCATGAAGGACGGCGACGTGGCGGGCCTGAGCGCCTTCCAGGCCGGCTACGGCTACGTGGGAGTCAAGAAGAGCGGGACATCCAACTCCATCGTGATGGTCAACGCCCCGAAGGGGGCGCCCACGGAGGTGGCGAGCGTCCCCGTGTCCCAGAACCGCGTCTTCCTGCGGGTCGACATGGACTTCACCAACCGCACCGACAAGGCGACGTTCTACTACAGCCTGGACAGCGCGACCTGGAAGCAGATCGGCAACACCTTGCAGATGTCCTACACCCTGGACCATTTCATGGGGTACCGCTTCGCGTTGTTCAACTTCGCCACCAAGGCGGCGGGAGGCCACGCGGACTTCGACTGGTTCAAGATCGGCTCGACCGCCAACGAATCCATCGACCTGTACCGCACGGCCGCGATCGGCGGCGACATCGGCCGCCAAGCGCGTCCGGGCCGGATGGCGTTGGGATCGGTGGTCTCGCGATCGGGACGGGAACTGTCGATCGGCTACGAGGTCGAACGCGATGGACGGGTGGAGATCCTCCTTGCGACGCCCGACGGCAGGATCCTGCAGACGCTCGTCGACCGGCACCACGCGCAGGGGGCCTACGACGCCTCCTGCACGGCCGCCCAGCTGCCGCGAGGCCGGTACCTGGTGCTGGCGAGGTTCGACGGCGCTCCCGCGCAGGCCGTGCCGGTGGTCCTGGTGGAGTGATTCGACGATTCCCGACCGAGCGTCGCGTCAGGTCAGGGTTTCGTCTTCCAGCAGCTTCCAGTCTTCCTTGGTCATTTCGTGCGCCTTCCACAGGTCGGGACGGCGCTCCATGGTCCAAAGCAGTTGCTGCTTGCGCTTCCACTTGCGGATGCGGTCGTGGTTCCCGGAAAGCAGCGCGTCGGGCACCTTGAGGCCGTTCCAGACTTCGGGTCGGGTGTACACGGGCCAGCCCAGCAAGGGCTCTTCGAAGCTGTCGGTGCGGGCCGAACCTTCGTCGCCCAGCACGCCGGGCAGCAGGCGCGTCACGGCGTCCAGGAACACCAGGCTCGCCATTTCGCCGCCCGAAAGCACGTAGTCGCCCACGGAAAATTCGTGGGTCACGTATTCGTAGCGGAACCGCTCGTCGATGCCCTTGTAGTGCCCGCAGATCAGCACGATTTCCGGCACTTCGGCCCATTCGCGCACGTCGGATTGCGTGAGCGTCTTGCCGTGGGGGTGGGGATACACCACGGGAACGCCTTGGCGGCCCTCCAGGGCCTTCAGGAGCGAATCTTCCAGCGGCTGGGCGTGAAGCACCATGCCGGGTTCGCCACCGTACGGGTAGTCGTCCACGGCTCCGTAGCGGTTGAGCGGGAAATCGCGCAGGTTGTGCAGTCGCAGGTCGAACACGCCGGCTTTGGCGGCCTTGGCCGGAATCGAATGCTCCAGGGTGCGGAACATGTCCGGAAAGAGCGTGATGACATCGGCCCTCACGAGAGGGCGTCCCACGACTCCTTGTCGACCCGCAGCAGCTTGGCGTCCAGATCGACGACGGGAGCCAACGGGCCTTCCAGCGGGAAGATCACCTGCTTGCCGGTCGCCGTCGTGACGGTGATCGACAGGGTGGGTAGATCGGCCAGACCGCGGCAGGTTCCCAGCACGGTTCCGGTTTCGTCGACCACGGGCAAGCCGATCAGGTCGGCTTCGATCCAGCCGTCTTCGGGGCGTTCGGCTTGTTCCGCGGGGACGCAGATCCAGCAGCCGTTGAGCAGACGCGCCGTCTCCGGATCGGAGATTCCCTCAAACCGCAAACGCCACCCCGCAGGTTGCGGGATGGCCTCGACGATCCTACGGATTTCTTCGCGGACAGGGGACCAGAGAACCACCTCGCGCAACCGCCCCAGACGTTCTGGATCCCAGCTGTGCGACTCCGCCTTCAGGTGCCCTTTCAGGCCATGCGGAGAGAGAAGTCTCCCGACCGCCACAAGACGATCGGGAAAGGTCTCGGAGGAAATCAGGCTTCCTTGGCGTCCGCTGCGGCCTTGGCCAAAGCCTTCTTGGAGGCTTGAGGCTTCTTGGCCTTTTCGGTCTTGACGGTGTTGCCGACCGTGGTCGGGTCCTGTCCGGCCATCACGGCTCCGTGCTTGGCGAGCAGTCCGTGGCGACGGAAGATCGACTTGACGGTGTCGGAGGGGGTGGCGCCCTTGGCCAGCCACTCGAGGATGGAAGTTTCCTTGAGCTGGATGGAAGCAGGGACGCTCAGGGGGTCGTAGGTACCGACTTCTTCCAGGAAGCGGCCGTCGCGCTTTTGCGTCGAATCGGCGACCATGATGCGGAAGTAGCTTCGGTTTTTGCGGCCGCCTCGCTGTAGGCGGAAGATCGTGGCCATGAGAGTGTCCTTTTCCTCGTATGAAAATCGAGGGGCGAAATGTATGAACCTGATCCCGACCCAGCAAGGGGCCCATTCCTGGGGTACGGGATTTCCTGGTCTAGATTTGCGATGGACCGATGGAAACCGACACGCAAAAAGGGATGACCAGGGCCGCCCTGGTCCTGATGGCATCGACTCTCGCCAGCAGAGTTCTGGGCCTTGTCCGCGAGGCGCTGCTGGCCGCGCGACTGGGAACCGGAGTGGAAGCCGACGCCTACGCGACCGCTTTTCTGCTTCCCGACCTGGTGAACACGCTGCTGGCGGGCGGATTCCTGTCGCTGTCGTTCGTGCCTCTGTACATGCGCGCTTTGCGCGAGCGGGGCCAGATCCAGGCTTCGAGGTTTCTTTCTGCTGTTGCGCTGTTTTTGGCCACGGGCGGCCTGGTGGCGATCGGACTTTTGTGGATCTGGGCCGAACCTGCCCTCCTGTTGATGCAGCCCGGGCTCGCCGGCACGGTCGCCATGGAAAAATCGGTCCATCTCACACGCATCTTGCTGCCCGCACAGCTGTGTTTTCTGCTGGCAGGTGCTTGGAACGGCGTGCAATACGCGCATCGACGATTCCTGTATCCGGCCATGGCCCCCTTGGTCTACAACGTGGGCATCTTGGCGGGAGGATGGTTCCTGGCGCCCTGGATGGGCGCCGAGGGTTTTGCTTGGGGAGTGCTCGCGGGCGCCGTGGTCGGACATCTGATCCTGCAAGCCTGGGGGGTGTCCAGAACGGGTGCGGGCATGGTTTCCCCTGTCGGGGTATGGGCCGACTTGAAGGCGTTCCTGTGGCGATCCTTGCCTCTCATGCTGGGGCTCACCCTGGGTTTTTCCAGCGAATTCCTCTTGCGCCGCTTGTCGGGGTATCTGGGCACGGGCGCCGTCGCCGAGGCCAGCTACGCGTTCCGCTTGGTGATGGTGCTGGTGGCGTTGTTCGGGCAATCCACCGGTGTGGCGTCCTACCCCTACATGGTGGAGCTTGCCGGAGCGGGGGAATGGACCAAGCTGCAGGGGTTGATCAATCGAACCCTCAAGCAGCTGGTGGTGTTCCTGGTCCCGGTGTCGTTCCTGGCTTCCGTCTTCGCCCACGACGTGGTCCGGTTGGCGTTCCAGCGCGGCCGGTTCGACGAAGCCGCGGTGGTGGCGGTGGCGCTGCCCTTGACCACCATGGTCTGGTGCGTCTTCCCGTGGTGCGTGCAGATCGTCCTGGCCAGGGCCATGTACGCGCGCGGCAAATTCTGGCTGGGCGCCGCTTTGGGGACTGTTTGCGTCCTGGTGGCGTGGCCCGCGTGGGCTTTCGCGATCGACCATCTGGGCAAGCGGGGGATCGGTCCGGGGCTCGTGTTCCTGGTCCTGGTGCAGGCGGCGGTGTTCTCGGTGGCCTGGCGCCGCGAGCCCGACGGGCGCGAGGCGTTCGCCGGCGTCGCCAAGTTGGGGTTGGAGGTGGCCCTGTTCTGCGCGGGGGCGAGCGCGGTCGGTTGGTGGATCGGGCGGTTTCTGCCGGGGCCGGTTTCCGGCATCGCAGGAGCGTTCCTCGCAGGGGGACTTGTCGCGGGTGCCGCGATAATGAGACATTGGCCAGGAATCGATTCGATCTTGTCAAGACTCCGCACTAGATTTGGACGTACATGATCCGGAAGATCCTGGCCATCGCTTCGGGAATCGCCGTGCCACTCCTGGGATTGCTCCTGCTCTCCTTTGGTCTCGTGTCGACGGAAATCGGTTACTCGACGGCCCTGCACATGCTGGGCGCTTCTTCGCGTTCCGGCCGCGAGGGGGCCGCTCCCGTGGTGCTCGTCAGCATCGACAACGCCGCGCAGGACGCCGAAGGCCCTTGGCCGTGGCCGTCCGAGCGCATCGACGCCTTGGTGCGCTCCGTGGCCCAGGGTGGCGCCCGGGCGATCGTGCTCGACAAGTCGCTCTTTGCCGATCCGTTCCATTCGCCCACGCAGGCCTTGTGGAACGGGCTTCCGGGCGGAGTGCCCGTGGTGGTGCCTTCCAGGCTCCGTTCCGGTCCCGACGACTTCAGTTGCCGTCTGTGGCCCACGCCTTCCGGTGTTTCCGAGTCCGGATTCGGTCGCGTGGCCGTCCAAGATGTCCCTCAGGGCGTGCCTTGCGACGAACGCATCCTGGTGGGCGTGGATTCCCTTTCCGAAGACCAGGACATCCTTTCCTTGCCTCTGGTCTGGAACGACGGCCGCCATCTGGTGCCATCGCTGGCCTTGGCCGGCTTGCTCGCGTCCACGCCCAACGGCATTCCCGAAACCTGGTGGTCTTCCAAGGATCGATCCATCTTGGCGGCGCACGGTTCGTTCAAGCTGGATGCCAAAGGGTGCTTGATGCTGCGGCCGCTGGGAGCGCCCGGGCAGGGCGTGCCCAACGTGAACGCCGCCACCGCATTGGCGAGCCAGGCGGGAACCGATCTTTTCCAGGGGCGCGTGGTGGTGGTCGGAGTCACCTCCTCCAGTCTGGTTCCGTCCCTCGAAGTGCCGTTTTCGGCGCCGCTTGCCGGAAACCGTCTTCCGCGCGCAGAAGTCACGGCGACCCTCCTGCAAGGCTTGATGGACCAGGTCGTGGTGCGCGAACCGGCCTGGGGCAAGGCCATCGGCTGGTGCTTCCTGGTGCTCGTGGTGGGGCTGCTCGCCGTGGGGTTGCGTCATTCGCGTCGGCGCTGGACCCTGATCGCCTTGGCCGTGCTCACCGGTGCCGGGTTCGCCTGCTGGTGGATCGTGCTGCGGCTGGATCTCTGGTTCACGCCTCTTTCCATCGTGCTGCCTGCGATCGGTGCGGCGCTCAGCGTCCTGCTTTGGCCCAAGGAACACTTCAAGTCCCACTACAGGCCGCGTCGCGAATCGCCTTCCGTGGCGGGCCTGCCGCCGCGTCCGCCGGTGCGTTCTTCCGAGACCCAGCGCTATTCCATCACGCCGCCCGGCTCCAGCTCCACCCTGGAAATCCCCGTTTCCCAGCCGGGGGTCGACGGCCAGCTGCAGCGCGGGCCCGATGGCGAACTGCTGCGCCTTGGCCGTTACGTGGACCTCCAATCCATCGGAACCGGAGGCATGTGCAAGGTCTACGCCGCGCTCGATCCGGTCATGGACCGCAGGGTCGCCATCAAGATCCTGCGCGCCGATCGCACCAAAGGGCAGACCACCGAACAGCGATTCCTGCGCGAAGCGCGGATCGCCGGATCGCTCCACCATCCCAACATCAACACCGTGTTCGATTTCGGGCAGGCCGAAGATCTCCTGTACCTGGTGCTGGAGTACGTGGAAGGCGAAACCCTCGCGCAGTGGGTCAAGGAGCACAACGGCGTGCGCGCCAAGGCCATCGTGCCGTGGGTCAGGCAGATCGCCGACGCCCTGGACACCGCCCACGCCTCGCAGGTCGTGCATCGCGACGTGAAACCGTCCAACTTCATGATCGTGCGCCAGAGCGGGGCCATCAAGCTCATGGATTTCGGGGTCGCCCGCACTCCCGACGTCACGCTCACTCAGGCCGGCACCACGGTGGGGACTCCCAACTACATGTCGCCCGAACAGCTCCAGGGCTCCAAGGTGGGGCCATCGTCGGACCTCTATTCCTTCGGGGTGGTGGTCTACCAAATCTTGTCGCAGCGCTTGCCGTTCCACGGCGAAGGTCTCACGGCCCTGTGCAGCGCCATCCTCAAGGGCAACTGCACCAAGTTGTCCGTCCACCGGCCGGATCTTGCCGGCACGGTGGAAAACGTGGTCCACAAGGCGTTCGCGGTGAAGGCGGAAGATCGCTTCGCGTCCGGAGCCGAATTCGCCGAGGCGTTCGAACGGGCGGTCCAGGGTTGATCCGTCCCGTCCCGCGCAATTCCTTCCAGTACTCGGGGTTCCCCTTGGTTTCCATCGCCACCTTGGCGCTTTCGCTCGCATCCGCGGTTTTTTCCAATTCCGTCGCCGAGCTCCGGCGGCTTCCGTCGGAAGACGCCCTTTCGCGACTGACGGACAGTTCCGAAGCGTCCGTGTTTCTGCGCGCCGAACAGACCCTGCGCGCGGGCCGTGCTGTCGAAGCCCTGGTGATCGCCCAGGGCTTCGAGGCTTCGTTTCCCGGGTCCGGCCTCGCGTTCCGGTCTCGCCTGATCGAAGCTTGGAGTTCCCTTGCGCTTGGCGACCATCGCCGCGGTTGCCGGATCCTGACCGAGGTCATGGCCGGAACCGATCGCGGCGCGGCGGTGCAGGCGCGCGAAACCCTGCGCGAATGGGCCAAGTCGGGCAAGCTCGCGCCGGAAGAACTGCTCGCCATCCCGTCCAGGCTTTCGGCGGGCGACACGTTGGCCTCCGAGCTGGCCGCCTCGTTCGCCAGCTTGGTGGGCAAGGATCCGCTGGTCGTGCTGCTTCCCGCCACCGGTCCGTACGCGCCCATCGGCAAGCGCGTGGCCAAAGGGGCGATGCTCGCGGCCGAGGCGTCCGGCGTGAAGGCGGTGCTTCTGGACGAACCATCCGATCCGATCGAGGCCGCGTTGCTCGTGCGCGGCATGCTGCGGGTGGTCGTGCCGCGCGCGGTGGTCGGACCGTTGCTGTCCAACACGGCATCCTCCGTGGCCCAGGAAATGGCGCGTTGGGCCCCTAGCGTCCCTCTTTTGCTGCCCGCGGCGACCAGTCCCGGCGTGGCGAAACTTTCTCCGTCGGCCTGGCAGGTGAACGTCACGACCTCGCAGCAGGGGGTCGAGGCGGCCCGACGTGCCAGGAATTGTCTGAACGCCTCCGAAGCCTACGTGCTCTCGCCCAAAGGCGAGTTCGGCGAGACCGTGGCCGACGGGTTCGTGACGGAATTCGTCCGCTTGGGCGGCCGGATCGCCTGGCAGCGCGCCTACAACGCGGGCGCCACCGATTTCCGGACCGCCCTCGAAGCATTGAGGCGCACCGCCGCCGAGCTCGCGCGTCGTCGCGGCCAGGACACGACCAGGCTTTCTCCGGTGGTCTTTTCGCCGGGCGAAAACGCGACGGAAGCCGCCTCCATGGGCGGGCAGGCGTCCGCCATCGGCCTCAGGCCGCGTTGGATCGGGGCGTCGGGATGGCACTCCAGGCAGTTCCTGCTGGAAACCGCCGGCAGAATGGAAGGTGCGATCGTGGTCACCGACAACATTCCCGACGAATCCCGCACGGCCTGGAAGGCCTTCGCCCAGAAGTGGCGCGCCGCGGGAACCGATGTTCCCGACCGCCTCGCCGCGTTGGGTTGGGATGCCGCGCAACTGGCGCTGCAGCCCCGGATTCCGGCCGCAACCCATGCCGGAGCCCAGGCCGACATCCGGTTCGATCCGGTCGGGCGCAACAACGTCGAGGTCGGCGTGCTGCAGGTGGGAAAGAACGCCTTCGTCGCCCACGCCTGTACGGAAAAGTGAAGCTCCAGCTCCGCTGCGAATCGCTCGCCACCGGCGGCAAGGCGGTGGCGCGCCACGAGGGGCGCGTGGTGTTCGTGGAAGGCGCCGCGCCGAACGAGACCGTGCTCGCCGAAGTCGTGGTCGACAAGGGGCGGTTCCTGGAAGCGCGCGTCCTGGAAATCATCGAGCCCTCCGCCGATCGTGTCCAGCCGCGCTGCCGGCATTTCGGGGACTGCGGCGGGTGCTCGTGGCAATATCTGTCGTACCCGGCCCAGCTTTCCGCCAAGAAGTCCATGCTGGAAGACGCGTTCCGTCGCCTGGGCAAACTCGGATCGTGGCCCGCGATCGAACTCGTCTCCGGGGAACCGTGGGGGTTCCGCAACCGCGCCCAGTTCCAGCCGCCGGAACGCGACGGCGCCTGGGGATTCTTCGCGGCGGGGTCGCGGCGCGCGGTGGCGCTCCAGGAGTGCCCCGTCCTCGCCGACGAACTCCAGGGTGCATGGGACGAGCTGGCCTCCCGTCGAAGCGATCCGTGGGCCGACCGTCGCCAGCGCACGGTGTTCGCTTGGGGTGCGCAGGGACGCCGCTGGTTCCGCGGCCCCGGCGATCCGCCGGGCGAACCCGCCGAGGCCGTGGTGGGAAGCCGAGCGCTGAAGTTCGCCGTCGACGGATTCTTCCAGAGCAATCTCGCGTTGGTGCCGCGCATGGTGGAACTCGCCACCGGAGGCGCGCAGGGGACCGAGGCTTGGGACCTCTACGCCGGAGTGGGGTTGTTCGCGAGCCATCTGGAAGACCGATTCGGCACGGTCCATGCCGTGGAAAGCGACCCCCTCGCGGCCAAATGGGCGCCGGCCAATCTCGCCAAGGCGATCTACCACGACCTGCCGGTGGAACAGTGGCTGCTTTCCAGGCTGGAATCGGGGCGCACCGGGCCCGACCTCGCGGTGGTCGATCCGCCGCGACAAGGATTGACCGGCATCGCCCTGGAACGGCTGGTGGCCTGCAAGCCCAAGGCGTTGCGCTACGTGAGCTGCGGGCACGACACCCTGGCCCGCGATCTCAAGGCCTTGGTCGGAGCGGGTTACGTCCTGGACAAGGTCTTTCTGCTGGATCTGTACCCCCACACGCCGCATCTGGAAGTGGTGGTGCATCTGTCGGCACCGGCATAGCGGGATCGGCAGGATCGCGGCTTCCGTCGCGAGCTATTTCGAAGCGACCGTGGCGGCCATGCGCTGCCGGGCGACGTGGTCCAGGCCCAAGTTCGCCTGGTGCACGAACAGCTTGAAGCTTTCGAAGGCCTCGCTGTCCAGGTCGCGCTTGCTGGGGTGGCGGTCGGCGTAGAAGATCCCGATCGTCTGGCCGGCGAACACCACGGGTTCCGCGAAGAACTTCGCGCGGTCGATCGCCTCGAAGATCGTCCCGAACAGCTGCCCGTTCCATTCCGGTGCCGCGTAGTCCGACACCCACACCGAGCGAGGCTTGTCCATGAGCTGGGAAAACAGGTTCTGCGGTCGCGTTCCCAGTTCGAACAAGAATTTTTCCGTGAACTTGATCCGGTCCTGGCCCAGAACGAACTTCGCCTTGACCAGGGTGCGGCGCGGAGCCACCAGGGCCAGCACCGTGCGGTCCATGCCAACGCCGCGGTGGATGCCTTCCAGCACCATCTCCAGGATCACGTTGATGTCGGGCTTGGACATCATCATGGACGTGATCTCGCGCAGGATCTTCAGTTGCAGCATCGGGTCGGGCTGCACCCATTCCTGCTCGGCGTCCCAGGTGGATTCGTTCGAACTTTCGTCCTTGCGGGCCACGGGGATCATCTTGGCGGCGGTTCCCGCGCCCATCGATTTCGCGGTGTTCACGGCCTCTTCCGCGATCGCCTGGAGCATCACGCCCATCTCGTTCACGTTCTTCCCGACCAGCTTGGCGGCCTCGGTGGCCACCTTCTTCATGTCGTTGGTGGTCCAGCCGTTCTCCGATTCGCGCGCGATCTGGTGGCCGATGTCGATGCAGCGCCCCTTCGGGTCCTTGGACGACTTGCCCTTCAGAGCCTCGCCGACAAGAGGTGTCAATTTCCATTCGTCGGCCAGCGCGGCGGTGAGGTGCATGAGTTTGAACCCCAGCACGCGTTTTTCCACTTCGGTCGGATCGGCTTCGGTGGATGTGCTCAACGCCTTGTCCAGGTCGTCGCCCTCGGGACCGGCAAAGCACCAGAACGCCATCTGGCCCAGGTTCAGGAGCAGAGCCGCGATGAACACTTCTTCGCTGGACGATTCCTTCATGGCCAGCGCCAGGCTGCGCGCCTGGGTGGCGGCGTGGATGGACCTCGCCAATTCCCGTTGCACGCGATCCTTGGCGTTGCCGCGTAAAAGAGACTCGATCACCGCGATGGAAATACAGATCGCCTGCACCGCGTTGAACCCCAGCACCACCACGGCGCGGCTGATCGTGCTGATGGCCGTGTTGCCGGGATTGTAGAAGGCCGAGTTCGCGAGCTTCAGCACTTTGGCGGTCATGCTCGGGTCCTGCAGGATCACTCGCGCCAGCGCCAGGCTGGAATACTCCTCCTTGCCCAGGATGCGGTTGATCTCCGAGACGGTCTGCGCGAAGATGGGCATCTCCTCCTCGGAGAGCTTGGCGACCCATCCGGCGAGCGGCGGCGGGAGATGCGAGCGGTCGGGGGCGTCGTTCACTGGGCCGTCTCCTTGGATTCGTGCTGTCTGCCCGACGCGATGCGCAACGCCACGCGCACCCGCGACAGGAACGACTTGAACTGCGTGACCACGATCTGGGCATCGTCCCCGTCCGTGAGGGTGACCAGCTTGGCTTCCTGCATTTCGCGGACGATCTCGATCGTGTCGTCCTCGGAAATCCCAAGGATTTCGGGAAGCCGTTCCAGCAGCTTGGAAAGCGGCACCACGACGGAATCCGACTCGCCGCGAGGATGCTCCGCCTTGGACAGGAGGTCGATCATGTGCGCGACCGCGAGCCACGATTCCATGTTGGCGCTGGATACGAGCTTGGTGTTCAGCTTGCGCACCCGGCTGACCAGGCTGTCGACCATGGTCTTCACGAACGGCGGACACGAATCGACCATCTCCCTGAAGCCTTCGGTGCGGATGCACCACAGTTCGCAAGAGGTCGCGGCGCTGGCCGTGGCGCTGCGCAGGCCGCCGTCGAACGGAGCCATCTCGCCGAACAGCGCGCCTTCTCCCAGCGTCGCCAGGATCACTTTCCGTCCTTCGCGCTGGACGCTGATCTCCACCTTGCCCGCGCGCACCACGTAGGTGCTGGTTCCGGGCAGTCCTTCCCGGAAGATGATCTGCGAAGGCAGGTAGGTTTTCAGAAGCGCGGTCAAGTTTTCTCCAGGCAGGGTGTCCACATGGCTTGCGCCATCTTATCGTTTTTCCGCACATGAAAAAAGACCCGATTCGATTTCTCTTCGTCTGCACCGGGAACATCTGCCGGTCGCCCACCGCCCACGCCATCTTCCGGCGCCGGATCCAGGAGCGCGGACTGCAGTCCCGACTGGAATGCGATTCGGCCGGGACGCACGCCTACCACGTGGGGGAGGGCGCCGACGCCCGGTCCGCCCTACACGGAAAACGCCGCGGCTACGATTTTTCCTTCCATCGCGCGCGCAAGGTGAACGCGGCCGATTTCCACGACTTCGACTGGATCCTGGCCATGGATCGCAGCCACCTGGAAATCCTGCAGGACATGGCGGTACCCGACCAGCGCGCCAAGTTGGCCATGTTCCTGTCCGTCACCCCCGATTGCGGCACGCAGGACGTTCCCGATCCCTACTACGGTGGCGACCAGGGGTTCGAACACGTGCTCGATCTGTGCGAACACGCCTGCGACGCCTGGATCCATAAGGCTTTGGGCGAGTAAGGGCAATTCGGGCGCCTCCCCGGCCTGTATCCTTCAAACCTAAATCAGGGCGGTTCGTGAACCGCCCCTACGCCGATGTTTGTGTATGGGCCGGGGCCGCCGTCCCCCTTGGCACCAAAGGTGCCCTGCCGAGGATGTGTACACGTAGCAGTCGACACGGCACCAAAGGTGCCTGCTCAGGGCAAGTCCGGGGTACCCTTCGGTCCGTGCGCGCTGATCCGGGCGATTCGCGAATCGCCCCTACGGCGCACCGGCGCATTCTGCGCCGCCCTCCGGCGCGGCTGGCGCGAAGGCCGCGAACGAATAGGCCCGACAGCTCTCGCCGCCGGGCCCCCGACCACAATTGACGGATTCCGTCGTTTACGCGAACGCGTTCACGTAGGGCAGCTTCCTGGCGACCGACCGGATGTCCTCGAAGTCCTTGAGCAGTTCCGAGGTCGCGTCCCATCCACCGGTCAGGAACTGCTTGCGCGGACCTTCCGGAACCGTGGCGGAAAACGTCTTCCCGGCGGCGGTGACGGTGTTCGCCTCGATGTCCACGACCACCTCCGCCTTCGGGTCGGCTTCCACGATCGACTGGATCGCCTCGGCGTCGGCCGCGCTCACGTGCACGCAGGGCATGCCCATGGCCACGGTGTTGCCGTAGAAGATCTCCGAGTAGCTCACCGCCACGATGGCCCGCACGCCCCAGCGGTAGATCGCCTGGGGAGCATGCTCGCGGGAGCTGCCGCAACCGAAGTTCGAGTTGGAGACCAGGACCTTGGCGCCCTGGAACCTGGCATCGTCGAACGGATGGGTCTTGCCCTTGGCCTTGTCCTGGGCGCGGTCGTCCTCGAACGCGTGTTCGCCCAGCCCGTCGAAGCTCACGCAGCGCAGGAAGCGGGCGGGAATGATGCGATCGGTGTCGATGTCGTTGCCGCGCACCGGAACGGCGGTGCCGCTGATTTTCTTGATCTCGCTCATGCTCAGGCTCCCTTCTTCGCCAAAACGGGGCGGACGTCCGTGATCTTGCCTTCCAACGCCGCCACGGCCGCCATGGCCGGGCTCAGCAGCAAGGTGCGGCCGCTGGGCGAGCCCTGGCGTCCCTTGAAGTTGCGATTTGAAGTGCTTGCCGAAATCTGTCGTCCCACGAGCTTGTCGGGGTTCATGGCCAGGCACATGGAGCATCCGGCCTGGCGCCACTCGAATCCGTGCTTCAGGAACACCTTGTCCAGCCCTTCGGCCTCGGCTTCCTTCTTGACGATTTCCGACCCGGGCACCACGAACGCCTTGATCCCGGCCGGAACCTTGCCGCCGTGCAGCTCGGCGACGCGGGCCGCTTCGCGCAGGTCGGAAATGCGCCCGTTGGTGCACGAACCGATGAACACGACGTCCACCTTGGTGCCCGCGATGGGCTGGCCCGGCTTGACATCCATGTATTCGTAGGCTTCCTCGATGTTGGCCTTCTCCGTCGCGGAAAAGTCGGAGGTCGACGGGATCGCCTCGTTGACCCCGACCGACTGGTCGGGCGAAATCCCCCAGGTCACGGTCGGTTCGATGTCGGCGGCTTCGTACTTCACCACGTCGGCGTAGACAGCGTCCTTGTCGGAGGCCACCGACTTCCACCATTCCACGGCCTTGTCCCAGGCGGCTCCGGTGGGCGCCTCGGGGCGGCCTTTCAGGTAGTCGAACGTCGTCTGGTCGGGATTGATGTACCCGCAGCGCGCACCGCCCTCGATCGCCATGTTGCAGACGGTCATGCGCTCTTCCATGCTCATCGCATCGATCACGGATCCCGCGAACTCGTAGGCGAACCCGACGCCACCCTTGGCGGTCAATTTCCGCAGGATGTACAGGATCACGTCCTTGGCGTACACGCCAGGGTTCAGCTTGCCGTTCACCTCGATGCGGCGCACCTTGAGGCGCCCCATCGACAATGTCTGCGAAGCCAACACGTCGCGCACCTGGCTGGTCCCGATCCCGAAGGCGATGGCGCCGAAGGCTCCGTGGGTGGCGGTATGGCTGTCGCCGCAAGCCACCGTCATGCCAGGCTGCGTGAGTCCTTGTTCCGGCGCGACGATGTGGACCACACCCTGCTTGCCGGAACCCGGCTGGTACAGGCGGATCCCGAACTGCTTGCAGTTGGTCTCGATCGCCTTCATCATCTGTTCGGCCAGGTCGTCCTTGTACGGACGGCTCTGGTCTTCGGTGGGAACGATGTGATCAACCGTCGCCACGGTGCGTTCGGGGAACGGAACCGAACCGTTGCGATCGCGCAGCATCTCGAACGCCTGCGGACTCGTGACCTCGTGGATCATGTGCAACCCGATGAACAGCTGGTACTGTCCCGACGACAGTTTGCGCACCACGTGGGCGTCGAACACCTTGTCGTAAAGCGTTTGGGCCATGAATCGTTCCTCCGGACTTTGGTTGGGCGATACCGGATCGTTTGCGACTTCGCAGGCTCCGGTGCGACCCCGTTTCCATTCAAGTTATGCGTTGGGATTCATCCATGCAACGAGGCACCACCCATATCATCCATGCAATCGGCGCATGGCGCATTCCCCTAGTTCGACGTCGTTGCACCGATCGCATCGGGTGTGGTAAAATCGACATCAAATGAGTCAAGCCCCTTTGCACGAAAAGCTGGCTGCGCTCGTCCGGGTGGGCGCGGCGATTTCCAGCATCCGAGATCCAGACGACCTTCTTGAACAGATTCTGCAAGAAGCCATGGATTTTTCTGGTGCGGACGGTGCCACGCTCTACCTGAAACGAGGCGATTTCCTCGACTTCCACATCGCCCTGAACAAATCGCTGGAACGACGCCTTGGAAAAGGCGGCATGTCGATCCTTTACGAGAAGTTCTCCATCCCGATCTCGACCAACAGCATGGCAGGCTACTGCGCCCTGAGCGGAAAACCCTTGAACATGCCCGACATGCAAGACCTTCCCGCCGGGACGCAATTCCGACACAACAGGGACTTCGACGAAAAGGCGGGCTACGACACGCACTCGGTCCTGACGGTTCCCATGCAGGACCGGATGGGGCAGTGCGTCGGGGTCATCCAGCTCGTGAATGCGATGGACGAAGGCAAGATCATTCCGTTCGATTCGGATACGGAGATGCTCATGCAGGCGTTTTCCTCGCAGGCTGGCGTTTCGATCGTGAATGCTCAACTCGACGAGGAATTGTCCAAGGCCCACCAGGAAACCCTCTTCCGCCTTTCGACGGCCGCGGAATACCGCGACAAGGAGACATCCAACCATATCAAGCGGATGAGCCACTACTCGCGCATCATCGCAAAGGAATACGGCCTCCCCAAGGACGACGTGATGAGCATCTACGCTTCGAGCCCCATGCACGACGTCGGCAAGATCGGGATCCCGGACCATATTCTTCAGAAGCCCGGCCTGCTCGATCCCGAAGAACGCGCGCTCATGGAAACACACGCCATCATCGGCGCGCACATCCTCAAGGATTCGAACGTCGCCGTGGTGCGCCAGGCCGCCGTGGTCGCGCTCACGCATCACGAAAAATTCGATGGAACCGGCTACCCGCGCAAATTGAAAGGCCGCAACATCCCACTTGTGGGAAGAATCTGCGCCCTCGCCGATGTGTTCGATGCGCTTTCCAGCAAACGCTGCTACAAGGAACCATGGTCCGAAGACAAGGTCATGACGTTCCTGCAAACCCAAAAGGGGAAGCACTTCGATCCCGAAATGGTCGATTGCCTATTGAAATGCATGACCGAAGTCCGGGACATCCAGGTGCGTCATATGGACACCGACGAGGATTTCGATAAATTCCGCAATATCCGCCTATTGAAAGTCCCCACGCTCAACGACGCTTGAGCTGCAAGGTCGTGTTTGCGATGATCAGCGACCCAACAGGTGTACCAAGGCGACATTCGCCTTTTCGTCACGATACGTGAAGACGTAACCGAATAAGCATCTGGTCCGGTTTGTGGGAATCCTCAAAGCAGGATGCATCCGCAGGTGAAATTCGGAAAGCGAATTCCAAGAAACACGAAACCCTCCGAGTGGTTAGCTCGGAGGGCTCGTAAGGGGATGTGGCGGCGACCTACTCTTCCAGGGATCTTATAGCCCTAGTACCATTGGCGCTGAGAAGCTTAACTGCTGTGTTCGGGATGGGAACAGGTGTGACCTTCTCGCTAACACCACCACAATTCGTGGGCTGGACGCCTGTGAAGGAATGCGATAGAGTGATTTGATTCGTATCAGTCTCGTGTTGGACCTTGATCCAAGACGATTAGAAGATTTTGCGGAGGGAGGGTGTGGGGCTAAAAGCCTCACGGGTTATTAGTATCACTCGACTTAACACCTTGCAGTGCTTACATCTGTGACCTATCAACGTCCTGGTCTCGAACGACCCTTTAGGGGGTTGCCCCCAGGGAAGCCTCATCTTTGGAGGAGCTTCACGCTTAGATGCTTTCAGCGTTTCTCTCTGCCGCACATAGCTACCCAGCGATGCTCCTGGCGGAACAACTGGTACACCAGAGGTGCGTTCATCCCGGTCCTCTCGTACTAGGGACAAGTTCCATCAAGCTTCCTACGCCCACATCGGATAGGGACCGAACTGTCTCACGACGTTCTGAACCCAGCTCACGTACCGCTTTAATGGGCGAACAGCCCAACCCTTGGGACCTTCTCCAGCCCCAGGATGCGATGAGCCGACATCGAGGTGCCAAACCTCCCCGTCGCTATGGACGCTTGGGGGAGATCAGCCTGTTATCCCTAGAGTACCTTTTATCCATTGAGCAACGGCAATTCCACGCTAAACCGCGGGATCACTAAGCCCTGGTTTCCCATCTGCTCGACCTGTCGGTCTCGCAGTTAAGCTCCCTTATGCCTTTGCACTCTGCGCGTGATTACCGACCACGCTGAGGGGACCTTTGGATGCCTCCGTTACCTTTTAGGAGGCGACCGCCCCAGTCAAACTGCCCACCAGACACTGTCTCTGATCCAGATCATGGACCAGGTTAGAATTCCGTCAGCACCAGGGTGGTATTTCAACGATGGCTCCGTAATACCTGGCGGCACTACATCAAAGCCTCCCACCTATCCTACACAAGTACAGCCAGAATCCAATGTCAAGTTGCAGTAAAGGTTCATAGGGTCTTTCTGTCCAGATGCGGGTAGCCGGCATCTTCACCGGCACTACAATTTCGCTGAGTCCGAGGTTGAGACAGCGCAGAAGTCGTTACACGATTCGTGCAGGTCAGAACTTACCTGACAAGGAATTTCGCTACCTTAGGACCGTTA
>ENA-UPSM01001111-UPSM01001111.1-activated-sludge-metagenome-genome-assembly--contig:-NODE-1111-length-36753-cov-5.568750_pt1 | contig 36753 bp, 24 predicted proteins | sample MGYA00238181_ERZ773283 | MGnify/ENA primary metagenome ERZ773283 (study PRJEB29023, sample SAMN05720199) | activated sludge metagenome | isolation source: Anaerobic digester | place: Japan... | reverse complement strand
GTTCGGCCATTCGTTTGTCATTCCGCCGTAATACACGAGACCCATGAGATAGAGCAGGATCGCCCGCCGGATAAGGCGCTTGTAGGCCGACCATTTGCCGCCGGTCTCGAGGCGTTTCTCGAGGGAAAACACCAGCGACATGCCAACCAGGAAGACGAACAGCGGGAAGATCAGGTCGTAGAACGTGAATCCGTCCCACTTTGTGTGCTCGAACTGGGCTTCCAGAACCGCGCCCGCCTTTCCCCCAAACAGGCGCGCAATTGCGATTCCGAAACCCGTCCCGCCGATGAGCCAGAACATGTCAAATCCGCGTAACACGTCGACCGATACGACGCGCCCGGTGGCGGCCGTTTGGCCCTTTGAGGTTTCTTGAGCTGGAGCGCTGGTGTCCATTGTGACGATTCTCCCCTTCCGGAATGAGTGGACTTATTGTATCAGAGAAGCCCTTTCGGAAACCCTTCTGTTTTTCGTGAGACCCTCACACCGTTGCGGGGGCGCGTGATGGGCCTCAGGCAGGTGCGCAAGCATGCAGACCTCCCCTCCCTTCCCCCGCTCAAGGACGCGGGCGGCCCCCGCAGCACCTCCCTCTTGGATGCCGCCCGGCTCTTCCGTTGAGCGTGCTTTGCGCGCCCGGGATACCCTTCGGCTACTCCGATTGTGTCACGAACTTCCAGGAGGGGTCCGGGTCAAAGCGTCTAATCCGTGCCGCAGCCGGCGCCGTCTTCGGACCGAGGTCTTTCTCGTAGACCGCGCCCAGGTGATTGACCATGAACGTCATGACCCCGGAGTGGCCATAGTCCATCGGCCACGCAATCAGCGCGAAACCGTGGGTCATATCGTCTCCCCGCATATAGGAAGACTTGCCGCCCGGCGCGTGTTTTCCTTGGCTCGTGAGCACCCGGAAACGGTATCCCATGAAGCCATTTGTTTCTCCTGCCCGTACGGACGCATCCGCTGCGGCAAGATGTGGCCCGAACGGACTCAGCGCCTCTCCCGAGCCGGGGGCCACCTCCCAATACAGCCCGTCGCGTGTGCCCGGGGTGCTCAGTATCTTCCCCGCGAATTCGACCGTGCCGTCTCCGTCACGGTCTGCCCGGGCATACTCGCGCTGCGCCTTGACGAACTCGTGGCAGACGTCGATGGCCGTGAGTTCGTTGCGTCCCACGCGCCGCCGGAGCAGTTCGTCGAAACCCGCTGCCGTATCGAATCGCCAGCCGGGGCCCGCCGGGACGATCGGCATCGGGAGCGGCCAAAGCTCTCTACCCAGCAGCAGAACACGCTGCGAATCGGAGCGTTCCTCGAGCCGCTGGATCTGTTTTGCCAATTCCGCGATCTTAGCCCGGTTCGCGCGCTGTTCGGACTCATCGACTCGCCCGGTCTCGGCCGCAAACAGCGGGCCGAAGATCGCGATGAGTTCTTTCGTATCGTTTGCTTCGCAGGCCGCCACGAACGCGTTGGCCGCGGCATCCGGCGATTCGAATACTCGCTGGTTGGGCGGCTGTTCCTGCGCCAGGGCCGCACACGCGGCGAAAACAAGAACAAGTAACACCGGTTTGCTCAGGTTGTGTCTCATGGTCTACTCCCTCACGCAGGCCTTAGCGCCTGCCGCGCCCGCCACCCGCAAATCCGCCGCCAGGACGCCCGCCGCCAGAAAACCCGCCGCTGCGCCCGCCTCCCGAAAATGCGCTGCCCGAGAATCCGCTTGACGAGAGACTGGAAGCGCCTCGGGAACTCTGGCGGGACAATGAGCTGTGCTGCCCAATGGTGCCAAAGGTTCCGCTTCCGGCGGCGGTGCGTGGGTCGGCGTAACCTCGCGGATCCGCCAGGCCGCGGGTATCCGCCACGCCGCGGGTATCCGCCACGCCGCGGGTGTCCGCCAAGCCACGGGTATCGGCGACGCCGCGGGTGTCCGCCAAGCCACGGGTATCGGCGACGCCGCGGGTGTCCGCCAGGCCACGGGTATCGGCGACGCCACGGGTATCCGCCAGGCCGCGGGTATCGGCGACGCCACGCGGGTCATAGGGGCCACGGGGGTCCAGGGGACCCCGGGGATCCACGGGGCCGCGCGGGTCTAGGGGTCCGCGCGGATCGAGAGCGCCCCTGGGATCGTAGAATCCTCGGGGATCGTATACACCCCCTGGCCCCGGCCGCCAGACATACGCATTGTCTATATGGATATCGACGTCGGCCCAGCCATAGTAGCCATAGTGGAAAATGGTGTGTTCATACCAATCGCAATAGTCGTCCGCAAACGCCACCCCCACCAATACACCCACGCCGAACCCGACAAGCGCCGCAGCTGCCTCGTCATCATAGTCCTCCTCAACGTAAATAACTTGAGGGTCGTATACGGGCACATAAATGACTTCCGGGTCCGCCGGCACGATCTTGATGACTTCCTGCTCGACTTGCACAACCTGTTTTTCGTTGGTATCGAGCAAGCCGCACTCTTCGGCCAGTTTGCGCACATGCTGTATTGCTTCCATGACATCAGTCTGCTGTGCAACAACCGCCGCGCCTAAGTCCCGGGTCCATGAGATCTCCTCGTCCATCGTGTAAAGCACCTCAGGAAACCTCAGCAGCGCCCGGACACTTGGCAGCCACGGGACATCCGGAACTTCTTCGACCTTCCCGTCGTGCTCGCGCAGGTAGCGCGCGGCTTCCACCACGTCGATGGGAGCGGTCGATGCAGGAAGAACGTGCGCCAAGATTGAATCAGGGTAAAGCGCAATGGGACCCACCAGGGTTTGGAGTTCTTCGTCGCCCAGAATGGCTGCCTGCTCGCTCTGGGCAATCGCGCCGGGCGCTATCAAAACGCCCAGCAGCCACACGGCATATAAGACTGGCAATCTCACTTCACGTAATCTCATAAGCCACGGTCTCCTGTCTGTTCCAATGGACCACAATCCTCACGGCTGCCACGAGGTCGCATACATATAAGGGCGGATGAGCGCCTGACGATGTCCTGGCTTCGTCCACGAAAAAACCGCGTGAACAAATGCGAGGCGTTGCACTGACCTGTCTCCTGAGAGAAAAGGCCGGTCTTCCTCCAGCTTCCCCTGGCTGCAACAGTCACAGTGACGCAATTCCCGAACAGGCGCCAGCGCCAGCCTGGAGACACGGGGCTCGACCGCACGCCGGGTAAAGAGCGTTCCACACGGCGCCGTATCAACGGAAATGAGTTCCGCCCCCTCGGTCGTTCCCATGCCGATCACCCTGTCGCAGCATCCGCCCCCGGAGCTTGCGCAAGAGATATCATACTCCAGGAAAAGCGCGCCCCAAGCATAGCGGAGCAAAAAAATCGTTTGTCCCCCCCTTTTTTCGCCCCAGCGCTTGAAACCACGCCGGAAACCGTCCTGCCGCACAAGAAGCCTGCGGTTTTGCGGGCAAGACCAAGAATGAAAGGCATGCATCAAGCGCCGTCCCCGGAGCAGCTCCACGTCCGCCATCTTCGCCGTTGCTCCGCAATCCATTATGTATCAATGGGTTACGAGCAGGACGCAAAAGGGGATAATGCGCCCGAGGATTCCGGACGCCGGTCCGGAAAACGGCCACGGCAAGTAACGAATTCACCGGACGAGCCGGCTATCGCATGTTCTTCCCCAGCAACGAGGATGTGTCTTCACGAACGACAGACGCCTCTTTGAGCCAAGCGGCTTTGCCATTATAGGGAACAAGGGGGGGCGAAGAACAGTCAAACCACTTGCGGCGGAAAATCTCGTCGAGTTTGTCGCGCACGGGAAAACCGTCCGGGAACATCTTCTGGAGGTAACTTCTTTCGGGTTCCCAGTGCGTGAGAGAGCGGTAATAGGCTTCGCGGCGATAAGCCTCTTCCATCGGCATATCGGCGCCGCCGGGCAAGGGCGTGTCGTTGCGAACCGCCGATTGGGCCTCGGGACTTCCCGCCGGCGCGCCCCATCGCAACTCAGGCGGATGATTCGGGTCGAAGGACAGGTCGTATAGACGTTTCTCGACATCGAGAAGTGTGATGCGAACAGGCTGCCCGGAGGAATTCATGTACTCGAGCGCGGACTCGGCGAAGATGCGTCTCTTGGCGCGCAGCAGCGCATCAGCAAGGTCGGCATGGGTCCAGATGGCGTGTTTGTTCAGCCCGTCAAGATACACGTCTTCCACGCTCAGGTCGAACCACATGATCGCGGTGTCGAGATCATCGGCAAGACCGAAATACTTGGCCCGGCACTCGGTGTCGGCGAAGGCTGTGGCATATTCCGCCCAGCGTCCGCCCGCGGTATAAACGTTGCCGTTGGCCCGGTCTTCGGGAAATGGGATGGGACCGTTCTCGTTGACGTCCCGCCAGGCATCCTGGACCCGCCGTTCCCGTTCTTCAAGCAGGGCTACCATTTCCCGGGCAAACACTTTCAGGTCGGCGGCCGGGTTCAGCCGTTTCGTGGTACGCAAACGAAACCGGACGAACTGATGAAAGCTGTCGAGCGCGATGCGGCTTTCGACAATCCGCTGGGTCGCCACCAGTTCGGCCATCCGGTCGTACTGTTCGGTGGAGAACCCGAACTCCCGCATTTCGTCGTCGGTCCGGCGGCGCACACGGATCACCGCGCCGTCCTCGTTTACCTCGGCGATGGGCCAGCGATAGACGCGGAACCCCCGGAAACACCCCGCATACTCCTGGCCCGGCGCGCCGGAACGTCTCGGGGTGATTCCAGAGACGGAATTGAGCCCGTTGAACGCGTAGACGTCGCGCGACGCCGCCGTGGTCGCGTCCAGAAACCGGGGTTCGCCGTAGGGTGAGACCCCCGCCAGCACCAACACGTGGCCGTCCAGGTAATACAAGCACCCGGGAACGAGATACTCCCGAGTGATCGCCACAGGAAGCGTGTCGGATAATTCGGAACGCTCCCGATTCAACTCGACGCGGAAATTCCCGGTGCAGGTGCCGGTGAGCGCGTCGCGGATAAACGCGTCCACGGAGCCATACCGCATCGAATTCATCTCGCCGGCGGGAATGGTGTAGTCGGCGGTGCGTACGTCGCCCCCATCACATGCGCGGACGTAGCTGAACATCCAGGGCAGTCCGCGCCGGTAAGCGTAATACGTGCTGAGTGAGACGGTGAGCTTCGCGCAGTCGAGGACGCTGTGCATGGCGCGTATGGCGCCAAGGTCGAGTTGGCCGTTGCATCCTTCGCCCGCAAACTCGGGATCGAGCAATAGGTTCATCTGCGGGTCGGTCAGTATGCGCTCGATCCTGGCGAGGCGCTGTTCTTGCCCGCCCTCGGTCTTCGCCTTGTATATGTGTTGGATCCATTGGGCGAAGTGCCGGGTCTCTTCCACCGTCCATTGCCGCCTGATCGGCCAGGCGCCCCGGTCCGAATGGATGGACGGAGGATTGGGGTCCGCCGCGAACGCGGCGGCCGGCGCCAGTGCCAGGAACGCAAACCACGCAAACAGCCGTCCTCGCAGAGTGAGCGACCTCCCAAGAATCATGCGCATGCTCCCCTTAATTGCGCCGCGGGTAACGCCGCCTGTTCGCCCCGGAAGCCGATCTCCGCCCGGACTTCCGGCCTTCATCCGAGGCGTCCGTGTACTTCCATGCTCCGCCGGCCCCGCCATCGCGAGAAAGGCTTGGTTCGGCAGAGGCTCCCTCGTCCGGCGAACCCGTGCCGCTGGACACAGGCTGCGCCTCCGTTGCCGGAAACTGTTCACTGGGCTGCGCCGGCTGCATTTCCAGAGGGGCCGCGGCTTCGTCAACAGCGGCGATCGACGTCTCATGGACCCATTTTGCGACCTGCGCATCGAGCTTGTCGCGAATCGGATAGCCGCTCGTGAACATTCCGCGCAGGCAGCTCAGCTCCGTCTCGCGCTGTCCCAGGGAGCGGTAGAACGCCTGCCAGCAATAGGCGTCCTCCATGGCGACTTTGGCGCCGCCCGGGACCGGCGTGCAGGTCTGCGGCGCCGACGCGCGTTCCTCGCTGCCCAGTGGCGCGCCCCAGCGCAGTTCCGGCGGATGATTCGGGTCAAACGACAGATCGTACAGCCGCTCCTCGATATCCAGAAGCGTCAAGCGGACCTGTTTGCCCGCGGAATTCGTGTACTCCATGCTCCGTTCGGCGAAGATGCGGTTCTTCTCCGCGAGCAGCGCTTTGGCAAGATCGGATTGACTCTGGATATCGTACTTCTCCAACCCGGCCTGATCGACAAACGAAGGAACGAGGCCAAACAGGCGGATGGCGTATTCAAGCCAGTCCGCGAGATAAAAGTACTTGTTCCGGCGATCGACGTCGGACGACGGCGAACTCCATGTCTCCCAGCGGCCGAACGCCTGGAAGATGTTTTCGTCTGGGAGCTCCTCGGGATACGTGATCCAGCCATTGACGCGCACGTCGCGCCACGCGTCTTGCACAAACTGTTCGCGCAAGACATACACCTCGAGCAGTTCGTCAGCGTACTCTTCCATGAACTTGAGCGGCGCAATCGAGTCCACGGTCTTCATGCGCAGACGGATGAGGTCGTGAAAACTCTGCGGTTTCAATTCGCCCTCGGTAATGTACTGTTTGGTGTAGATCTCGCGGATGATGTCGTACTGCTCAGTCGAGAAGCCAAACTCCTTCATTTCCTCATTGGTGCGCCGGCGGACACGAATCACCCGGCCGCGCGAATCGGTATCCGCGATGGGATAGCGCAAAACGCGCAACCCCTGGAAACATCCGTTCCATTCGTTGTCCGGATCGCTGCCGCGCGGCGTGATTCCCGCCACCGTATTCATCCCGTTGTACGTGAAGATGTCGCGCGTGGGCGTCGTGCTGCAATTCAGGAAATGCAGCTCGCCATACTCCGAAACATCCGCGAGAACCAAACAGTGCCCGTCCACGTAGTTGATGCACCCAGGCATGAGATGCTGGCGGCCGATAGCCACGGGTACCGTGTCGGATAGCTCTGCGTTGCGCTCGTTGAGGTTCACGCGGTAGTTCCCCGAGATAAACCAGCCCACGGCGTTCTTGAAAAACTTGCCCGCCGACCGGTATTCAAGGCTGTTGACGCTTCCCACGGGGATGTTGAACGGGGACGTGCGGATGTCGCCTTTGCCCGCGGTCACAACGGCCGTCATCCAGGGCAGCGCACGCCGGTAGGCGTAATAGGCCGGTATGAACGCCGTAAACTTGCCGCAATCCATCATGCTGTTCATGGTGCGGATAACGCCGCGGGGCAATTGGGGATTTGACCCCTTGCCGGCGAACTCCGGGTCTTCCAGCAGGTTCATCTCGGGGTCGGTCAGAATGCGCTCAAGCTTGGCCGTGCGTTGCTCTACGCTTCCCTTGGTCTTCATCACATAAATGTGCTGGACCCACTCGGCGTAATGCTTTGCTTCCGCGGGAGTCCATTGCCGCCGGATCGGCCACGCGCCCGACGATGAACGGATGCTCGGCGGATTGGGGTCCTCCCCTGCCGCGACAAACGCAATGGAGCAGATCAGGAACGCCAGCGCAGTGACGCGCGATAGACTACCGTGTGCCATGGATTTTCCTCATTATGCGTCACGCCGCACCAGGCTGTTATGCGGCACCGCGCGTGCCGGCGGCGCCTGGCGAGCTCGGAAATATCACCAACGTGCCGTCAATGCGGCCGTAAGCATTGTCAGTATGCATTTGAACAGATTATACCGGCAAATCTCAAATGACGCGACACCCAAAGCGCGCCGTGGAACCGCAACGGAACCGGGACGCGGCATCCCCGCCCCGGCACATTTTGCCGTATTCCCTTAAATGCCGCCGGTTCGCGCGAGCATACAATCGTCAAAGACGGCGTGCCCTTGTTCAAACGTACACCCGATAGCGGTATCGAGCACGAATCGCAAGCCGGCCGTATCGGCCGACGTGGTAAACCCCGCCTCGAGGCGCTGGTAGGGCGCGGCCTTGGCGATGCCGGGGCTCGAATGTTCGGCGAGGACACGGCCATCGGCGGCGAGTTCGGCGACGATAAGACGCACCAAGTCGCCGGGGTTCGCCCCAAACCCTTGTCCCGCCAAGTCCACGGTCTTGGCCCACACGGCCGCGGCATAGGGCGTGTTGGGCTGCGCGCCGACGTCCTGGTACACGCGCGTGCGGCCGTTGCCGGAACTGTGCGTCCGCAACGCTTCCTGCCCCGAACGCGGGTCGGGCAAGCCCAGCGCGGGATGTTTTATGTACACGGATTCGGGGTAGACGTAGCTTTCGCTGGGGCCGACCCCCTCGCAGGTCCAGGCGAACCGTTTAGATGTTCCGCCCTCTTTGGCGCGTAGCTCGGGCACGCCGTACTCGAAACCGGGATTGAGCAACAGGTTGCCCGCCGGGCCAGCCGCGTCGGCCGCTACCGATACGGGCGCAGCCCCCTCTCCGCCCGGACCAGGCCCAATCTCAATAGCCTGCACCGCCGCGCGAAGCCCAAAGGGGTTCGAGAACCGGATTTCGATGACCCCGTGCTGCGGCTGAATGTCGTTGAAGACAAGGTCTACCGCCTTCGCGAGTCCGCCTGCCGTAGCTGCCACATCCATCGCCGAGACAACTTCCAGCCCGTTAATACGCACGGTGACGGCTTGCTCCTTGGGATTCTCCTGAACCGTCTGCGCGAACTTGAGGCGGACGTGGTAGACGCCCGGCCCAACGGTCACATTTACCCAGAACTCGGCGGCGCGGATTCCGTACCGGTACAACTCGGGGTCGGGTGTTCCCCGGATGACATCCGCTTGAGGCGTGGTCAGCCAAGTGCCAGCTACGGAATCGGCCATGTTGCCGAGCCGGGCAACGACCTCCGTGGCGGGCAGCCACGTCTGACCGAGGCTGTCCACGTGTCCCGCCCGGCCGGTGTATCCGCAAATCATGCGTTGGGCGCCTGCCGGACCGCTCCCGGAACCGTATACCGTCTCGGGGGTCGCGGCGTCAGGAACTGCCCCCGACCACTGGATGGCGTCAATATACACGGCGCTTCCGCCGGATACGGGATTGCGGGCGCCGCGGGCGACGATTCCGATTCTGTGTTCCCCGGGTTCAAGGCCGTTCTTGTAATACAAGACCTGCTGCTGCCTCTCAGCGGGGTTCCAGCAGTCGATGCCCGCCAGTTGTTTCACATCGTCGAGGTACACGTCAGCAAGGCCGCCATTGGGTCCTGCGCCGCCCATAACGCGCACCTGATTGCCCGAGAACGTCCACGCGGCTTCCGCGCCGGCTGTTGCCGCGGTCCGGTAACCGCCTTGAAAACTGGCCGCATCGCTGACGCTGGCCCATTCGCCCGTATAGGCCAGCGCCGCGTCGTCCGTCATTTCTTGCGGATCGGCGCCGGCGAGGCGTATGCGCGTCGAACCATCGTGCCGGATGGACACGACGGCGTCGCCCGACGGCAGCCGGGTACTCGTGTATCCGTTGGCGTCAAGAACGGCGCGTCTCGACAGCGCTTCGCCGTTTGCCGTCACGTCCCCGGGCTCGAATGCCAGGCGGACCACGTCGACCGTGTTCGCGGGCGCGTCGAACGTCTCGTAGCTGACCTCCCCTTTGCCGTAGACGACGGAACGCACCACGGACGAGGTGCGCATGATGTGATTCTCGCGCGCCGCCCCCAGCGTCTCCGGCATCCAGGCCATCGTGCCAAGGACATGTTTCAAGGCCATCGGATGCGCAATCTTGAACCAGGCCCCCGCCACGATGGCGCCGCCGTCAATGTTGTCTTCGACCACGCCGGTCTCGCGGCAATCGTAGGTGGCCAGGAGCTGCTGCCGCCTCGCCATCTCGCGTCCCCACGCGCTCCCGGCGAGCGCGCCGTACTGCGCGTACACCGTGGCGAATTCCATAGGACCGTACCACAGCGAACGGCCGCAACACCCACAACCTTCCGGATACGCCCACGCGCCGCTGAACGTGTCGCCGTTCGAGTCCGGAGACACGCACGAATGATTGAGGAACAGGCTCATGACATTGCGCGCATCGTTGCGCCAGTTGGGAAATACGCCGGGGTGTTCCATGAAATAGCGCACGGCGAATTCCGTGACGTTTTCCGCCTGCACGGGGTTGGGCCAGTCCCAGTAGTTGCGTCCCCACACGTCGTTCACGGTCCAGTCAGGCAACAGCACATCGCGCAGGTACGCGAGGCCCGCGTCGCGGGCCGCAACGACGCTTTCTCCGCCGCCCACGTACCCGAGCCGAATGACTTCATCAAGAAACGCCAGAACAAACACCACGCCCCCTGTCATCTGAGTCTCCTGCGGCCAAGGCGCGGATTCAGGGTTGGCATAACGAAGCCACGGCGCGCGGTCAGCGGCCGGGGCGCAATGCTCGGCGAACAAATCGGCCCAGTGCTTGGCTGTTTCCCACCAGCGCGCGTTGCCGGTCACCTGATAGGCTCTCACAAGCGCAATACCAACCTCGGCGGTGATGTCGAGCTGAATCATGCCATTGGCGTCGCACTTGCCGTACGGCTTTCCCTTGACAGGCACGCTGATGAGGAACTCCGGCCACGGATGCTCGGCCCCGGTGAGGCAATGGTCCAACAACGTGTCGATGGTGACCGAAAACAACGCGATCGCGGCCGGGTCGCCCGAATACCGGTAGTAATCGACGAGCCCCGAGATTACGTACGCGGCGCGCTGGCCGAGATCGCCGGTGGCCCAATCGTCAATGGGTGGAATCGAAATGGTTCCGTCGGGCGCGATATTCCACGCACCGCTGAAGACGAATTCCGGCGCTGCGGCCACGGCGCGGGAAGGCTCCGTCCACGGGTATCGCTTCAGCGTTTCTGCGGCGATCCGGACCCGGAAGTCCCACTGACCGTTCTGCGCGGCATACCAGGGCGCGATCACGCCATGGGCGTCTTCCTGCGCGGGGTAGGCGTAGTACCTGTCCATTCGAGAGGCCGCAACAGCATCACCCGCGAGGAAAAGCGCGACCAGCAGAACAGTCCCCGCGAACCGTACGCGCCTGGAGCACATCATGGCATCTGGCCCTCCGCTGCGTTTGCCCGGCGAGCCCCAAAGAGACACGGTTTGCGACCGCCGCCGGATTACTGCGGCCCATTGTAGTGACCTTTGCCGGACCGCTCAATACGGCAGGCAGGATTCAGGTCCCTGTTTCGAAGGCGGCATGCGGCCACGCACGGTCTGGTTGCGGCAGGGTCGAGCGCCAGGACAGAATAGTTCCTCTTTATCCTTCGAAGTCAGTACAATACGGTTCGCACGGATGCGGAAGCGGGAGATTCAAATCAGCGTCTGTCGCAACCAAAGAATGGCCGCACAATCGGGGAGGACGTCATCATGTGCAATATGTTCCTGTGGCTTGCTTCAAGTGCTCTGGCATTGACCGCGCTGCCCGTGGAACCCGGTTCCGTTCCGGAGTCCCCCACTCCCTTCTCCCTCAGCCTGGACGGAATGTGGCGTTTCTTCCCCGCGTTCGAGGAAATTGAAACGAATCATGCGTTTCTTCAGGAAGGGCCAGGGAATCCCCCGGCTGCCGAAAAGACCAACGAAGACAAGCATTATGGCTGGATGAACCCTGCTTTCGACGATTCCCTGTGGTGGGATATCGAGGTTCCCGGGAGTTGGAATACGCAGTTCGAAGACCTTTGGAGCTACGAAGGCCAGGGCTGGTATCGCCGGAGAGTATTCATCCCCCGGGAATGGGCGGACCGGTATGTGGAGTTTGTCTCCGATGGCGCCAACTACCGCACCGCACTCTACGTCAACGGGACCAAGGCAGGCGCGCACGAAGGCGGGTACACGCAGTTCAGCTTCCCCGTCCACGAACTCCTCCGCTTCGGCGAGGAGAACGTGTTTGCGGTCTCTGTAGACAACAAGTCACTCATCGAGCGCGTTCCGATGGAACGCCACGATTGGTGGCACCACGGCGGACTGTACCGTCCCGTGCGGCTGGTTGTGCGGGAACGCACCCACATCCGGGCCGTGACCATCGCCACGGACGCCCTTGCTGAGCCCGCCCTCGTGCGCGCGCGCATCGAGATAGCGCAAGGCGCGCAGCCCGGAGCCGCCCTGTATGCCGTCGCCCGATTGAACGACGCCGGACGGACGGAAGCCGCATCCGCACGCATCGAACTCCCCGCGGAGCCATCACCGGCGGAAATTACCCTGCCCGTGCCGGACGCTCGACGCTGGTCGCCGGACGAACCCTATCTCTACGGCCTGACCATCGAGCTGAGAGAAGCCAAGGGAGACCGCTGCCACGACACCTGGCAGTCCCCGGTGGGTATCCGAACCGTCACGGTGACCGCCGACCACCTCATGCTCAATGGAAAGCCTATCCTCATAAAGGGAGTCAATCGCTACGAGAACTACCCCGGTTCCGGGATGACCACCGTAGGTATGGGGCTCGAACGAGACCTCGCCCTCATAAAGGAACTGGGAGCTAACGCGGTTCGCTGCCACTACCCTTATTCGAAGGACACCTACGACGCCCTGGACCAGTGGGGCTTTCTTGCCGTGTGCGAAGTGCCTCTTTACCAATGGGGCCGGATCGGGCATTCCACCAGGAACCTCGATGCCGCAAAGGCCCAGCTCGAAGAAATGATTCTCACGCTCGGCAATCATCCCAGCATCATCCTGTGGAGCGTCAGCAACGAGAACCGCATCCATCCCCGCGAAAAGGGCAAAGAATACGAGCAAATATCAAGAATGGTGGCCAAGGGGAATCTTCAATTGGTCGACCTTGCGCATGAGCTGGATCCAACGCGCCCCGTCATCGAACCGAGTAACGAGTGGCCCAAAGACGTGGTGCTGGACAAGACCGACCTCAACTCCGTCAATGTCTATCTCGGCGTAGACCCCCCGGATGTCAGGGGACTCTCGGCCGCCCCCGAGCGCATTCGCTCCAGCTTCGCCGAACTGCGCGAACGGCATCCCGGCAAGCCCATCCTGGTCACGGAGTTCGGGTCATGGGCACTGCGGGGCCTCATGACGTCTTACTTCCCGGGCGAGCCATTTCAGGCCGAACTCCTCAAGACGGAATGGGAAACCTTCACGAAGGAACCCGGGTTCGCGGGAGCGTTCATTTGGTGCTTTGCCGATTCTGACGTTCACCGGAAATATACGCGGATCTACGAAATGCGCTGCGCCTATGGCCTGTTTGACCTTCACCGCCGCCCCAAGGCAGGCGCCCAGACCGTAAAGGCCATGTGGTCCGCCGCCGATTCCCCGCAACAGGACGCCGGGAGCAGGTAACACCGGGACCCGGCCGGACGGATTCGCGCCTTCCCGGGATAGGCTTTGGAGGAGCTGACCCGGCTGCAAGACCGTCCCCGGAAGGCCTTCCTTGAGCATCCCGCCGTTGAATGATAAGATTGGCCTCTCACTGACAGGCGCGCCCGTGCGCCAAAAGAGCGCGTCTGCTATCGGGAGCAAGGATTCAGAGCCAGAAGAAAGGAAAGCACCATGGAGTACCGTAAGCTCGGAAAATGGGGCGCGAAAGTGAGTTCCTTGAGTCTGGGAACGTATCTGACCGTCGGATTCACCTCGGACGCCGAAACGTCCAAGGCGTTGGTCAAGACCGCCCTTGACGCCGGCATCAATTACTTCGATACGGCCGACGCGTACAACAAAGGCGAAGCAGAGACCGCTCTCGGCAAACTCGTCGCCGGCGCGAAACGTTCGGACCTTTTCATTCTCACCAAAGTGTGGGCGCCCATGAGCGGCGACCCCAATGATCGCGGCCTCTCGGCGAAACACATCAAGGAGTCCTGCGACAAGAGTCTCCGGCGTCTGGGCATGGAATACGTGGATTGCTACATGTGCCACCGCCCCGACCCGGAAACGCCGCTCGAAGAGACCATCCTCGCGATGGAAGACCTGATCCGGGCCGGCAAAGTGTTCTACTGGGGGGTGAGCGAATGGCCCGCGCCGATGATGGTGCGCGCCAACGAACTGGCCAAACAGCTCGGCGCGCGCCCCATCGCCGTCAGCCAGCCCCGCTACAACCTGCTGTACCGGTACCCCGAAACGCTCCTCTTTCCTACCACCGCCGAGGAAGGCATCGGTAACGTCATCTTCTCGCCGCTCGCCCACGGCATGCTTACCGGCAAATACAAACCGGGTGAAGAGCCGCCAAAGGGCTCCCGGGCCGCCGACGACCGCCAGAACCTCGTCATCAAAGCCATGTACTGGAACGAGGAAAACAAGCAGAAGGGCCAGGAGCTGGTTGCCATCGCGAAAGATTTCGGGGTAAGCCCGGCGGAACTGGCCCTTGCGTGGTGCCTGAAAAACCCCAATGTTAGCAGTGTGATCCTCGGGGCGTCGCGCGTCGAACAACTACAGCAGAACCTCAAAGCCCTCGACCTGACGCTCACCGAGGACGTGCTCAAGCGCCTGGAAACCCTATATCCGCAGCCCGAAGCTATCCCGCAAATCTGAATATATGCGCCCAATAGGCCTTGGCAAACCGCCCGGCTTGTGGTAAAGTACACAGAGTGAAGGGGTTAGGGCACCGTGCCGGTCCTTGCTGGGGAAGATGAATAGAAAAGGCGGGGATTTCGTCTATAATAGCGTGTGAAACCGCGCTCCGTGTCTATTGGAGATGGAAACGATGCGAAACCGAGGCATGTCGCTCCTGGAATTGCTGATAGTATTGGCGATTCTGGGGCTGTTTATCGCCATCCTGCTGCCCGCGTTCGCCCACGCAAAGGGGTTCGTTTCCCGCAACGATTGCGCCGCGAACCTAAAGCAGTTGGGACTCGCCAGCGCCATGTTCGCCCGTGAAGACGCGCACGGCAACTATCCCACCCTATACGCAACCGAGACCCGGCTCGTCTCGAATACCGGTGAACCGGCAGGCGGCCGTGCGTTTCTGGTATTGCCCTGCCTCAACCCCGGCGACCTCTATCCCGACTATGTCATTGATCCCGCCGCCTTCATCTGCCCCGGTCTGGCGGAAAGCTCGTCCTTTGACGGCGCCTTTGACGCCGTGGCCGGCGCCGGGGGGCGCTTGCTCGATACGCGCGGGCTCGGCCTTGCCGCCCGAAGCTACATGTACCTCGGATGGGCTGTCGACCAGATTGCCGCAGACGCTCCTCAGGAATCCCTCGAGATCCTGGGCGGGGCCGCGGACCTCTCCGCCCCCGCGCAGTTGGTCCTGGGCGTCGGGCCTGTCTTGGATGAGTTGAAGCGTACCCAAGACCCAAGCCTCGCCGACCGGGACATCCCGGTGCCCGGCGGCATGGGCACCAGCGGCGGGACCTTGATCCGCCGGTTGCGCGAAGGCATCGAGCGTTTTGGCGTGACCGATATCAACAGCACCGCTCCGGCCGCGAAAGCCGAGGCCGCCATCTGGGTGCTCAGCGACCGCGTTACGGTTCCTGAAGACGGATTCGGCGGCGGCGCCAATGTCCTGTTCAAAGACGGACACGTCGAGTTCGTAACCTATCCCGAGAAGGCCCCGGTAACCCCCGGCATGGCCCATTTCCTCGACGCCATCCAATAGCCCGCGCCGGAGTGTGCGGTAACGCCTCCCTCCGCCCCTCCGAAGGGGCGCCTGTCTTGCTGAAAGCCGCCACGCGTGAGAACTGAATCAGCGGTCGTGGTCTTGACGCGGCGGTCTGCCTCTACCCCTGGTCTCATGCCCTGTCACCTCTGAGGTGAGAGGGCAACGGAGGTCCGGCGCGAAAGCTCCTTGTTCCTTGGGTCCCAATCGGGCATGCTCGTGCACGAAGCTTCAACACGTCTGGTCCAGGGGTTTTGGCCGCAATAGAAGGTCTGTATCAATGAGAGTCAGGCGTTTTCGGAATGTGTTTCTGCTGTCGTTGTGTTGTCTGGTCATCGTTTCCGGCGCTTCAGCCGGGATGCTGCCCCCGTTTCCCGAGGGGGCGTTCAGTATCGTCGCTCTGCCCGATACGCAAGCCTACTCCGCTGGCGCCCCCGGCGTGTTTGCTGCCGAGATGCAGTGGATCCTCGACAATATCGACGACGAGAACATCGTCTTCGTGTCTCATCTCGGCGATATCGTCGATAAGAACAGCGCCCCCGAACAGTGGGCTGTCGCCGAACGCAGTCTCGCCATGCTGCACGGGAAGCTCCCCTACGGCCTGGCCGTGGGGAACCATGACATGAGCGGCGCAACCGGCGACAGCAGCAATTTCCAGGCGGCGTTCCCGGCATCGGATTTCGAGGGCTTCGACTGGTACGGCGGGTCGTACAAGAATAACGCCAACAGTTGGCAAACGTTCTCGGGCGCGGGCATGGATTTTCTCATTCTGCACCTCGAATGCAACGCGCCCGACGACGTGCTGGCCTGGGCCGATAGCGTGATTGCCGCGCATCCGGACCGCCGCGTGATTGTCTCCACGCACATGTATCTCGGCCCGCGCGAAAAACCGGTCGAAAGCAACGATTATTACGACGCGCCAAAAGGCCGTATGACCTGGAAGAAATGCCACGGCGGCGCCGGAAACTCCCCACAGCAGATGTGGGAGAAGTGTTTCTCCAAACACGCGAACCTGTTCATGATCCTCAGCGGCGACCAGAGCCGCACCCAGTCCTGCTACCAGACGGCTGCGGGCGCGGGCGGAAACACCGTCCACGAACTGATGTCCGACTACCGGGAGGGCTATTTCCGGGTCTACCGGTTCGTGCCCGGCGAAGACCGCGTCGATGTGTTCACGTACAGCCCCACTCTGGGGAAACTCTGCGACGGTACAAAGATCGCGCCGGCCCGAGACAGACACCAGTTCTCGTTCACATACGCCATGGAACCCGTGATGGCCGAAGCAGCCCCGGCCCCCGCCAAGTAAACAAGACCCCCGCCCGGCCCATGCCGGAGCGGGGGAATAGACGTTCAGCGCGCTTACCGCGGCTCAATACATGTCCGCGCCGCCGCCGGGACCGCCGGCCGGCGCCTTCTCCGGTTCGGGAAGTTCGGCGATCAGCACTTCGGTGGTCAACAACAAACTGGCCACGCTCGAAGCGTTCTGCAGGGCCGTGCGCGTGACCTTGGTCGGGTCAATCACGCCCGCTTTCAACAAGTCTTCGAAAACGCCCGTCTCGGCGTTGTAGCCCATCGCGCCCTTCTTCGACTTGACTTCCTGGACAACCGTCGCCCCTTCGTCGCCGGCGTTGATGGCCAACTGGCGAAGCGGCTCCTCGAGGGCACGGGCAACGATTTTCGCGCCGGTGGCCTCGTCCTCCACATCGAGCTTCAGTTTCTCGACCGCCTCGATGCAGCGCAGCAGGGCGACCCCGCCGCCAGGCACGATACCCTCTTCGACGGCCGCGCGCGTGGCGTGCAGGGCGTCCTCGACGCGCGCCTTCTTCTCTTTCATCTCGATTTCGGTCGCGGCCCCCACGCTGATTACCGCAACACCGCCGGCGAGCTTGGCCAGCCGTTCCTGGAGCTTCTCGCGGTCGTAATCCGACGTGGTCTCCTCGATCTGGCGGCGAATGAGGTTGATCCGGCCCATGATTTCCGAGCTGGACCCCGCCCCCTCGACGATCGTCGTGTTGTCTTTATCAACAACAACGCGCTTTGCGCGGCCAAGGTCCGCCAGCGTGATGCTCTCGAGATTGCGGCCAAGATCCTCGGTGATCGCCAGACCGCCGGTCAACACGGCGATGTCCTGAAGCATGGCTTTGCGGCGGTCGCCAAAACCGGGCGCCTTGACGGCGCAGGCTTGGAACGTGCCGCGAATCTTGTTCACCACGAGCGTGGCGAGCGCTTCGCCTTCGATGTCTTCCGCGATGACCAGGAGCGGCTTGCCGCTCTTGGCGATCTGCTCGAGCAGCGGAAGCAGGTCTTTCAACGTCGAGACTTTCTTCTCATGGATAAGAATGTACGCGTCCTCGAGCTCGGCCTCCATCGCCTCGGCATCGGTTACGAAATACGGCGACAGGTAGCCCTTGTCGAACTGCATGCCTTCCACGATCTCGAGGGTGGTCTCGATGCCTTTGGCCTCTTCCACCGTGATCGTGCCGTCGTTGCCGACTTTTTCCATGGCCTCGGCAATGATGTTGCCGATCTCGAAATCGCTATTGGCGGAAATAGCGGCCACGTTCTTGATGACATCGGTCTCGCCCCGCACCTTCTTGCTCTGCTTGGCGAGCTGCTCGATGACCACATTCACGGCCTTTTCGATACCCCGTTTCAGCGACATCGGATTGGCGCCCGCCGTCACGTTGCGCAGGCCTTCACGGTAAATCGCCTCGGCCAGCACCGTCGCCGTCGTGGTCCCGTCGCCCGCGACGTCCGACGTCTTCGAGGCCACTTCCTTCACCATCTGCGCGCCCATGTTCTCATACTTGTCTTCAAGCTCGATTTCCTTGGCGACCGTCACCCCGTCCTTGGTCACGGTAGGAGCGCCCCACTTTTTGTCAAGAACTACGTTCCGGCCCTTGGGTCCAAGGGTGGATTTCACGGCTTTACTCAGTTTGGTTATACCGGCAAGCACGCCGCGTCGTGCATCTTCGCCGAACTGAAGTTGCTTTGCAGCCATCGTTTTCAAACCTCCTTATATCTCATCACGCGCCAGCACCGGGCGGCATGCCCGTTACTCGATGATCGCGAGCACGTCTTCCTCGCGCATGATGATGTGTTCTTCGCCATCAATCTTGACTTCCGTTCCGGCGTACTTGCCCATGAGGATACGGTCACCCTTCTTGACTTCCATGGGAATCCGCTTGCCGTCTTCATCGAGGCGGCCCGGGCCCACAGCCACAACCTTGCCCTCCTGGGGCTTCTCCTTGGCCGTGTCGGGGATGATGATGCCGCCCCGGACAGTCTCGCTGGGTTCCTCCCGCTTGACGAGCAGCCGATCTGCTAACGGTCGAACTTTCATTGTGTGTACTCCCTTGTTCTTGCCGCCGCGAAGCGCACCCTCGCGCCGGCATTGCGGGTTTTCTAAACCTTGCACCTCAATCACATCGTCTCGAGCTCGAAGGAACGCGCCTTCTTCATCATCTCAAAGCCAATTTGGCACCGCTCTGGCACGCGGTATTGCTTGGAGATGTCGCCCGATTGCCAGATTTTAGCAAACGCCGTGCCAGAGTGTCAACAAAAATGTAAGAGCTTACAGAACATCTCTTTATACTTCAACACCGATCACAGACCCGGCCCGCGCAGAGCGCTTTGTTGCCCAAAAGGCAAGGAGGGAAGTCAAAATGAAGGTTTTTGTTTGTCAAAATGGCAGCCTATTAGCAGATTACTGGGGAGAGTGCCAAATCGGCACGCGGACGCGTTTTCTACACGCCTTCGAGGAACAGACCCTAGTTTCCCCGGACGACGCTGAGGATGACGGAGATGGGTGAGGCGGTGACGTGGGACTGGCTATCGCGTGCCTGCGTGGCTGCGGCAATTGCCAGACAACACCCCAGAAACATGCCTACTACGAACCACGACAGGCGAAACACGGCGGCCTCCTCCCCTTTAATAAGAGCGCTGCACGACGTTGAAACCTATCTAATCCGCGTCTTGTTTCTTAATAGGGCCTTGCCTCTCTAAAATCTCTAAAAATAGATTAACATGGATAAGTGGAAAGATCAAGCAAAATGCTCATACGTAAACAGATTCCCCTAACACCATTTCACGGTAGGCGGGAATTGGTTCCGGTCTTTGCGGCTAACTATCTGCCGGAATGGTACTTAGAGCTTTTTTCCAGGCTCGGCCGGTCTCTGGACTGGGGGTTCTTCGAGGGAGGAAAGCAACTTTTCGAAGGCCCAGACGTCGGGCGAATCCGCGTCGATGGCCTTGGCATCAGCGACGGCTTGCCGCAGGTCAGCAATGACGCTATGGGCGGTTGCGCCCGCGAGACGGCCGCGGTTTCCCGCCAGAAACGCCAATTGCCTCAGGTAAACCTTGGCGCGCTCGAGGTGGCAGATCGTCTCGAAATACTCGTTTGAGAAACGCTCGATGGTGCTGACGCGCTCGTGCTGCTCAAACAGTTGGACGGCCAGCCGGAGTTCGCCCTCGGCGAGAACCAGCCACGGGCCCTGGCGGTTGTTGAACTCCGCAACATTGAGCCAGCAGCGCCCGAGATAGAAATGTGCCCCGGAATCCTCGGGATTCGCGCACAAGTATTCCTTGAGCACGGGAATGGCGTCGGCCCAGCGCGCCTCGCGCACCAGGAACTCTGCCTGCGCCATGAGGTCTTGCGGCGACGGCTCGGACCTTCCCTGGCAGCCGGCCATTACGATACAGAGACCCAGCGCTACTGCTCGTGTACACGAGGACCGCATCAAAAACTACTCCCAGCGCGGCTGAAGACGGAAGAATCCCGTGCGCGCGCCGGCGCGGCAGAACACCGGCACCTCGGCCGGCTTCTCTTCCTTCACCTTGTTCACCGCGGTCTCGAAGTCGCCGATACTGCTGACCGGATACTCGCCGAAACGCAAGATGATAACGCCCGGCCGCATTCCCGCAAGATGGGCATGACTGCCGGATTTCACCCGCCGCACGATCACGCCCTGAATATCATCCGGCAGATTGAGCAGGATGCGGACATCGGTTGTCAATGCGCGTACGGTGAGACCAAACGTGTCATCCACAAATTCCTCGGCGTCCTTTGCCGAGACGGGGCGCGCGGTCAACACCACCGTGATGTCCATGGGCTCGCCTTTACGCAGGATCTTGACCGGGATCGCACGCCCGATGCCGGTTTCGCGCACCAGTTTGGTGAATCCGACGATTTCGTTGTTCTTTTTCGCGCGCATGGGCGTCCCGTCGAAACTGGTAACCACGTCGCCCCGCTGAAAACCCGCCGTCTCCGCGGGCGAACCCTCGACGACCGTGGCGACAACAACGCCGCCTTTCTGGGGCAGACCCCAATACTCGGCCAGGTCGTCCGTCAACGGTTGCGAGAATATCCCCAGCCAGGCACCCTCTTTCTCGGACTCCACCGTGTCCTTGGTGGGCGGATTCTTGATGTACTTGGCGAAAAGAGAGGCTTGGTATACAAGGGGGTGGCCGCTGCGCACGTAGAGTTCCCCTCCTTCGGAAGCAGAGAGGTCATAGCCGATGACTCCGAGGATGCGGCCTTGCGCGTCGATCGCGGGCGCGCCCACATATCCGAAGGGGATCGCATCGTCAAGGCAATAGGTCATGCGGGGCTTTTCAAGAACGGCGCTGACCATGCGCACCAGCGCGCCGCGGGCGAAATCCAGCGATTCCCCCATGATGCCCAAAAGCAGTACGGACTCGCCCAGGGCCGGCTCCGTGCCCGTGGCGAAGTTCACATACGGGAACCGTTCTCCATCCTGCCCTTGAATTTGCACGAAGCAGACGTTTATGTCGTCCGGCTTCTTCAGGAAGACGCCGTCGTATTCCTTCTCATCTTCCCCTTCCCCCACGCTCACCCGTATGTCAGACGGACCGGACTTGTCGGATTGCATGTGGCCATGGGTCATGACCAGCCCCTCCGGCGAGACGATGAGCCCGAGGGCGCGGGTCGAACGTTTCTGGAGCTCACCCGTCCGTTGCGACTCGACCTCCGCGGTGAAGCTGAGCAGACAGATGGCCGGCGCGATGGCCTCTCGCCGCGCCTGTACAAACGGCGGAGAGAACACGGCCTCCTCTGCCCCTGCCAGCGCCGCCCCCGCGAAACCCAGAACAAATCCTATCCAGACAACGAGGTTATCCTTCCTCATTGAGATTGTCTCCATTTTCGGCGCCGGTTTCGTTTTCTTGTTCCGGCGCGCCTGCGCTCTCCGCGCCGGGCTCCAGTTTGAGCAGTTCAAACCGCGTCAGCGCTCCCCGCTTGACATCCAACAACACCAGGAGTTTCCCGGCTTGCTTGATGGCCTCGTACATCTCTTTGAACTCCGCCAGGTGAGCAATCTCCTTGCCGTCCACGCTGAGCACAATGTCTCCCGCCCGGATACCCGCCTGCGCCGCCACCGTGCCCACCTCGACACCCGCGATGACAATCCCGCGGTCTGATGGCAGGCGCGCGGCTTGCACAATCTCGGGCGTAAGATCGGCCGCCGTAAACCCCCACGCAGGGAACTCGACCTCTTCGCCTTTGTAGTCGCGTTCTTCCTTGGTTTGTATGGCGATATCGCGCGTCTCGCCGCCCCGTTGCACGGTAAACGTCGTCACCGTGCCCACGGGGAGATCGGCAATGCGTTTCAAGACCTTAGGCAGGTCTTCCTCAAAACGGGCGTGAACCGGCTCTCCGTTCGCGGCAACAATTACGTCACCCGGCGCGAGCCCGGCCTCGGCGGCCGGGCCGAGGGGGTCCACATCGCCAACCACGACGCCCTTTTGGGTGGGATCCTCCGTCTTGCTTGTCATTTCCTGCAAGCGCACGCCGATCCAGCTTCGCGGCACGCGCCCATGCTTGATGATGGCGTCAATCACTTCCTTCGCCGCATTGATGGGGATGGCGAAGCCCACGTTCTCGGCGCCTGACAGCTTCCGCGTGTTGATCCCGATAACCTCTCCCCGAAGATTCACCAGAGGACCGCCGCTGTTGCCCGGATTGATGGCCGCGTCCGTCTGGATCCACGTGTTGTACGGGGCTGGACGAGGCCCCTCCTCGCCCAGGTAACGATCGGTGACGCTGACAATTCCCTTGGATATTGAACGCGACAGGCCATGGGGACTGCCGAGGGCCAGCACCGTCTGACCCGGTTCAATGTGGTCCGAATTCCCCAGCTTCGCGGCCGGCAAGTCCGTCCTGTCCCCGTGCAGCTTCAACACCGCGATATCCGTGAACGGGTCCGTGCCCACCACCTCCGCGCCGACCTCGGTCTTATCATAGAGTACGCAGCGCACAAGGGTGGTCTCGCCGGCGACGTGTTCATTGGTCACCACGTACCCGTCGCGCGAGATAATGAAGCCGCTGCCTTCGACCACGTATTCCTCTTTCTGGCCGCTCGCGAAGGACTCTTTGACGGGGCGGATGTGCACCAGGGAGCGAATGACCTTGTCTTTCGCCCGGATGACGGCCCCTTCCCCGGGCATTCCTATCGTGGCGCACCCCGCCGCAGCCGCCAGTGCCAAAAGCAGCGTGAAGTATTTCGCATGTACACGTAATCGCAAAGGAATTCTCCTTCTCACAACATGTCCGATGGCTTCGCCCCGATTATAATGAAATCAGGTGTTGATCTGCAGGTATTTTTCGGTTTGCACAAGGAAGCGCCCTGGAGTGTGCCCGGGATGGCGCCCGTATCAGCTCTGACCGCTCAATAGGGGCCGCGTCCCGCAGGGACGGCGTCTCACTGAGGCCCTCTTTTCCGGAAAGAGACTCCAGGGACCGATGGGACGCACAAGTCCCGCAGAATCCCCCGGACTTCACGCTGAACTTCTTCGAAAAGATCTCAGAACTCGAGCGATAACAGCATGGAGATTGTTGCATGGAATCCCTATGCAGCGAGTCGCGAGGAACCTACTTTGATGGTCCCGGCCCTTCCTTGACATGGTGTTTGATCTCGACAATGCGCCCCTTGAAAACATCGACGACTTTCGCGATATGAGGGTCTTCAAGGGCTTGCCGGGCCATCTCAGGATTTACAGTCCCGGTTGTCGGCATGGCACGTGTTTCGGTTTCCGGCCGCAAGGGCGCGGGAGCGCTGCCGTTCAGCACCGTCCGGTAAGTCGTCAGATTGTCGGTGGCCGCAAGCAGGATTTTCTCGACAATGCGGCGGTTCTCGGAGCGTTCGAGATAATCGCGCGCGTTGCGGTGCTCGTGGGTGAACTCGAGCACGAGAGTTTCCCCCTCGAGACCGGCAGGTTTTGCCTGCCCCAGCCAAATCCCGAGATTGAGGTTTTCCACGCCGGCCGTTTCCGTGATGCGCACCCACAGCTCCCGCAGGTTGTCTGCCGTGGCCGTTGCGCGTTTTGGTGGGGACCGGAATTCAGAGTCAGGGGGCCGCGCCGGCGCCCCACGAGGCCCCGGCGCCCTCTTAGGGGGGCTGGACGGCTCCTGTTTTTTCTGCGCACGCTCTCGCGCCGGACCGGGGGGCGGCGCCCCGTGCCCAATGCCGCCCGCGCCTAGTTGCGCCAGCTTCTCGAGCACGGTGTCGACGGACATCTCGACGGCGACTTTCGACGCGCGGATCAGCAGCGTTTCGAGCGCGATCCGCTGGGCGAGCTGGGAATCGAAATTCTTCGAAAGTTCCGCGAACTGCTCAATGACTTGGATAAGCCGGGTAAACGAGAATTGATCGGCGCGCTGCTGCATCGCCGCGACCTCGTGCTCGGGCAGCGCCAGCAATTCCTTGGCATCGGCCGTCTTGCATACGAGAAGATTGCGGAAATACTGGATGATGTCCTGAACAAACTGGGAAAGATCTTTCCCGCTGGCCACAATATCCTCGACAATGCGGAGCTGGGTCGCGATGTCCTTCTCCAAGAGAGCGTCGCACAGTTCGTTGAGAACTTCCCAGTCGACCAGGCCCAGCACCTCGAACACGTCCTTGAACGTGATCTCCTTGCCGCAATACGAGATCAGCTGTTCGAGAATGCTCTCGGCATCGCGGATTCCGCCGTCCGCCGCGCGCGCAATGGCCAGAAGCACCTCGTCGGAGCATGCCACCTCTTCCTGCTCCAGGATTCGCCGCAGCAGGGCGCAGATGTCGTCCCGTCCCACGCGGCGGAAGTCGTACCGCTGGCAGCGCGAGATGATCGTGGGCGGCACCTTGTGCGCTTCCGTCGTCGCAAGGATGAATATGGCGTGCGCGGGCGGTTCCTCGAGTGTTTTCAGAAGCGCATTGAACGCGGATGAACTGAGCTGGTGCACTTCGTCGATCACATAGATCTTGTAGCGCGACGTCGAGGGGACCAGCCGGACGTTGTCCCGAATCTGGCGGACGTCCTCGACGCTGTTGTTTGACGCACCGTCGATCTCGAGCACGTCGATGTTGCGTCCGGCGGCGATGGATACACAATTCTCGCATTTCCCGCAGGGGTTCGGCGTGGGGCCGTCCGCCGACAGGCAGTTGAGGGCTTTGGCGAGAATCCGGGCGGTAGTGGTCTTGCCGATGCCGCGCGAGCCGATGAAAAGATACGCATGGCCGATACGCTGGTTCTCGATGGCATTCTGGAGGGTCCGGGTGATGTGCTGCTGGCCCACGACTTCGTCGAAGGCCTGCGGCCGCCACGTCCGCGCTAAGACCTGGTAATGCCCTTCCGCCATTGGCTCCCTCGCCTGTGTTGCCGCGAGCAGCAGATCACGGCCGTTCTCACGTGCCCCCTATGCTTGCGCCGGGAAGACAGCAAAAAAGCCCGCGCACCCACCGTCGAACGCTTACCCAGAGCGGCCTCGGAGCCGTTGGCTCGGGCCAGGCGTCCCTACAGCACACAGGAAAAACCGCCTGCGGCTGCTTCCGTCAGGACCTGACCGGGTTCAGCGGCTTCCTGTTGAGTAGGACCCAGCCGTCAACGCCACGTGCCCCGCGCCTGACCAAAAAGCAAGACGCCCTCGGGTGGGAATTCGACCTCGCTAAAGCGGATTGCGAGTGCAGGACACCGCTAACTTCCCGTCTAGCGCGGGCAAACTCATAATTTGCGCCAAAACAGCTAAGAGCCAGTCTAACACCCCGAGCGTAATGCAGTCAATTCAGGGCCAACGCGCTCACCGGACCCAGTTGCCGCACGAGGCCGCGGGCGGAGCCTGCACCGAACAAACCGGGCCGCCGTGTCCGCGCCCGTTCTGTGTTTACATGGACTTCAAGCGCGCGTGCGCGTAGAATCCGAATCCAACGTAGATGCCATCGCGCGGCGGACGTACCGGCCCGCCGCGTATGCACGCCCACACGGAATTCACCCATGCAGGCTCGGATCGAACAAGACGTTGTCAGGCGCATCCGCCGCACGTTACTCGCCTGGTATCGCGGGAACGCCCGGGAACTGCCATGGCGCAACACGCGGGATCCCTATACTATCTGGGTTTCCGAGGTCATGCTGCAACAAACCCGTGTCGACCAGGGGACGCCCTATTTCACACGGTTCATGGCCGCCTTTCCGAGCGTCGATGCGCTCGCGGAAGCCTCCGAAGACGCCGTCCTCAAGCGGTGGGAGGGACTGGGATACTACTCGCGCGCACGCAACCTGCACCGCGCCGCGAAGACCGTGGCACATGAACGCGGCGGCACGTTTCCCCAAACCGCGGAGGAATGGCAGGCGTTGCCCGGGGTGGGGCGCTACACGGCGGGCGCCATTGCCAGCATTGCGTTCAACGAAGCCGTGCCGGTGCTCGACGGCAACGTCAAACGGGTGTTGACAAGGCTTCGTGATATCGCGGACCCTGTTGACCGGCCGGCGACGGGACACCTCCTGTGGAGACTTGCCCAAACCCTTGTGTCTCCAAGGCGTCCCGGCGATTTCAACCAGGCGATCATGGAACTCGGCGCGATTGTTTGCACGCCCAAGGCGCCGTTGTGCGGCGCCTGCCCGTTGCGCGAAGTCTGTCTCGCAGCGGCCTGCGGGACGCAATCGGAACACCCGGTCAAGGGCAAGAAGGCCAGAACGCCCCATTACGAGGTCGTGGTTGCGGCCATCGAGAAGAAGGGCCGCTTCCTTCTGGGCAAGCGGCCGCCTGAGGGGCTCCTGGGCGGCCTGTGGGAATTCCCGGGCGGGAAGGTGCAGCCGGGGGAAACACACGCGCAGGCCCTCCAACGCGAGATCCGCGAGGAACTCGGCGTCAAGATCCGCGTGGGCGGGTTGGCTGCCGTAGTCAAACACGCCTACTCGCATTTCAAAGTCACGCTCAACGTCTACCGGTGCACCCTCGAGTCGGGCGTCCCCCGGCCCAGAACGCACACCGAGCTGAAATGGGCCCCCCGCGCCCACTTCGACCGCTACGCGTTCCCGAAAGCCAACCACAAGTTTCTTGGAGTCCTTTGACGGCAAGGCGGGGGCCGGGAGCGCAAGAACACCGGCGGCACGGCCCAGCCCCGCCGCGCATGGGCGCGCTTGAGCGTGTGTGTCTGCCAGCATCCCTCTTTCCGCGGGTTTGGCAGCGGCCAACGGCCGCCCCGGACCATTCCGGCCAGCCCCTTCGGGGCGCCGAATACCGGCCCCGCGACAGGTGCACGTGCAGACGAAATTCGCATCCAGGAGCCGGAACGCCGGCTTTTTCAACGCCTTCGCAGAGGCCCTTGTTCGCCCGGCTTGATTCCTGCGGGCAACTCGTGTTTCCTTAAGGTGTCGAACGCGCTCGATGAGCGCGGGAGGGTTATGCCGTGAGTCTACGTATCGCCTTCGTCGGGTTTCGTCACGCCCACGTCTATGGGCTTTATGATCTCGCCCGGAACCACAAGGACCTCCAGATCGTCGCCGCCTGCGAGGAACACGCTGAAACCCGTGCCCAGCTCGCAGGCTTGGGCATCGCCATAACCCACGACACGTACGATGCCATGCTCGACGAGACGCCCTGCGACATCGTGGCGTGCGCCGACTATTTCAGCATCCATGGCGAACGGGTGTTCCGCGCCCTCGAACGGGGCAAGCACGTCCTGTGCGACAAACCCCTCTGCGTGCAGTTGGACGAGCTGAACCGCATCGAGTCCCTCGCCCGCGAAAAGGGGCGGCGCGTGGGATGCATGCTCGATCTGGTCGACGGTGCGCCCTTTGTGACTCTGCGCGAGATCATCCGGCGCGGCGACATCGGCGAGGTCCTGAGCATCAATATCCTCGGCCAGCACCCCTTGAAGTACGGGTCGCGTCCCATGTGGTTCTTCGAGGAAGGCAAACATTGCGGCACGATAAACGACATCGGCATCCACGTCATCGACGCGGTACCCTGGCTGACCGGATACCCTATCGAGGAGATCACGGCCGCCCACGGGTGGAATGGCCGCATTAAACAGCATCCCCATTTCGAAGACGGCGCAATGCTCATGTTGAAACTTGCCAACGGCTGCGGGGTCATGGCCGATATCTCATATTTCAGCCCCGACGCGGCGGGATACTCCATGCCCACCTACTGGCGGTTCACCGTCGCAGGCGCCAAGGGAACCGTTGAAGTGGGCCACAACCTCGACAAAGCCCTGCTCTGGCCCGATGACGAAGGCGGTGCACGGGAGCTCGCCCTGCTCGCCCCGCGAACCGGCGGCTATCTCGACGATTTCCTCGCCGACATTGCAGGCAAGCCCGCTCCCGGCGGGCTGGACATGGCGCGCGTCTTTCGCAGTGCCAGGATAGGCCTCCTCGCCCAACGCGCGGCAACGACGGGGCCAATACGGCTAAAAGTCATCCCCTGAAACCGGCTACGCGGGCAGTTCGTAGCCCGCGCGGCGCGGACGGCTCAGCATCGCGTTGCCTTCGTCGCAATTCGTGAAGCGCTCGGCGGCGGGGTCCCAATGCAGCGTCTCGCCGACCCGGCCCACGTCGCGGGCGATGTTCACGAGGTAGCACAGGGCCGAGCTGCGCTGGCCGTATTCGATGTCGGCCGTGCACTTCTCGCGGGTCTTGATACAGTGGATCCAGTTCTCGATGTGCGGCTGGGTCTCGGGCACCTGGAGATGACCGGGATTGCCGGGCGCATCCAGCAGTTCCTTCGGGTCGGCCGAGATCTTATCGCGGTTAATCTCGATGCGGCCTTTTTCACCAACGAAGATGCACCCGAGCCCCGGACCCCAGTCGCCGTCAAGGCTGAGATTGAGTTCCGTGCCGTTTGCGTACTTCATGCGAATTTTCGCCCGGGGCCCCGTGAACCGCGCCATGCTGTAGTAGGTCGCCCCCGTTTCGTCCGGAGACGGTTGACGTTCCTCGAACTTGCCGGAGGGAATAGACTGAACGGCTTCCTCGAGCAAGATCTCGGCCGGGCCGGTCTCGTCGGTGCCCAGTCCCCGCTGGATCTGGTCGTAGCTGTGCGTGCCCCAGCCGGTAACGCCAAACGAGACGCCGCCGCCGTCGTAGTCCCACCAATGGGCCCATTGCCGCTGCAATTGGGAATGGTACGGCCGGAATTCGGCCTGATTAGTCCAGATATCCCACCAGTTGTCGCTGCCGCCTTCAGGCAATGGCTCGCCGGGTTTGGGCTCCCATCGGAGCGGTCCCACGAAGTTCGGGGCGAGCACCTCGGTCACTTTTCCAAGAGCGCCGTTCTTGACAAGGTCGCTGGCCCAGTTGTTGAGCGCGATGGTGCGCTGCTGTGTGCCGATCTGGGTGACGCGGTTGTATTTTCGAGCGAGGGTGACCATCTCGCGCCCCTCGGCGATGGTCAGGCACATGGGTTTCTCAATGTAGACATCCATCCCCATAGCCATGGCATGACACGCCACCCAGGCCCGGGCATGGGTCGTGGTCTCGACCATGACGCCGTCAAGATTCTCTTTTTCGATCATCTCGCGGAAATCGGTGTAGCCTTTCCATCCCCGGTCCGCGCCGGCGCCCTTGAGACAGGCGTCCACGCGCGGTTGAAAGCAGTCGCAGACCGCCACGATCCGCACCTCGGGGATCTTGACGCAGGTTCCCGCGATGTCCTGGCACCGTCCGCCCAGGCCGATAAGGCCTACGTTCACCGTCTCGTTCGGGCTGGGACCTTCCATGCCCAGCACCCTCGAAGAGAGAATCAGCGGCGCCGATGCTGCGGCGGCCTTCAGAAATGTGCGTCTGCTAATCATTGCTCGCCTCCTGAATGGGCAGTGGCCGTCTTGCGGCTGCCCGCTACACACCTGGTTCCCGCGAGCGAACGCCAGCCGCCCGCAGAGGAAATAGCCTACCACCCCCGTCCCGTTGTATCAACCGCGCGATTGGGTTCAAACTTGCCCGGCGCCGCCCCCGCGGGTATTCCAGACGGGCCCGCGCGCCAGAACGATGCCTGACGCGGGGAGCATGAGACGGGCATGACCGTAGCGCATGTTGCGGTCCGCGGCATCTTGCGCCGGCTCGGCGAAATGGAATCTCGCGCGCCCGTGCGCTACACTGTGGGAAAGCTCATCCACAACATTCGTGGAATAAGGGACGAAGCTCATCCGGCCGGGCCGCGGTTGCGTGCAGTGGGCCTGACGTGTATTTCACGCGGCGCGTCTTGAGCCGCGGCCGGACAAGCTTCGACGAGAACGCACGGTCTATTGGGCATTCGGGAGTGTCACGCCGCGAACGCGTACACGAACCTGTGACGCCATCGAAAACGGCATCACCGGTCCATTGGTGTCAGCGCGTCTCCTTCCACAGAAGACACGGACATGACACCCCCGCGAATGCCAAACAGTATATGTGAAACCGCCGGTGCGGGCCCGATGGGCCGCGCGCCTTGCGGGAACGCCGCGTTGTGTGCCTCTTCGCGCCCTGTTCTGAACCCGGCTATACTACAAGTGAACCGGCGGGGGCGTTACAGCGCGTACGGCTGCCGGCAACCGGTTCGGCCCGCGGATTTCATATACGGAAGGGCTTTATCCGGCGCGCGCGGCACGAGCTCTGCAAGGCCTGTCGGGCGCGGTGTGAAAAGTGCTTGGAATATGCGAATCGCCATGATAAGATTCATGCTCGAGTCTGCATTGAACCATATCAGGTGCGACAAAATCTGAGGCCGTTACGTTAACAGAGAGGAATACCCGATGAAGAAAGTGTTGGCGACGTTGTTGGTAGGTCTTTTTGTAGTGGTTATGGCTGGTTGCAGCGGTGGCGCCAAAGAAGAAGTTGCGCCTCCGGCCAGGGGAACCGCTGAACCCCCCGCAGCGCCTGCTCCGGAAGAAACACCAGCTGCTGGTCTTTCTGCGCCGGGGGAAGCGCCTGCGGCAGCCCCGGAAGCCGCCCCAGCCGCCGAAGGCACTGCCAGCTTGGTGGGCACCAAGTGGCAATTGGGCGATTTCACCGTCGAGTTCCAAGATGAGAGCAAGGTGCTCATCAAGGGCGGTCAGATTGCGACGCTCATGCCCGACGGCGCCACGGGCGAATACAAGGTCGAAGACGGCAAGTTCTCGGTCAGCGTTCTCGGCATGACCAAGAGCGGCACCTGGGACGGCAAAAAACTCGTTGTGGATGACACCGAAGCCATCCCCCAATAGTACCTGACAGGAAAGAACTCGGAGAGTGGCACCCACGGAAACGGACGGGTGCCGCTTTTCATATTGTCGCTGGGATGCTTCATTTGAGGCATTCCGCCGCAAATGAGCACGCCCCGGGTATGCCTTCCCCCGGATGGGAATATCCCCGCGGGGCTTGCAAATACGCGAAAACCGGTGCTATTGTACCGGCTCTCCCGCATGTCCTCTGGTTGGGCACGATCATTGCGTGCCCCGACGGGGGGAAAACTGCAATCTGCCGGTGTCGTGGTGGCGTTTTGCCCGGCCGGGCAAGGACAGGGCGCCGGCGTGGGAGCGCGGGCTGGGAAATGGAGCAAACGAGGAGCGCGCCCGGACCTTCGGAGCGCGGGGTCCAGGCTCAGGAGTATTCGCGACATGATCAAAACACAGAACCTGACTATGCACTACGGGCCCGTACGGGCTCTGGATCGTGTATCGTTCGAGGTCAAGCAGGGCGAGATCGTCGGCCTGTTGGGCCCGAACGGCGCGGGCAAGTCGACGACCATGAAAATCCTGACGACGTATCTGCACCCGACAAGCGGCACGGCTACCGTCGGGGGGATGGACGTGCTCGAGAACCCGCTCGGGGTGCGCAAGATCATCGGGTACCTACCCGAGGTTCTTCCCCTCTATATGGACATGGAGGTGCGGTCGTATCTAAACTTCGTGGCGCGTTCGCGCGGCCTGAGCGGCACGAAACTGCGTGAACGCACCGACGTGGTCCTCGAGGAATGCGGTCTTCGGCCCATGTACCGAAGGGTGATTCGCGAACTCTCCAAGGGTTTCCGGCAGCGCACCGCGCTGGCCCAGGCCTTGATACACGATCCGGAGATCATCATCCTCGACGAACCCACTTCCGGCCTCGACCCGCACCAGATCATCGAGATTCGGCAGTTGATCCGGCAACTCGCCGCGGGCAAGACCGTGATCCTCTCGACCCATATCCTGCAGGAGGTCGAAGCCACGGCGGACCGGATTGTGATCATTAACCGAGGCCGCATCGTAGGCGACGGCACCATCCAGGAATTGCGGACACGGGCCAAGAAGCACGAGCGCGCCGAGGTGTCGGTGAAGGGCGAACGCAACGAAATCGAACGGTTGCTGTCGGGCCTCGAGGGCACGCGGCGCGTGGAATTTCTCGGCGAGGACGACGGCTTCGTGACGTTCCGATTGTTGGGCAAGCTGGGCTCGGAACAGTGGCGTGAAATCGGCAAGCTGGCCAAGCTCAAAAGCTGGGAGCTGCGCGAACTCACCGAGCGCCCCCTCAGCCTGGAAGAGACCTTCCTGTCGCTCACGGAACCCGAAGCCGCCGCGAAGAGCAGTGAAAAGGGAGAGGCGTGATGAAGAACATCAAGACCGTTGTATTGCGCGATTTGGGGGCCTATTTCACTTCCCCCGTCGGATATATCTTCGTGATCGTGTTTCTCGCGATGAGCGTGGGCATCTTCATGACCTCGTTTTTCACGTTCCCGGTTGCCGATATGCGCAACTTCTTCGCCAATCTGCCCATCATCCTATGCGTGTTCATCCCTGCGGTGACCATGCGCGTCTGGGCCGAAGAACGCAAAGAAAACACCTGGGAACTGTTGTTGACCTTCCCGATGCGCGCGCGGGAGCTCGTGCTCGGAAAGTTTATCGCGACGCTGGTGTTTTACGTGATAACGCTGGCGGCGACGTTCACCGTGCCGCTCATGCTGGTGGTGCTGGGCGACCCCGACCGCGGCGTGCTGTTCGGCGGCTATATGGGCGCCACTCTCCTCGGGGCCATGTTCCTGGCCATGGGGCTGTTCTTCTCGGGATTCTGCAAGGACCAGATCGTGGCTTTTGTCGTGACGCTGCTGGCCTGTTTCGCGGTATTCCTTGTCGGCACGAACTTCATCGCCGGCTACATTGACGGATTCTTCCCCGGACTGGGCTCCGCTTTGAGCCAGATGGCCGGCTTGATCGACCACTACAACGCGTTCATCCGCGGCGTGGTCGAAGTGGCGGACGTGCTGTATTTCCTGGGTTGGACCACCCTGTTCCTGGTGCTGAACGCGCTGTACATCGAAGGACGCAGCCGGCCCGGCATCCGCCTGCAGTTCGGTACGGCCATCGCGCTCTGCCTGGGCATCGGCATGGCCCTCAACTGGCTGACCATCGACACCAGCATTTACCGCTTCGACCTGACCGAAGACCAGATCTATACGGTATCGCCCGCGGCGAAACGGATCCTCTCGCAAGTGAAGCGCCCGGTGCAGGTCAATCTCTACATCACGCCCAAGAGCGACATGCCCACGGCCTACACCCAGCTCGAGCAGGACATCATGGGCAAGCTCAAGGAATTACGGGTCGCGTCCAACGGCATGATCGCGCCGGATGTCGTATACCTTCAAGCAGCCAACGTTATGACCAGTGCGCCCAAGTTTGATGAAGAGAAGAAAAAGGACGAAGACCAGACCGACAAGACCGAGAAGCGCATGCTCGAAAAGGGCGTCGAGCCGTTTGGCGTACAGGTGATGTCGGGCGATGAAATCAGCCAGAAACTCATCTATTCGAGCATCGGCGTGGGATTGGGGGCCGAGGCCGAGGAAATCATCCCTCAGGTGACCCCGGAAACGGTGCAGCAGTTGGAGTACCGTCTCATCAACATCATTTTCAAGCTCACGCGCGAAAAGAAACCCGTAGTGGCCCTCGTGGCCCCGAAAGAGGCATACAACATCGACCCGCAGATGCGGCAGATTATGATGCAGATGGGCCAGCCCGTTCCCGAGCAGCGCGACCCCTACGACATGCTTCAGGCCTACCTCGAATCCGAAAAGTACGACGTGCAGCGCATCGAACTGACCAAGGACAGCCCCCTGCCCCAGGAGTACGACACGCTGGCCATCATCAACCCGCGGCAGCTGGACGAGCGCCAGCGCTGGGAGATCGACCGCGCCCTGGCTTCCGGCAAGTCCGTCATTCTGGCGGTTCAAAACTATCTCTGGGAATACCGGACCAGCAGCCGCGGCATCACCATGGCGCGCCAGGACGAGAACCCGCAGGTCAATGAACTGCTCGAACAGTTTGGGCTCGGCGTCGACGACGACCTGCTGATGGACGTCAACAGCTTCCCGCTGACGATTCGCAGCAATGACCCGTTGCAGAACCTGCTGGGCGGCGGCACGCCGATCTCCAGTCCGATGCACATCGAGGTGACCAGCGAGCAGATGGACAACCAGACTTCGATCACGAGCCGGCTGGGCTTCATTACCTATCTGTGGGGCACGGCTCTTACGATCGACCAGGAAGAGCTCAAGAAGCACGGCCTCGAGGCGCGCGTCATTATGCAGACCAGCGACAATGCCTGGACCGTCGCCCAGGACGCGCCACTCAGCGAGGAAACGTTCGAGCCGCCTGCCAAGGGCGACCGGTACCCGCTCATGGCCTTGGTCACGGGGCAGTTCCCGGACATCTACAAGGACCAGCCGCGCCCGGATTGGCCGCCGCCCCAGCCGCGGCCGGGCATGCCGCCCCAGCCCCCGTCGGAGGAGAAAGAGGAGCCTGCGGGACCCTTGACCCCCGCGCCGGGCAAGCTGGTGCTGGTGGGCGCATCGCAGATGTTCCGCAGCGATTTTCTGCAGCGTTCGAACGCGGACCTGTTTCTCAACAGCATCGACGCGGTGACTCTGGGCGACGATTTGGTGAACGTGCGCAGCCGGAAGGCGGTGGACCGCACCATTTCGAAACCCAGCGACAGCCAGGTCAACATGTGGAAATTCGTGAACTACGTGCTGGTGAGCCTTGTCATCACCACGGTGGGCGTGGCCGTGACCGTGGTGCGGCGTCAGTCGCGCAATGCGTACACGATGTCTTTCATGAACAACGGCGCGCCGGCGGACTAACGGCGGATCAACCCTGGTAATACAATGGGAATGGCCCGATAAGGATTGTGGAGAGGTCTCATGAGAAAGTGGAAGAATCTTGTTCCCCTGGTTGTGATCCTGGCCATCCTGGCCGCCTTGGTGGTGCTGAAGCAGGTCCAGAACCGGCCTGTTGCGATCGAGGAACAGCTTCAGGCGAAAGTGACGGCGCTTATCCCGGAAACCGTCTCTCAAGGCGCGGTTACCCGGATTGACCTCTATACGGGAGCAAAGCCCGACGACAAGGTGGTTATCCAGCGCGATGCCCAAGACCCGAATGTCTGGAGGCTCACAAGCCACTTCAACGCTCCGGCAAAGAAAGACAAGCTCGACGAGTTTCTCGAGAAACTCACCGGGTTGCATGGTGAGTTCCGGGCAGCAGACGTCACCGGCGACGACCTCGGCGAGTTCGAATTGGCCGAAGACAAGGCCTTTCATGTACTCGCGTATACGGACGACGCCGAGAAGCCGGCGGTCCATATCCTCAACGGGAAGGCCCCGAAGTCCGGGCAGGTGTTCGTGCGCACGGTTGATGGAAACACCGTCTATGTGTCCGACGTGAACTTCCGCCGTGAAGCCCAGCTCTGGAGCGAGGAGGCCGATGCGGCCCCCGAGCCCGGCCCCTGGGAAGACAAGGACGTCGTGAAGGTCGCCAAGGAAGACATCACGAAAGTGGCCCTCACCATGCCCGACAAGCAACTCGTGTTCGAGAAGCGCGAGAAACCCGCCGAGAAAAAAGAAGGCGAGAACGCCGAACCGGCTGCGGGCGAGGAAGCCGCGCCGAAACCCGAGGAGCAAACCCCGCCCGAGTACGAATGGGCGCTGGCTTCGGGAGGCGTAGCTGGCCAAACGCATAAAGAGATGGGGCTCGATGCGATCCTGGGCGCGTTCAATCCCTTGACAGCCACGGAAATCGTCGATCCGGCCAAACTCGACGAGTGGAACTTGACAACGCCCGGTTTCAAATGCGTGCTTACCCTCAAGGACAAGGAGCTTGTCCTCGAGGGGGGGCTGCCGCCATCGAGCGCCGACGGCTACGTGCGCGTGGCCGGCGCCAAGGAGCCGGTGATCTATAAACTGTCTTCCTATGTCTTTGGCAAGGTGTTCCCGAAAGGCTCCGACCTGTTTAACCTGCAGACCCTCGGCCTCGGTAAGGAAACGCTTGCCCGCGTCGAGATGGAATTGCCCGATGCCAAGGTCGTGCTCACCAAAGAGGGCGCCGACTGGTCCGTTGCCGAGCCCAAGGCCGACCTCGAAGCGGATACGACGGCGATCTCGACCCTAACCGGCGCGTTGGCGGGTTGGAAAGCTTCAGACTACACGGATTCGGCGCCTCTCGGGGAACCCGTCCGCCGGATCACCTTCTCTACGAGCGATGGGCAGGCCCACGTGCTTGAGATTGGCGGTCCGTCCCGCTCCATCGACGGCAGTTACGCGCGACTGGACGGCGGCGCCGTCGTAGCCATGACCAAAGGCGATGTCGGGAAAATCCTGGTCGAGCCGAAGAACCTCTACAAGCGCGCGCTGCTCGCGAAAGACGCCGCTGACATCAAGACGATCACTATCGCTCCCGCCGCCGGCGAGCCAATCATCCTTGCGCGAAATGAGAGCAATGTGTGGATGCTTGGGGACGCGGAAGCCAATGCGGACGCGGCGGAAGACGTCGCCGATGCCATCGCGGACCTCCAGGCCGACCAGATCCTGTTTGGCAAGGCGCCTGCCGAATTTGCGCCCCAAGTGACCATCGACGTCACCCTCGAGAGCGGCGAAGGCCATAAGCTGCTGCTCGGCCAGGAGTCCGAGACGGGAAGAGAACTCATGGTGGATGGAAAGACGGCGGTATTCGCCATTACCAAGGAAGATGCCGCTGCCTTGACGCCGTCGCCTGAATCGCTGAAGAAACCCGAGCCTGCGCCGGCAGAAACCCCGGCAGAAACCCCGGCGGGAGCGCCTGCGGCAGCCGCGCCAGCGGAAGTTCCT
>ENA-UPSM01001101-UPSM01001101.1-activated-sludge-metagenome-genome-assembly--contig:-NODE-1101-length-36864-cov-6.779918_pt1 | contig 36864 bp, 49 predicted proteins | sample MGYA00238181_ERZ773283 | MGnify/ENA primary metagenome ERZ773283 (study PRJEB29023, sample SAMN05720199) | activated sludge metagenome | isolation source: Anaerobic digester | place: Japan... | reverse complement strand
ATACGAGATACAGAGGTGTGACTGGAGTTCAGACGTGTGCTCTTCCGATCTAAAACAAATAGTGAGAATACAGAAAAATTAAACAGACTTCTATATTTTTATGATATACTGTATAATAAAGAAAAAAGAATTGTAGTTGGCACCTGGGAAGAAGCAGAGGCAATTAAAGTTTTTTATAATACATTCATATCAACCAAAATTTCATTCGTAAATATGATTTTAGATTTTTCGAAAAAAATTAAAAATTTGGATCCAAATTTCGTTTGTCAAGAATTGTCAAAATCTACATATAGATTAATAAGCGATATGTATATGAAACCTGGTATGGGGGATGGTGGACCATGTCATCCTAGAGACAATATTGCTTTAAGCTATCTTTCACAGAAATATGATATGAGTTATGATTTTTTTGGGTTTATAATGAAAATAAGAGAAGAGCAAGCAAAGAATGCCGCGAAACTATTAATATCTACATTAATAGAAAATAACTATGATAAAATAATAATTAATGGAAAATCCTACAAAGATAATGTAAATTTAATTGATGGTAGTTATTCAATTTTAATTGGAAATTATTGTAAAGAACTTGGGTATGAACCATTCTACATTGATAATAATACTCAAATTAAATTAGATCCAAAATTAAAATATGTGGTTCTACTTTCACATAAAAAACTATATTATGAATTTTCTAGGAATACAATTATTATTGATCCCTGGGAAGGATACAAAATTGAAAAGTTATGAATAAAGATTTTAAACAAAATAATAAATTTGAAGATATTAAAAATTTTTGGAATGAACGTCCATGTAATATTAAACATTCTAATTCTACGTTTGGAAGTAAAAAATATTTTAATGAAATTGAGGAAAGAAGATTCTTTGTAGAACCTCATATATTAGAATTTGCTCAATTTGAAAAATGGAATAATAAAAATGTTTTAGAAATAGGATGCGGGATAGGAACAGATACGATAAATTTTGCTAGGCACGGCGCGAATGTTACATCTATTGATTTGTCGGATAAATCAATAGAAATTGCTAAATATCGAGCTAAAATCTTTAACTTAGAAAATAAAATAAAATTTATAAATGGTAATGCAGAATGTTTAGAAGATCTAATTAATAATGAGAAAAAATTTGATTTAGTTTATTCTTTTGGAGTATTACATCATACTTTAAATCCTGAAAATATTCTAAAACAAATTTATAAATTTTCTAATTCAGAAACTGAAATTAAAATTATGGTTTATAATAAATATTCTTGGAAAGCACTTTGGATATTATTTAAATATGCAAAATTTAAGTTATGGAATATAAAGGATTATATACAAAAATATTCTGAAGCTCAAATTGGATGCCCTAGAACTTTAGTCTTCTCTAAAAAAGAATTAATTAAATTAATGGAAAAAAATAATTTCGAAATACAAGAAATTCAAATTAAACACATTTTTAAATATAAAATTGAGGATTATATAAATTATCGTTATGTAAAACCTTTGTATTTTCGTTATATTCCCAGTTTCTTATTTTCTTACTTAGAAAATAAATTTGGATGGCATTTATGTGTAAATATGAAAATTAAATCATAAAAAATGATTCCTTTATATTGTCTTCTTAGAGAATATTCAAATAATTATCTAGATAAAAAAGTAATTAGTTTCTCAGAAAATAATCAGTTATGTTTCGATTGGGTTAAAATTAATGAATTGTATTATGAGTTCATTCAAATTTGGAATTCTTTATTTAAAATAGATATATTCAAATTTAGATCATTAGTTAAAAATGAAATTGTATTACCTAGAATATTAAATTCCAATTTTGATAAAATATTTTATAATATTGAGGAATATCTAGAATATATTAAATATAATAAAAACCCATTTTTCTTATATTCTATAGATAATGATGATTATCTAATTAATGATTTTTCTGAGATAATTTTAGAATATTTAGAAAAAAATTTAGATTTAGTATTTTGGAATCATTGTGATTATTTAAACGATAAAAGAGAAATTAAATTTTATAATAATTTTGATTTAAAAAATAAAGATTGGTTTATTCATACTAACAACTTTGTTTTTAAGAATATACAAACTCCTTTAGTTCAACATTGGGAGATTCAACACAAATTTTTTCCTAATATGTTGTTAGAAAATAACTATAACGTAAAATATATTCCACAAATTCTTTCTTTAAAAAACAGTAATTTATCGGCGTACACAACTTGCATAAATTTGCATGATAATGAGATAAATGGACCTAAATTATTAATTATCAATAAAACTCAATTATTAAAAAAATATCAAAATTGTTTAAGTTTTCCTAAAAACTTTAATTTAATTCCTAATGTTTTTCAGGAAGATATAAGAAAAATGTTGGAAATATATAAAGTTCTTTTATAAAGGTATTTATTATATGTCTATCAAAATGGTTTATCATAATATAGATAATATACTTTGTAGAACAGATCTGTTGCATATTATTCACTATATAAATAAATTTTCTAAATCTAAAGATTTATTGTTAGTTGAAATTGGAACATTTCAAGGTAGATCAACATTTTTCTTTTCTAAATTTTTTAATCATGTAATTACTATAGATCCCTATGATAATGTTAATGCAGAAAGAGACTTTCTAGCGAATCTTGGAAAATTTAATAATATTTCAAAAATAAGAATGAAAAGTGAGGACGCTGTTAACTTATTTAATGATAATATAATTGACGTTTTATACATAGATGGAAATCATGATAAAGAGTTTATTACTAAAGATATTTTATTATGGTTACCTAAAATAAAAGAAAACGGATTTATTAGTGGGCATGATTATTATAAAAAAGAAGATGTATCTGACGAAGAAAAGAAAAAAGGATTTTATGTTGGAGATGTCTTTTATGTTGTAAATAAAATTTTAGGAACTCCAGATTATAAAGATAATTATATGAACTGGATATTTCAAAAAAAGAATATTAAGGAGAATATATATACTGATGATTAATATTGAAAAAATGTGGGAAAACGATGGTTTAAAAGAACATGTAAATACTAACAAACAAATGTTAATTGATTTTTATGATATGCAGATAAATGACTGCTTAAATTATAATATTCTAGATAATTATGAGAATGATCTAGTAATTACTACTACGGCATACAATAGCATTCCTTATATAGAATATCAAATAAAGGCAATTAAGAGATTTATTACAGACAAATATCAACACGTTATTTTTGATGGTAATAACACTCCAGAAAAAGAATTTATTTCAAAAGAAATACAAAAGCTTTGTATTAATAATAATGTTGGATATATAAAATTTATGAAAGATCCTTGGAGACCATGTAAGGCAGAAGCTAGTTATGCAATTGGGGCAAAAATGAATTGGATTTATTACAACTTTATTTTAGAAAAAAAGATTAAGTATTTTGGATTCATTGAACAAGATATAATGCCCATTAAAACAATTGATTCTTTAATTAAAATATTAGATGAAAAAAATATGTATGGAAGATATTATCGTCCTGTTCATGGTCCAGGGAGAGAAAAGTTCCCTGATTCTTACACATTTCATTGCGATGTCCATTTTATAAAAACTGATTTTGTTAAAAAATATAATTTAAATTTTTTAGCTGATTGGCAAAATACATCGTTAGATACAGGTGGGAGAAATTATCATACCTTTTATAAATATCATAATCCTGAAGAATTTCATTTGATAAGTATAGTTAGAGATTATACACCAAATTCACATGAATTTGAAGATAATTATTGTATGCTAATTGATGATAAATGGATACATTTCTATCATGGTTCTGGAGATAACTTAAATATTCAAAAATTAGATGGTAAATTTAAATTTATGGAAAAATTTATGGATAACATTTTAAAATAAAGGTGGTGCTATGGGTTCTGTAAGAAATATTTCTAACAAAAGAACAATTGTTGATATTCCAAAGAATTTAGTTTTAAGCTTAAAAGACAAATATAATGTTAAAAACTTTATTGAAACGGGAACATATCAGGGTCAAACTTCTTTATGGGCTTCTAACCATTTTGAAAAAGTCTTAACTATAGAAGCTTCCAAAAAAATGTATGATACATGCTTAAAAATATTTCAGAATAATAAAAAGGATAATGTTTATTTATATCATGGTACATCGAATGAAATATTAAGTAAAGATAATTTAGAAATTGATTATAAACATCATTCAACTATTTTTTGGTTAGATTCTCATTGGACAGGGCAGGGATCATTTGGAGATCATTTAATTCATCCATTATTAGAAGAAATAAGATTAATAACACAGTCAACATCTGAGCATTTTATTTTTATAGATGATTTAAGTTTATTTTCTCATCTATGTAAGTTTGATTGTATTGACGAATGGCCTTTAATAGGAGATATATTTTGGCAATTTACCACAAGTTTAGTCAGATATAATTTTTGTATTTTAGGTGACTGTTTATTTGCATTTCCAGATAAGAGAGATGTGAAAATCTTGTTGAATAGTTTTAGAGAAGATATTTATATGAATTATTTATAAAAGGTTATAATTATGATATTTAAATTATTAACATTCGCACATGACAACAATGGAATGTGGCCAAATGCTTATTTAGCTGAAAAAATAGCCACTTTAAATTACCTAAAAAATGGGTTTAATGAAAACGAGATAATTAATTTTAGAAATGAGGATATAAAAGATTTAATAGAGAAATATCCAGAGCATTTTGAAAAATATAATTGGATTTATGGAAATTATATTTGGAAACCATATTTAACAATGAAGGTTTTTGAAAAAATGAATTATGATGATGTTATAATTTTCAGTGATATAGGAACCTTAGTTGTTGGGAGTATTAAAAGTTTTTTAGAAAAATTTTTTGAAATAGAAGAAATGTTTTTCTTTAATGAAAATATTCCTATGTATAAAGATTGTAAAAGAGATTTATTTTATCAACTTTTAGTCAATTATGACAAGTATAAAAACTATCCATTATTTAGAGCATGCTTTTGGGCAATTAAAAAAACTGAAAAGACCTGTTTTTATTTAAAGAAGATAAAAGAGAACATGCTTAAAATTGAGAATGTTGATCAAGAAATTAGAATTGAAAATAATCCAAGTGATTTTGTGATGAACCATCCAGATCAATCTGTTCCTACCTTAACATTAATTAATTTAGGTTTTGATTTTATTTCTTATAATATTAAAAAAAATAAATTTATGGAAGAGAATAAAGATATTGAATTATTGATTCATGTTTGTAGAGTTCCAAAAAAAGAAAACATACCATTAATTGCTAAAAAACTTAATTTTAATAAATTTGAAATCGAAGAATTATATAATGTGTAATAACTATATTTTTTGTAGAGATTTTTGGTTTGGAAAAAATAAACAGAGTGAATCTATTTTTACTATTTATAAAAACATTCCTAATTTACAATTTCGAGATATTACAAATAAAGAAAGTTACAAAAATATAACAAATAGTAATATTATTTTTATAGGTGAAGTGCCTAAAAGTTTTGAAATATTATTAGATGATTCTTTTTATAAAGATAATAAAATATTTTTTCATTATCATTTAGAATCACTTATAATTGAAGAATTAAAAAACAAAATATATTCAAATTGGACATATTTACTATTTTTCGATCATCCAGAAGTTAATCATTATTTAGAAAATGTTTTAAAATATCAAACAAAGAAATTTAGATTTTATTTACCTTTAGATACTCAAGTTGATTTTCAAATTAGAAAATTAGGATATTGGAATAGAACTAACCTTTTTCATATTAGTATATTTAATAGAATTATTCAAAATTTAGATATAAAAGAGGTTTATTTGTATGATCACCCAAACGGAGGATATTCTTATTTAAATAATGACTTCTTAGAGAATATAGAATGTGACAAGATATATTATTTAAATGGAAAAGAAAATAATTCGTTTTTAACATATAGAAAATTTATAGATAATTGTAATATTTATCTTTTTCCAAGAAGGGTTGAGAGTTGTGGTATTTCAAACTTAGAACAAATGGTTAGAGGTTGCTTTGTTTTAGGTATGGATTTGCCTTCTATGAATAATTATATTACTCATAAACAAACTGGTTTCTTAATTAATAATGAGTTTAGTAACTTAGAAGATTTAAAAAATATTGATATTCAGAAAATTGGAGAAAATATGAGAGTGGAGTGTATAGTAAATCATAATAAATTTAAACGTGAATTTCAATTATTTATAAACTCAAATTTTAAATGGGTATAAACGTGGCCAGATACTTCAACGATGTTCGTTATTTGAAAAACATAAATTGTATTCTTAAAGAATCAGATAATAGTTCTATTGATGATGAGATGTTTTATTATAAAGAAATAGAGAATAAATCTTTTTTAAATGTGTTATATCCAAAGATACTTAGTTATAATTTTTCTTCTAATGTTTATAAAAAATCAAGTATCCAAATGGAATATATAGATTATCCTTTATTATCTGATTCTTTTGTTGAAAAAAAAATAAGTTTAGGAAAATGGCAAAGTATTATTTTTGATTTATATTATATTATTCGAACTAGATTTAATCGTTACAAATTTAAATCTAATATTAATGAACTTTATCGTAGAAACTTTTATTTGAAAAAGAATTACGATAGAATTAAAAAATTTATTGATATTAATAAAAATAATAACTCTAATTTAGCAATACTTTGGAATAAGGATTTAACTATAAATAATAAAAAAACTGTTTACATAGAGGATGCTTTTGAATTATCTTATCCTCATCTTCTAAAACTTATTAATAATGAACCATTTAAAGTTATTCATGGAGATCTTTGTTTTTCTAATATACTTTGTTCAGAACAAAATCAAGTTTTTAAATTTATAGATCCAAGGGGAGATTTTGGTGGATTAAAAGGTATTTATGGGGATAGAAAATATGATGTGGCCAAATTGTATCATTCTATTGATGGATTATATGATTTTGTCTTATCAAAAAAAGTTAGTTTAGATTATGATAATAATAATATAAAAATAAATTTTATTGGGTATGATGAAGAATACCATAAAAAAATTAAAACCATATTTGAAGAATTCTTTTTTACATATAATAAAAGAAGAAATGAAACTAAGTTGTTAGAAGCTTGGTTATTCTTATCAATGCTACCCATACATAAAGATGATTCTAATAGACAATTAATTTTAGCGTTAATTGGCTTAGAAAAACTCACTGAATATTTGGATGAGAATGAGGGTTAAAAAATGAGAATTTGTATAGACTTAGATGGAGTAATTTGTGAATTAAAAAAACCTAATCAAACTTACTCTGAGTTAAAACCTATTCCTGGAGCTATTGAGAAAATAAATAAGTTAAAAGAGAATGGTCATTATATTATAATCCATACAGCCAGGCATATGAAAACGTGTGACGGGAATGTGCCTAAAATATTAAAAAGAGTAGGCAAAATAACTTTAGATTGGTTAGAAAAATATAATATTCAATATGATGAAATTAATTTTGGAAAACCTTGGGCAGAAATATATATTGATGATAATGCTTTTAGATTTGAGAATTGGGATGAAATTAAAGAAGATCTATTCATAAAAAGGAATTAAAGAATATGCACGGAGGGGCAATTGACGCTGATAAAAAAGGTTTTTTTATTCACCTTTATAAAAATACTCCAGGAGTTACTAGTTTTGTTTTGCCTTTATCAAAAGAGTTAATTCCAAATGTGGCATATTTAATCAAAACTAGTGATAATTCTTTGTGGAGAGGAGTGTTCATATTTTATCCAGGTGATTACTGTACAAAATGTCAAACTACTATAAAAGAATGGCATTATAACGTTTTATCAAATAGAAACTATTGTCCATTCTGTTATCATGATCTTACAAAAAAAGAAGCAGGATTGTTTTATGAATCCTGTGATGATATTGATCTTGAACTGATTGATGAAAAAACTAGAAAAATTATTATTGAAAAAGTAAAAGAGGATTTATGTATTCCTATAAAATATAGACTTGAAAATAATGAAAGGGTGTATGAATAATGGAAAAAATAATTTATTTATGTGATATATGCGAAAAAGAATTAAATAATAAAAAGACTATCCATATTCCATATAACACTTATGTGGACTCACCTTCAGGAAAAACTGAGGTTTCTTATAAAAAAATTGAATTGTGTCCAGAGTGTTTTCTGAACGTTTTTAGTTCTAAAGATATGTTATTTGAGAATGAATATGAAGAATATATAAGGGGAAATCGAGTTATTAAATATATAAATACTTTAAAAGAGAAATTTCAAAAACATTAATTTATTATATATACATATTTAGTATTAGTATTAATCATTCAATTTTAGGAGGTAAAGATGAGTAATAAGACGTATATTTTCAATTTCGCGCATCCATTGACTTTTCAGTCAATGGATGAATTGGGAAAATTACTTCCCGATGGGTTCGAAATAGTTGATTGCCGGAACTTCCGGTGGGAAAATTCTCGTCATTTTGGGGAACAAATTGACGAGATTTTGCGCCCCGCTCTTCCGTATTTGAGCGGGGAGTATCCGGTGGCGGTCAATCTCCCAGGGCTTAGTATAGTGACTGGAATGTTGATCGCCAGGATTCATGGCGTACTTGGCTCCTTCCCGCGGGTATTGAATCTTCGCAGGGAAGAAGACGGGACGTTCGTAGTCGACCGGTTGATTGATTTACAATCGGTTAGACAGGAGGCGCGCGAGAAGTTGCGATCCTAATTTCACCGAAAGCCGGGGGGAGATATGTATCTTGTATCTCCCCTGTTTTATATTATATTATTTATAGAAGAGGATGCTAAGATAATGAGGGTGTAGAGACAACATCCTATCTAAGGTATCCAATGTAAACTTCCATAGAGGAGTTTACGTTATTAACGTAGGCCCCGTTCGTCATTCCATTTCACGGGCTTTTGGGTATTATGGATGAAAGCACGAGTACCCAAAACTAATATATCCAAAACGGGGGTATATTTGATCGTATTCTAACTTCTGTCTCATTAGAATACATTAAGGATATAAAAATCCTACCCGTTTATTTTTTTTCTAAATTTTTCTAATTCTTCAGGTGTTCCAAAACAACTAAAATTTTTTATTTCATTAGTATAAATATCTAAATTACGCTCTATCATTTTTTCGTAAATTTTTGAAACATATAATTCAGTATTTGATTCTTTTAAAATTTTCTGATAATAATTTTCATATAATATTTTGTTCCTAAAATAATATAATCCAATTGTAGCGTATTTTGATATTTGTTTTTTTTCTTTAATATCTATGACTTTATTATTTTGATTGAATTTTATAAAACTCCAATGTGTCTCTGTTTCATTTTTTGGAATAAAATAAGGTATATAACCGTCTATATTTTTTTTGTTTTTTAATTCTTCAAAATAATCAAAAAATTTATTATCATCAAAACTACTATCACAATTAAATATCATAAAATCTTCTTTATCATCCAATAAGGAAATTCCATATAAAGCTGACTCAGATTGTCCTTTTGTAGGGTCAACTTCAAGTATATCATTTTTTGGATATTTATTTTGAATAATGTTTTTTAAATTATATCCTAGAGAATGTTGTTTTTGAATAACAAATATTTTTTTATACTTTTCTGGAAAACTATTTACTGCATACTCAAACATAAACTTATTATTTATTTCTATTAAGGGTTTAATTTGGCCCCTACAATAATAACGAAATCTTGATCCTTCCCCCGCTAAAGCAAATATAATTTTCATTTATTTACTCCTAGTTTTAATTTAATCTTTAAAACTATTTAAATTTCTAAAAATTTTTTCTATATATATTAAAATAATGAATCATTGTATGTAACTACATTTTCTAAGGAGGACAAGATGTTAGCTTATAATGAGACGTGCCAGTATATCGCCACTATTCTTCCCCGATTACAAGACGGCGACGTACCCCCACGGGCGGTAAGAATTACCCCGTGGGACGGGGAAGAAATAGTACTAACGAAACATACGGATCTCTTCCGTAGGGAATTACAAATCCCTACGGAAGAGATCTCTTGGGAAGATCCCTATGGGATCTTAATTTCCCAAGCCGTATTTAATAAGAAGACCGGGAAGTTTTTGTGTGATCCCGGTAGCTTCTATCGGAGCAAATGTGCGAAGATATTCTATATTCCGGGGATTAACATCCCGGAAGATGGTATATCCTTCCGGGGATACATCAGTGAACGAGAGTGGTATTGTATTCTTGCCCCAACCGCAGAGGCCGCGGAGATATGTTTAAAGAGTAAGAACATATCTTTCGTTCGATTGGAAAAATGTAAGACAGCATATGGATGGGATAACTGTTCTGTCTTATATGCCCGGTCAAACGGATCGGAGCTCCCAGGTTCAATTCAAGTTTTCTGGGAGAAGTATTATGAAATGACCTCTTTAGAACGTGTAAAGAGGGGGATTGTTGAGTGGTAACTAGGCGGGAACCACGGGGCGGATCAGCCCCCATCACGGCCTGAGGGCCAAAAAAAGAGGTGCGAAATGATAGAATTTTCATCATCCATTGATTTGGAAACCCGGAAACAAGTGAAGCGGCTGGAGCCGCCCTACCGGGTAATGCGCATCCCCGCCGTGATTCCAGCCGGCGCCACCCTGCATCTCTACCGCACGGTAGAGAGGGAGAGAGTCGTGGCGGAGTGGAAACTTCTTTTCGGAGAGATCTACGTCTTCTCCGAAAAGACGACGGAGTCGAAAGAGGGATACGAAACGGAGACCATCGCGTGGCCGCGCCCCGGCGCGGAGATCGCGGCCTACAACTGGTCGCGGTCAGGGAAACTCCTGCACGCGGATGAGACCAATCTGTTTTTGTCGCGGTGGCAGGCCCAAGGCCAGAAGCGCGACATCTACATCAGGTGCCTTGAGGCCGCCGGCCGGCTGATCATGGCCGAATAGACCCTTTCCCCCACCCTCTCGGCCCCCGTCTCCGGACGGCGGGCCTGGAGGCTCACCGCGACGCGGTGGGTGCGGATACGCCAATAGGAGGGAAAAATGATTTTAGAATATCAAATCAGATTCAGGCGGAAAGGGGAAGTCGTTACTTCGGACGAGTTTGTGCTCCCCGGTTGCCTCATCCCTAATGGGGATGAGCGAGGAGTGGACCTGACGAAATACTCGGTTATCTATTTCCGGGGCAAGGAAAGATTGGCTCCGGAAATACTAAAAACGACCGGGGTCGAAATTGTCGCAAATTTCGACCGCTGGACTGGTTCAAGGTTGTTCTTGCGGGAGGGATTCAATCCCCGCAAGGCATCATATTATAAGCCGGATTGGCAGATTCAGCGAGAGATGAATGCTGCCAAAGAAAAACATGCCCGGCAGGTATTAAATCAAGCCACCCAAATACTGGGTGACGAATATAGCGTTAGCCTGACTTGCACCAGTCATGCGATTGAGATCACTCCAAAAAACTGGAGAGTATATTCGCTCTCCAGTGAATGGGTAGTGCGAGCCTCTTCGGTGGAAGAGGCGGTCTCTCGCGTGAATGAGCGAAAATCGTTATGGGAAGATTGGTCACGTAGGGTGACCGATCTTATCGACAAGTTTGACGCGGCGGGGTTCTCGACCGCCGAGGTCTCCTTTGGGCATAACGAAATAGAGGTAAAGTACCGGCCAGCAAATTATAAAGGGCCGATACTTCTTACCAGGGGAATCGAGGCAGCCATCCAAAAGGATGGAAGCCTCAAAATCACCAAGACCTACACCAATAATGGTAGCGTGTGGGTGTGGGACTGACTATTTTTATTGCCATTATCGACAGACGAAAAGTCTTACATTGACAAACCCGACAAACGCAACTGCGTATTTCAACCGCACTTAAGAACACTTCGGATTTTGACGGAAATGTCAGTCTTATTTTTACGGCCCCCGACAATCCACAAGCCGGCAAGTGAATAAATAGTGTCTAAAAATATTTTCGAAGCATGTAAAAAAGGGCACGGCTCCTGCGAAATGTGTGCGCGTGAACCACATATCCCATCAAGGAGAAAGACCATGAACCACAAGCAATTTAGCGGACTCCAAATCACAGTGCAGCCCGAAGGCGAGGTTTTTGAGGTTGTGTTCTGGTCACCACTGGGCGAGCGGACTGTAACCATGGACTCCATCGGAATGCCCTGCGAGGATCTGGAGGACATCCTGAGCGGCATCAACAATGCCCCGGAAATGGCTGGCATCCTCGATGCGGACCCGGACGATGTCCAGGAAATCCTCGACGAGTTGACGTTGACCGTCTAATCCCTTCCCTCTCAGCCCCCGTCCTCCGGACGGCGGGCCTAGAGGCTCACCGCAATGCGGTGGGTGCGGATAACGGGGCAAAAAGGAGATTAAAATGAGGCATCTCAATCTATCACAATTATGGGAATATTCGGTTGAGCCGTTCCCGGCTCTCCGCTGTGAAATAAAGTTGGGGGCGCGGCGGAACGGCAAGACGGACTTTGCGTTTGTGCCAGTTGTTGATTTGGTGCCCGCGACACGGTACACCGTGTACCATTACAATGGTACACATTACGAATACTTTTACGATGGATACGATCAGGATCGCGCCCATCAGGTAAAGGAGGAGCGTTCCCTTCTTGGGCAGTTTTCTATGATAGAAACATGGTTGCCGGAACTGCCGGAAGGCAAGTTTCGGGTAATCAAGACCAAGGCCAAGGGTACGACGATGATCGTGCCGGGGAAGGATGACTCGGACCGGCTCCTTCTTACGATAGATTTTGATCCCGTTTATCGAGGGAACATCCATTTAACACATGCTTTTGCCTCCCAATTTGTTGCGGAGTGCCGCGCCGTCTGCGCTGGCGAGCAGCGCATGTCGGTAATGCGGACACTGGACATCGGCGGGTGGTTCGCCGTAGAGATAGCGAACCGCCGGGGGACTTTTTACAAAAAGTATACTTGGGAGCACGATCAAGAACGACCAGGCCGCCAGAGGCTATATTGGGAAACTTTTCCCAAAGACAAATGGAATCCTCCAGAGGATACGTGCCTCTGGCACTGGGTGGTTCCACGCAAAACAGCCTCGGCATAATACCCGATCCTAGCCCCCTCTTGCGGGAGGGGGTCTGGACCGCCCACCGAGTGATCGGTGGGAATATCACGCCCTGCGGGGCGAAACAGAGGTGTAAAATGCAGACGTATTTCGGATTCGCGATCGCCGATTCGATGTTTCCGTATTCTGCGGAGTGCACGATTCGGCGGAGGGAACTGGACGCGGACACGGTGCGCGCCATTGTGGCGGATGGCGTGATCCCCTGCCTGAATCCGTCCCATAAGGCCACCATCGACGCGATGCGGACACGTTTCGGGATTGACGTTCCCATCCCGGAGACCCCGCCCCGCGTGGAACTACAGAACGGGGACAGGATGATCGTGATGGGCGTTCGCGGGCTGCCGCGTCTCACCGACCGGCATGAGTACACGGCAGAGGAGATCGAGGGCGCGGAGTTCCGGTTCTCGGAATACAGGATCTACAATGTGGTGAAGGCTTGCCCCCCTGGATGGCAGACATTTCGTTTCCGTTCCATGTGGGACGGCAGTGTCGGTGATGGGCAGGACCTGGATGTTCTGTTTTACTTTCGTCCGGGCCTTGACATCGGGGGATGGGAAATAATAGATACACACGGTGGGTTTATCCACCGGTTTCGTGGAGGGAATGAAGCATACGAGTCGTTCACCTCGTGGCTCGAATCCCTCCAGGAAGGCGTTGATTTTATCAACGCCGAAGATATTCTTGTATGATTGATTAGTCTGTAATTTTAGAATAATATAATCCTCTCCTTTCGAGAGGATTTTTTTTCTAAAAATTATTATTTATTGATTATATATATTTATATTTAATAAATAGATGTTTGTATCCATTTATTTATAGGAGGTTAGTGGTGGAGTCCTTGGAGGCTGTACAATACCATGATTTCTCGTGGTATTATATTACCTTTTAAGGAGGATTAGCATGTCCCGTCCACTTTTCACCTCAGAGCAACTCTTGTGTTCAGCTATTGAATGGCTGAACATGGGAGAGACTTCTGGGGAACGCACCTCTCTATTGATGAGATCCTTGGTCCTTGCGACTTCGGGATCTCGTCGGCGGGAGTGTGCACTCCTTGCCGCGTCGTATTGCACTCTCCTCCGTATGGGAGAGTGCGACCCTTTGCCGTCTGTTTCGTGGCAAAGGGTTAAGGAATACCTCGAGGGGGAACGTATCTTTCCCCAACAACTCGAAGGTGCTCCCACTAACATGATTCAATGTTAGTCGGGGAAAATAAATCATAGTTCTAAACTATGATTTATTTTTCGTATTTTTTTGATCAAAATTTTATTTAAAAAAGATAAATGTATTATATATATTAAATATTGATTATTTGATATTTGTTCTACTGGAGGTGTATCATGATATATAAAGGTCCTATTTTCGGAGATAGGCTCGTGTATATTTTGACCCATACGGGCGGCCTATTCTTCAGTGAATTGTAAGTTAAGAAATTCTAGAAATTTCTTAACTAGCCTAACGGTCAAGACTTAGAACATTGATTCTAGGTAACAAATGTTCTAAGCGGAGAATGGATCATGGGTGTTCATTCTTCGTGAATTATAAAATATAAAGGATTCTAGATACTCCTTTATATTTAGCCCATAGTAGATCATCTACAAATAATGAGAGATTTCTAGAATTCCCTCATTATTTTTTTTTCTACCTTTTAGGATTAAATTTAAATTATTATTTTTTAAGGGGTTAAATTTCATGAATAATTTAAATAATCCTACGGAAGATTTTAATGAAGGGGTAGTGAATAATGAGATAAATTATGATGACGATGATTATGATCATGGATTTTGGGGTCCTAAAAAAAAGAAACAAGATAATTCAGATGCGTATGGGTTTCAAGATCCTGGAGATATGAGTTTTGGTAGAGCTGCGTTTGAAAAAATAGTTACAATCATGTTAAGTGTTAAAGTTCATATTATGGTGTCAATATTAATTATTTCTACTTGGTTACTTATTAATGGATTTATTAATGGTGGAGAATGGACAACGGTGAATACAACAATTGTAAGTATTGTTGTAGGATTAAGAGAAAGCTTTAAAATGTCGGCCATAAATTATAAAAGAACTAAAAAAACTAATAAAGAAAAATTTAGACAATAAATAATTAAGAAAGGAATATTGAATTATGCAAATAGGAGACATGTTTGGATTTGGAGTTGGTGGTGGATTATTTTTAGCCGCGGGTGTTATATTTTTTTCTTGGTTTTCGGCTAGAGGTAAGTCCGTTAAAGAAATTAAAAACGACGTTCTACATGCTTTTAAACAAGAAGAAGGTCAAAAAAAGATTGAGTCTTTGGAGCAAGAACAAGTTAAAGTTGAAGCTAAAATTAAAGAAACAGAGAAAATTTCAGTGGAACAACAGGAAGCTATAAGGGAAGTTGTTGATAGATCTTCAGAAATGGTTCAAGAAATTTTACAAGAGAAAAATCCATCTGAGATAAAGAGGAGATTTAATAATGCGTTTAATAAAATATAGCTTGTTATTGATTCCCTTATTATTTTCTAATTGTGCAACCACATTTCAACCTTATCAACCTCCAGAAATTAAGTTTGAAAGAACCTCCAAATTTGAAGTTGGATTTCAAAAAATTGAAAATGAAAGTAAAAAAATTGGGGATATTAATTTAGTTTTTGTTAAAGTTAACGAAACTAATAATAATTTAGAAATTGTTGAGAATGAAGAAGAAGCTACTCATATTTTATTAATTCCAGAAGATCTAAGTAAAATTACAGCTAAATTAGAATTAGGTTCTCAATATAAAGAGATAGCCATAAGTGAAGAAGCATTAATAAATACTTATATTAACCAAATTAATGCCTTAAAAGAATTTATCGAAATTGAAAGAACCAAGAGTCTTGTTTATAGAGAACTTTGGGTTAATTCTGAAAACGCATATAGGCAGGAACAAAAAGAAAGAAGGCATGATAATATTTTAAATAAAGTTACCACATTTTTATTTGGTACGGTAGCTATTTTAGCAGTCACTTTATAAATTATTATTTGTGGACTACATATTGTATCATAGTGGATAAATACTACTATGGGTTAAGTCCATACTCTATTTTTTTAAATATTTTTTTTAGGAGCATAGTTTATCTTATGTCAGAAAATATTTTTGAACCAAAAGAAAAATTTCATCTTTCGGAAAAATTTCTAGAACAATATAAGAATAAACAACCTAAATGGGGGCCACTAGGTTATTTTGTATATAAGAGATCTTATGCTAGAGAGAAAGATCCTAATACAAAGGAAACTGAGGAATTCTGGGAAACACTAAAACGAGTTGTTGAGGGTTGTTATACTGTTCAATTAAATCATTGCCGTAATAATCGACTTCGTTGGAATGCTATGAAGTCACAAAAAAGTGCTCAGGAAATGTTTAAATTAATGTGGGAATTCAAATTTCTTCCTCCAGGTAGAGGATTATTCGCAATGGGGAGTGATGTAGTTTGGAAAAAAGGTGTTGCTGCATTAATGAATTGCGCGTTTATTTCTACAGAAAATATGGACTTTGATCCTTCATACCCATTCGAGTTTATGTCTGATGTAAGTATGTTTGGAATTGGGACTGGATTTGATTTATTAGGTGCTAAAAAAGATTTAATTATAAAACAACCCAAAACTTCAAATGATTGTCATATAGTTGACGATTCAAGAGAAGGTTGGGTTGAAATAATTAAACGTATTATTGACGCGCATTTTGGAAAGAACACAATACCAAATAAAATTGATTATTCCCAAATACGTCCAAAAGGGAGTCCTATTAAAACATTTGGAGGAATTGCTCCAGGTCCAGGCCCATTAGAATTATGTATAAAAGAGTTAATGTCTATTTTTAATGGAGAAAGAGATTTAGAAAAACAACGTTTTTTATATAATGAGTTTTTTAGAGAATTGTATATTGGATTAGTATATTATCCATTTTTGTTAAATAAAAGAAATGGGATTATTGAAGATAAAGAATTGTTTCAAGAATTAGTTGGTAGTCCATATTTGTTACATTTAGGTTTGGTTAATAAACAAGATCTAATCGAGGGGGTAACAAAAAGGGACTATGTTTTAGAAGATAATAATATCCAAAATTTTATCCACTTAGATAATTTTGAAGGTAATAAAGATTATTTAAAATATACTATAGTCTGCCTTAAAGGTATTTATAAATATATCTCAAGTAAAAAACAAGAAGAAATGTTTAATAATTTATTAGATATATTTAATAGAATTGATTCTGATAATATTAATTATCAAAAATTCACAAAACTTAGAAATTTAGTAAATGAACAATCTAATATTTTATTTGATGAAAAAATATCCAGATATGGAAGTAAATTAACTTCTTTAGATATTTTAGATTGGATGAATATAATTGGAAAGTGTATTGTAAGTGGGGGTATAAGAAGAGTCGCTCAGATTGCTTTGGGAGAATGTGATGATTTGGAATATCTTACAGCAAAAGATCCAGAAACAAATCTTTTTGAGTTATTCAAATGGAGATGGGCATCTAATAATAGTTTAGTTGTAAATGGTAAAAAATTTGATTATGATAAATTAGGGCAACAAAGTTCTATTAATGGGGAACCTGGTTATATATGGATTGAAAATGCTAGGAAATATGGAAGAATAATTGATCCTCCAAATTATAAGGACTATCGAGTTTCTGGAGTAAATCCCTGTGGGGAACAATCATTGGAAGCCACCGAATGGTGTAATCTTGTAGAAACATTCCCCGCCCATCATGAAACATTAAAAGAATATCTAAATACTTTGAAATATGCTTATTTATATGCTAAAACTGTAACTCTGATTCCTTCACATAGAGAAGATGTAAATCAAATAATTCTTAGAAATAGAAGAATTGGGTTATCCCAGTCTGGTATTATTCAAAGTTTCCAAAAACATGGTATAAAAGAACATTTAAATTGGAGTGATGAAGGGTATAAATATATCAATGAATTAGATAAAAAATATTCAGATTGGTTATGTATTCCAAAATCTATTAAAACAACAAGTGTAAAACCAAGTGGGACAATTTCTTTATTGTGTGGGGCTACACCAGGAATTCACTATCCACATTCTCAATATTATTATCGAACTGTTAGAATTCCAAAAGAAAGTAATTTATATCATACTTTAATTGAATCCAATTATCGTGTTGAAGAAAGTATATACGGGGATAACTCATGGGTGGTTTATTTTGCCGTGGAAGAAAAGAATTTTGAAAGAAGTAAAAAAGAAGTTAGTATATGGGAGCAAATTTCAAATGCAATCCTTCTTCAAAAATATTGGAGTGATAATCAAGTTAGTATTACTGTAACATTTGATAAAGAGCAAGAAGGCAAGGATATTCCAAAGATTTTAGAAATCTTTGGTGATCAATTAAAAGCAATTTCATTTTTACCTCTGGGTAAAAAATCATATCCCCAAGCTCCTTATCAAGAAATATCCAAAGTTGAATATTTAGAATATACGTCCAAATTAAAATCTTTAAATTTTGTAAATTCAACCAGTACTAATGAGGTACAAGAAAAATTTTGTGATGGAGATTCTTGTACAATTTAGATGACCTAGGATAAATTTTAAAAAATCATGAAACCAGATTATATTTCAAAAAAGTTTTTAAATGAAAGTGGGGGGTATTGGGGAATTTATATAGGAGATGTTTTGGGGTATGTCTTATATAAATATTTTAGGCAGCAAGGATGGACAAGTTCAATTGATCAATATACAGATTATAAAATTGATTCTGAAACAAAAGTTCCGGGATTTGGATTTATTATTTCTGCGTTAGGTGGAGGTATTGGATATTTAATCGAAAAATTGTTAACTAGGAAAAAAGAAGAAATACAACTAGAATATTGTGATAAACTTCCCACAGAGAAAGAACAAATAGAATGTAAAATTGAATTATATGAAAAATTATTAAAAGAATTAAAAATATCAATGAGATTTTGTGAGGATGAATCAAAAAGGAAAGAATGTTTGAATTTTATAAGAAAAAGAATTTTAGATATACAAAAAGAATTTAAAAAAATGCGAGATCGCTTAAAGAGGTTATAAAGATCAATGAAAAATAAAAAATATAGATATATTTCTCAGCAATTTTTAGAACAAACGACTCCCCCCTCCCAAGAAAGTAGTTTTTGGAGCTTTAGTTTTCCTAAATTATTAACAGTATTAGGTATGAATATGCTTCCCGCTGAATTAAAAGGACTTGTTCATACAGGATTACTTTTTTCTGGTAAAATGGCTTTAGACGCTACATATTTATTTGGTAGCGCTCTTCCGTTATTAAAAAATACTGCGGAAGAATATATAAAAGGGAAAAAATATAAATGTTTATTAAAATCAGGAATTGAAAAAAATATTTGTATAAGGAATTCTTACGACGAAGTAATCAGAGAATTAGAATCAAAAAAAATGGTTTGTAATAAAGCTAAAGATCAGGCAAAAAAAGATGATTGTCTTGATTATATTAATCAAGTACAACAAAAATGGAGACAACGAAAACAGGACTTAGTTAATCAAGATTAGTATAAACTAAAATAGAAAGGGTATTTTTAATGGTCCATCCAAATACAATATTAACTGCTCAGCCAACTACAGAATTGATGGAAAAAATCCAAGAATATAACCCTAAAAATATTCATATTTATGTTGATTTAAAAAATGTTAGTACCTCTCTATTTATAGAATCTGTTGCTCAAGAGATAGTCGATAATTCTTTAAATAATGAAATTGATACTAGTATATTTCAATCTATTTTATTATATTCAAGTTTATGGAAAGGAATAGGAAATAATTATAATTATAATATTAAAATATTCTTTTGTAATGATAAAGGGCATTCTATATATCATCAAGAAATATATAAAAACTATAAAAGAAATAGAAAGATTAGTGCTTTAAATTCTTCTATTGTATTTGAAGATTTAAATAAAATTAGAAGAAGGAATAACGAAATTTCTAGAATGGTATGTAATAAAATTCCAAATGTTTATTTTTTTGATCTATTAAATTTGGAAGCTGATTTTCTTCCTTATTATTTAATTACTAGAAAATTTAATAATAAAGATACTTTCCATATAGTATGTTCTAGTGACAAAGATATGTTTCAATGTTTAACTCAGGATAATGTTTGTTTATTGTATAAAATAAAGACAGTCAATAGATGGTTAGATAAAGAAACAGTATTAAAACATTATTTACAAATAGATAATAAATCTGATAATTCCAAAAAAAAGATTTTGGATTTACTTAATAATATTACAAATGAAGATATTGTGTTGATGATGAGTATCATTGGGGATGCCGGGGATGATGTTCCCGGAGTAAAAGGTTTAGGACCAGTTAAAGTTTTAGAATTGTTTAGTGATAAGGATTTAGTAAAAAAACATATTGGAACATTTGATGAAGTTTTAGAAAGAGTTTTGAAAAAAAATTCATATTTTAAAAATTTGGATAATATTGATGAAAATATTCCAAAAAATTGGGATATAACTTTAAAAGAAAATGAAGTTATTACTAGGGCATTTAAACTTATTTCATTTGAATATCTATGTAAGTGGTTAGAAAATGGATCTAGTTTATATTCAATAGATAAACTTAAAGATATTACTAGTATTTTGAATTTTAAAGAAACTAATAAAGATGAAATTTTTGTTTCTGTTAAACCTCTTTATAATGGGTTAAAAAATCTAAAATCATTAAAATTGGGATTTGACGATTTAATTCCATTATTTGTATAATAAAAAAGGATTTAAGAAATGTTAAATTGGAATACAGTTCTAAAATATATAAAAAATAGATTATCTTTACCATCATCATTTATTGAACTCAATGATGATCAAATAAGAGATTGTATAATAACTAAAACCATTCCTGAATTTTCTCAGTATTATCCAGATCAAGAATACACAACAGTATTAGTCAATAATCAAAATTATCGTCATGAATTTCGTAAAAATTGGTTTTATTTTTTTGATGAAGAAAATTTAGATATTTATGGAATTAAGGAATGCTATGCTGGTTTAGAGCAGGAAGCTCTAACGGGGCATCCTTTATATGAACCTATGACCTTTAGTTCTATGCCTTGGTGGAGTTTAGACGTTTTTAAATCTAGATTTTTAGCACCATTTACTAGATTCAATTATACATTTAAGTTTCAACATCCTAATTTAATTCAAGTTTTACCAGAAATTGATGCAAATTTTGCTATTTTATATGAAAGAGAACAACCTCATGATTTAAGTAGAATTCCAAATTCTTTAAAGGGAAAGTTTATGGATTTGTGTTTAGCTGAAACAAAAATTGTAATTGGATCTATAAGAAATATGTATGGTCAGGGCCAGATTACCACACCTTTTGGGGAAATTAATCTAAATGGAGATGTAATCAAACAAGAAGGCGAAGATCTTAGACGAGAACTTATTGAAAAAATGGAAGAAGATTCTATGCCTTCTGTTGTGATTGATATTGGATAATGGAACAACAAAATGAAAATATTGATTTTAATAAATTACTTGATGAATTAACAGAAAGAGTCTTTTATTTAAAACTGGAAAATGATATTTTTTCAGAGGCATTATATATGAAAATGGAAGAAAGTGAAACAATAAAAGTTCAAATTGAAGACACTCTTTATCAAGTTTTAAGAGAAGAAGGTAATTTAGAAATAAGTATAGATAAATATGGTATACATTAAAAAGGTTTTTATAAAATGGTTCTTGGAAAATTAAAGGGGTCAAATTTTGAAAGAGTAATATGTAAAAAATTGTCGCTTTGGGTTAGTAATAACAAACGAGATGATATTTTTTGGAGAACACATTCTAGTGGGGGAAGATATACCATTAGACAAAAAATAGGATTAGAAACTTATAATCAAGCGGGAGATATAACAAATATTCATCCTGATGGGGATTTTTTATTAGATAAATTTATATTTGAATTAAAATCTTATAAAAAAATTAACATTTGGGATTTCTTTAAAACTGAATCTAAAAATTCATTAATTAAAGATTGGTGGATAAAATTATTACAAGAGTGTGATAATAATAATAAAATTCCATTATTAATTGTTAAGGAAGACTATAAACCTATTTTATTTTTGACTAGTTCTTTGTTTGGTAATTTCTTAGAAAAACATTTAAATTTTGAAATAAAAATTATTTGGAAGTCTAACCAAAATGTGAATATTGGATTATTTGATGACTTATTAAATATTAATATTGATCTATTTAAGAATAAGATCAAAGAAGGAATCCAATAATGAAAGTGATAATCGCTGGAACAAGAACTGTTATTGAATATGATATTATTGATACCGCAGTTAAAAAATCTAATTTTCAAATAGATGAAGTTGTTTCTGGTTGGTGTAGAGGTGTTGATACATTGGGAGAACAATGGGGAAAAAATAATAAAGTTCCTATTAAAACTTTTAAGGCAAAATGGTTATTGTATGGATCTGCCGCTGGCCCAAAAAGAAATTTAGAAATGGCTCAATATGTTGGTGAAAATGGGGGACTAATTGCAATTTGGGATGGTAAATCGAAAGGTACAAAGAATATGATTGAAACTGCTCAAAAAATTGGAATTAAAAATATTTTTATTTTTAGGATTTAAATAAATGGAAGAAAAAACCGAAATAAAAAAAACTTTTAGTAGAAAAACTCCTTATGTTATACATGAACATTTAGCAAAAAGGGCTGGAAGACATTATGATTTAAGAATAAAACGGCTTAAAGGGAATTTACTAGAATCTTGGGCCTTACCTAAAGCAAAATTTCCTCAAGAATTTGGGGAGAAAACTTTAGCAGTACGAACTAATCCGCATAGTCGTTTATGGTTATATTTTGAAGGAGAAATAACTGAGGGGCATGGTAAGGGATTAGTAAAAATTGTACAGAAAGGCGAAGCGGAAATATTAGGATGGGGGCCGACTTATATAACATTCAAAATTGATGGTCCTGTAGCCTCAGGAAAATTTACACTAATTCAATTTAAACCAAAGAAAGGTGAAAAAATAGATACTTGGATCTTAATCAAATCTAAGGAAAAAACTGAAGGATAAAAAAAGAATGTCTTATGTTTCTGAGGAATTTCTAATATTAAATGAAGAATGGTTTGCTAGAAATAAAGAAGAAGACTTAAAGAAATTTCTTCCTAGATTATATTATATATATTATAAATGGAAAGATGTTATTAATTTTTTACAAATTACCAGTTTATTCTGAGATTGATAAAAATATTAAAGAATTTATTCATGGTATAAAAATAGTTCCATATAAATTCCGAGCAGTGCATGATGTATATCATCATTATGTTGGAATGGTAGATAAGCGTGATACAAAAATTTTAGAAAGAAGTCCTGTTCATGGTACCAGATTTTGGATGAAAACAATTAGAAAAAATAGAAAATTACTAGATTCAATCGAATTTGATAAATTAAGGAATGATCATATTTATTTTAAAAGTTCGAAAGATTTACAAATTCCCATATGGATAAGTGTTGGTTTACATGGTATATTAACTCCAAGGGAGGAAATTGCTCTTATTTTAGGAACAATATACAACTGGAAACATTATGAATGGACTCTAACTCATTTACATACAAAGAAAAAAGATTTATATACAAATATTCTAGATTTTTTACCAATTATTGGAAATCTTGTTGCAGTGATTATGGAACTTTATTTTGCAATACGCTATAATTGGATTTTAAGAAATTTAGAAGTCAAAGCGACTACATTTGTGTATAAATGTGGGTATGGCGAAGATTATCTAAACTTAATTAAAAAATCACAATATGGTATAGACTAAATTCTGGTTCACTTTCTTTATTGAGATCATCTATTTCAGCTATATTATGGAGAGTAAATGATTTTCTTATTAAAATATTTCCTCCATTGATAAATTTATCAGATAAAGATGTATTAAAAAGACGTTCCAATATTTTACGAGGGATAGAGAAAAATGAGGAAGAAATTAAAAGTTTCTTTAATACCATAGATTTTGAGTTATCTACATCTTTAGAAAAATTTCTTAAAAATGGATCTGAAAGTGTGTCTTAAATATTATATTTCTATAATCTCAATAGGAAATTTTTATGAAAAGAAATTATGTTATTGATACTAATATTCTAATTGATAACCCAGATTGTATTGAAATTCTAAGAAATGGCGAAGAAAATAATATTTTTATTCCAATAGAAGTAATCAATGAATTGGATAATTTAAAAAAGAATGATAGGGTAAGGCATTTAATAAACACTGCTATTGAAAATATAACTAAGAATTTAGATAATATTACTATTATTGGAGAAATTGATTTTCAAAGAAATAATGACTTAAAAATACTCAAACAAATTAAAGATAAAAAAGATATTGAAAATCCAATATTAGTAACAAATGATGAAATATTTCAATTATACTCGAAAATAAATAAGGTTAAATGTGAGTATTTTAAAAGTTCAAATCCTTTTAAGTCTGAGTCTCAAATTTATACCGGATTTGTTAAAGATATAAATACTGAATTTGTACCAAATTGTTTTGCTTGGGAAACTGGGAACCCAGTATTTTATAATAAAAATAAACAACCGAAAATTATAAATTACACGAACTCTGCTTGGAATATTAAACCAAAAAATATTTATCAAAATCTTGCCTTAGAATTAATGTTAAACGATGATATTGATTTAGTTAGTATCCAAAGTGAAGCGGGACTGGGAAAAACATATTTATCTTTAGCATGTGCTTTATTAAAAGTTCTACAAGAAAAGAAATATTCAAAAATTTATGTTATTAAACCTATAATTGAAATTGGGGAAAAATTAGGATATTTACCAGGTACATTGGAAGAAAAATTAGATCCATATATGAAATATCTTTCTAGTTTACTTTTAAAGTTAGATGAAATAAGAAATGCTAATAAGATATTTACTAGTAAGGAAAATATTAACAAAGTCAGATTTGACCCTAGAAGATTTGAAATACTTCCCATGGCATATATTAGGGGAATGAATATTGATAATGCTTTTGTGATAATAGATGAATGTCAAAATATAACTAGATATCAGCTAAGATCAATCCTTACGCGAATGGGGGAAAATGTAAAATGTATTTGTATTGGAGATGTTAAACAAATAGATCATCCTCATTTAAATGAACAGAATAATGGATTAAATTGGTGTGTAGTAAAACTTAAAGGATTAGATAATTATTCTCATATAATATTAAAGAGTAAATCATCTAGAGGATCAATATGTGATATGGTAATAAAAAGTGGATTATAAATTTTGTAATAAGTTCTAAGATATTCATTTATATCAACTTAACGTTTAGAATTAAATTTAAATTTAAAGGAGAATGAGATTTAAAAAAATAATATGCTCTTCGGAAAACAACATAATGAAATCTTAGAATTAGAAAAATCTAACCCTAAAAAATTTTGTACAAAAATATTAAAAAATAAAAATAATAGAAATTATGCTGATATAATGTATTTTTCTGATCAGCATATTGGCTCAATTTTCTGTGATTTTTCTTTAATAAAAAAACAAAGGGATCGTTGTCTAAAAGAACATATTTATGTTAAATTGGGTGGTGATTTAATTGAGGGATCAACTCGATTTTCAGTCGGTGCGGGAATTTACGAACAAAATCTAACACCGCATGAACAATTATTTGCGTTAATTTCATTCTTAAAACCTTTAGCTGACGCAGATTTGTTAATTTCTGTTTGTATGGGCAATCATGATGAAAGATTCAAAAAAGTTGTTGGAATAGACATAATTAGTATCATTAGTTATATATTAAAAGTTCCATATTTAGGATTTGGTGGATTTAATTATTTAAAAATAGGTAATCAAAATTATATTTCATATTTAGAACATGGGAATGGTTCTTCAAAAGTATTATCTAGTAAAATGAAAAAAGTTATAGATGCTTCTAAAAATATTGATAATTTTGATGTATTTGCCTGGGGGCATACACATGAGTTATTTGCATGGAAGGATTATAGACAAAACTATAATAAAAAAAACAAAAGTATCGAATTAATAGAAAAACAATATTTACTGACAGGTAGTTATTTGAATTATGATTTTTCTTATGCAAATGCCTCTTCTTTACCTCCAGCGAGATTGGGTAGCCCGATATTAAGATTCTATGGAAACCAGCATAAAGTTGAAGTTTTAGAACCAAGATAATCCAATTTAAATTTAAAAGAGAAAATATAATGTATATTTCAGAAGCATTTCTTAAAGAAGAATTAATGGTTTTAAATGAAGGATTAATCAATTCATTTGTCGAAAAAATTACTAGTAGTTTTGGTAAACTTACGTCATATTTTAGTAATTTTACTAAAACCGCTTATAAACTCTTTAGTAAATTAGGTTTAAGTATAAAACAAATAGCATATATTCCTAAAAAACTATTTAAAATAGTTAAAGAAGACTTATTAAATCATGTTAGAAATGGAAATACGAAAGGGGTAACGAAAGTAATAACTAAATCTTTAAATACCATTAAAGACAAAGCTGAAAAGTTAAGTGATACTTTAAAATTAAGAAAAAGTGTTGTATTATTTATTATTTTGTTTATTTTTCATGAATTTGTGGTACTTATATTTTTATTTTTAACTAGAAATATAGCAATAACTGAGGGATTGTTAGCTATTGCTATTGCGCCTTTTACAGAGGAATTTACAAAAAGAATATCTATAAAGAAAGGATATAGTAAATATTACATTCCCTTGTTTATTTGGACTGAATTTTGTATATATATTTTTAGTTATCTTCCCGCTGTAATATTTGGTCAAATAAGTTTAACTTCTCTTTTAATTGGAAGATTACTTGCGGCAATGATGCACTATACAACAGCGTCCATACAAACAAAAGCGTTAGAAAAAGATCCTACAGAAAAGAAAAGTTATTGGATTTCAGTATTAATCCATGGGATATGGAATGCGCTTCCCGCGTATGCGCTGATATTTGCTGGATTAACTCGTCCAGAAGAATTTTCAATATAGAAAGGAATAAAAATGAATACACCTGAAAGCAACTCTATTTACAATGATCTAATTCAGGAAATGGTTGATAATAGGAAAAATTTATCTGGAATTCTAGATAAAGTAAGTAATTTTAGAAATAATATTGAAAAAATGATTCCAACTTCTAATGAATACAAGAATAGATTTATTATGGAACAGAAAATTAAAACAGTTACAGAGATAATTAAAGCAGAGCTAGATATACGTAAACAAATTGACAATTCAATTAAAACTGAGTTTGATCTTAGAAGTAAGGTTAAGGAAAGTGATAAAGAAAGTGATGGAGATATTTCAAAAATTATTTCTTTATTAGAGGGTGCTAATTTTTTAGAAAACAATGAAAATGAATCTTTAGATGATATAGAAGAAGATCAGGAAGAAAATGAAATCAAATTCGACGAAATAAATGAACTTGAAATACAACAAATTGATGATAACGATAATAATGTGATATCTCTACAAAAAGAACAACAATAGAAAGGGTATTTAAATGGCTCTAACGTTCTTAGATGATGACAACACAAATTATACAAACAAAACAGAAGGAAATATGGAAGAGTCAACTTCAGATGAACTTTTGGATGTTAATCTAAATGATATTCTTCAACAAGAAGAAGAAAATGAAAATAATAATAATGATGAAAAGGTTGAAGAAAATTTAACTCAAGAAGATATTATAACACAAGAAACTACTTTAAATAATCTTACGGAAAAAGAAAAAGAACAATCTAATAAACTACAAGATACTTTCTCTATTTTTTTAAAAAATAATTTTGAAATTGAAGAAAGTAAATATTCTAAAAAAACCATTTCCACAGGAATTGATCTTTTGGATACAATATTGGGTGGTGGTGTGGGAATGGGATTTGTACAATTTGTGGGACCTCCGGGTAGCGGGAAATCTGCATTAGTTTCAAAGATTATTGCTACTGGGCAGAAAAAATATCCAGGAAAGTTTATTTCAATATATGCTGATTCTGAAGTTTCTATGAGTACAGAAAGATTAGCGCAACTGGGGGTTAAAAACCCTAAAATTAAACCTTATACGGATATTACAGTTGAGAAAGTATTTAAATTTGTAGAAGCTCTTTGTGTATTCAAGGAAAAAAATCCTGATTATTTAGAGTATCCTTCTGTAATTGTTTGGGATAGTTTAGCCAATACAATGACAGAAAAAGGAATGGAAACAGAAGATATGAATTCTGTTATGGGTGAAAAAGCAAGAATTCTTTCTCATCTTATTCCTAGATATGTTAAAAAATTAGAACAATATAATATTTCTCTTGTAACTATTAATCAACTTCGAGATAAGATTGATATTGGAATTTTTAAGAAACCTAATGATTTGCGATGGATGGGTGATAAAAACATTCCTGGAGGAGATTCTACAAAATTTAATAGTTTTCAACTTTTTTATGTTAGACCATTATCCGATTTAAAAGGTGAATATGGATTTGCGGGAACTAAGGTCATGGGAAGAGCCATAAAAAATAAGTTATTCTCACCTAATATTGAAATTAATATGATATTCAGTTTTAAAAATGGATTTTCTAATTTCTTTACAAATTATGAATTGTTAAAAACGTTCAAACGTGTAAAAGCTGCTTCTTGGTGTTCTTTGGTTAATTTACCTGAAGTTAAATTTAGGCAAAATGAATTAGTGAAAACATATAAAACTAATCCTAAATTTAAGGAATTATTTGATCAAGAAGTTAAAGATGTTCTGAAAAGTGAGTTTATTGATAAACATTCTGGGGTTATTGATAGTAATGATATTTAAAATAATCTTATATGTGTGTGATTAATATGCCACAATATATTCTTGAATTTAATAAAGAGAACAATTTAAAAAAACTCATTGATAATAGAGAAAATAATGATATAGTATTTTTAGTAGAAAATAATGATATAATAGAAAACATTACATTACTTCATATTTATAAGAATATAAAGACAAAAAATATAAAGATAAATTTTTTAAATGAATTAGATTTTTTAAACAATTTTTTAGAGGAACCCGAAAAATCATTTATAAAAGAAGATAATTTTTATATTATAAATAATCTTTTTTTAAATAACGATAAAAAACCTTTTTGGAAAAAACCAGATAATTATCTATCTCAAATTACGGGGATAGCCAATTTTAGGCTATCCCCTTTTTATTTTCTAGATAATATATATTCTAATGAAAAAACTGATAATATTGGAATATGTTTAAATTCTTTTTTAAATATAGATGTAAACTACATTTTAAGAAAGATTAAAAATGAAATTAAATCTTGTTCTTTAAATTATGAAGAATATTATTTCAAAAATAGTTTAAATATTTTCCCCAATCAACCAAAACCTTTTACTACGAATATAATTGAAAATCAACTTAAATCACCACTAGACACATTCAAAGATCTTTTAATAGATTTATCTAAGTTAAAATATTTTATTGGAAATATGAATGAATTATTTTTGTTATCATATTTAGTATTGGGTAAAGAAAATTGTATTTTATTAAAAACAGATAATTATCCAGAAGAATATTATCATTTTTTTGATAATTATATTGATATTAATATTCCTTGGAAAGATTTACAATTAATGAAAATGTTGGTTAATTTATTTGAAAAAGATGTTAATTAATTTTAATGTTTTTAAGTTCCGAATAAATTTTAAACATTTTTTAGAGTTTTTCAATTTATTCCTTAAAATCTGCTGTTAAAAAAAGAAGGACGTTATTATGAATAAAAATCTAATTAAGAATAATATTTTAGAAAATTGGATTTTGATAGATAGGATTTTGTTCGGTGATAAAACTCCAAAATCAATTCTAAAAGAGAATTACAAAAAATATTTAGAAGATAAATGCGCGTTTTTAGTTAATCTTAGAGAAATTCAAAATATTATTAAATATAAAAATCCTTCTCCTATCTATACTAATACACAAGAGTTAAATGATTATATTACAGATAAAATTGAAATTACAACCGAGATAGTTCATAGATTTATGGAAAAAGATGAAAATATTAATTTAATTAAACAAGAAGTTTCTAATTATTTGATAGAAAATACAGAAATTCAAAAGAACCAAGCTACTAGAGAAGTAGTGGAGAAATATTTTAAAAACAATTTATTTGATTACGCATTGTTAAAAGAATCTTTTCAGGAAATTAGCGGAGATATTACAAAGCATTGGAAGTTTAAATTATTATTTAACACGCACAAAGTTATGCGTGAAAATCTTGTTAAATATGGAACATGAATTTAAAAAACCTAATATAATCAATCTTGAATATATTAGAAACTTAAATAATATTATTCTATCAAAAAATAATTCTAATGTAAAGATTAACACTATTAAAAATAAAGAGCAACAAGATAAAATTGAAATAATAAAAACCCCAGGGGATGATATACTTTGGTTATAAATTATTCCTTCCAAGGAGTATTAATATATTATGCAATCGTTAATTATTGTACCGACATTAGTTAGTGAAAGTATAGATGAAAAATTAATTCCTTTTATTGCTAAATTGGTAGAAAGAAATGTGGGAATGAATTATCGTGGACATTTTCAAAGAGCAATAAATGTGATGTCTGTAAAAGCACAGCAAGTTGCAAGATCAAATAAGGAAAAAGGTAACTTTGTCGAGAGTAAGGAAATTTTTGAAAAAAGTGTTTCCGAAGCGTTTCTTAAAGAAGGTAAGGTAATTTTTACTGAATCAGGATTAAAAAATTTGAGAAATTTTAAAAGTAAAGGTAATGTTGGATTTATTAAAATTAAGAAAAACCCTTTTTTAAAAAAAGTTACAGATCAAGAAATAGAGAATATAAAAGATCCATTAGAAGCAAAAAAAATTGAATTAAAGCTTAAAAAAGAACAAGATGCACTTGCTCAAAAAAATAGGCAAGCAGAATTAGATCTTGAAGAAAAGAAGGTTCAAGAGTTAATAAAACAAAATGAAAACAAAGAAACCTCAGAAAAAAATAAGGCCGCTGATATTGAATTAAAAGATAGACAATTTAGAATTAAACAACAAATAGAAAAAATAGGTGAGGATCGAAAAAGAAAGGAAGAAGAGGAGAGAAGAAAAAAATCAGTAGAGATTAGACAAGATTATCAAGATTTAGAATTGAGAATGAAACAGGATCCATCAAAAAGAGTTGATATTGAAAAGCCGGAAGCTCCTAAGGGAATTACGTTTTTTGATACTATAAATTTAGAACCTACTTTATTGGAATATTATGTTAAATATAAAGTTCCTTCAGGAATGTATGGAAGAGATGGACAACAAATTGTTGATGAAAGAATTGAGTTATTTACAATTGGAATCAAATGTATTCCTTTTAGAATTCAAAAATTAGAAGAAACTGTTTCTTTTATGACTAGTATTGCATTTATGAGTGGAATTCTGGGGGTCATGCAAAGATTTGTGTATCGACATTATAGAAGATTGTTTAGAAGATTACCTTTTTCTAGAGGAAGAAGTACTTATCATGGACGGCCCACTCCTAGGATAGGAGATATTAGAACTGGTAAGATAAAAGATAGAAGTATTTTATCAAATGAACCTGGGGAAAGTCCAGTTAGAGATATAATGTATGCTCCAGATTATTGGGAATTGGAAAACCCTGAGTTTTTAGCATCCAGATTAAGCCCAGCTAATGGGACTTGGTCTTGGGGGGCATTATTAGTTGTAAGTAAAGAAGATTTTCCCAGAGATTTTAATTTTGATAAATTCTTTAATAATTATAAGAAGTTAGCAGGTGTAGGTTGGGGTGATATAATTATTTTAGATAAAGTTTCAGAAATTATGCACTATTGTAGTCTTTCCCTTCTAAATTGTACAAGGATTCCGTTAGGTTATTTAAAGCAGTTATTAAATGTCAGTAATGTGATCGACTTTACTGAATTATCTAGATATTCATCTGAAGCAAAACCTTTCTCTTTTGGTGGGACTATGTCTTTTATTCCTAAAAAATTAACTAAAATTCCTTTTAGGACATTACTTAAAAGTATTGGAAAGGTGGGTAATGAATAATATAATTACAGGTGATATAGAAAAAAATCAACTTAGTTCCACCGAATCTCCTTATACTTTAACACTTAGAAGAGAAGATTTTGAAGATGAAAAAGAATTTCAAAAATTTATTAAAAATTGTGAAAAGTTAATCAGAGGATCATCTGAATATTCCTATTGGAAAGAATATCTAAGAGAAATATTAGGATTTTATTCCTGTGATATAACTGGGGAATTAAATTCTCAAACCTCAATTGAAATCCATCATCATCCTTATACTTTATATTGTATTGTAAAAGGTGTAGTTAGAAAATACTTAAATAAAGCAAAGAGTTTTTGTTCATTTGATATATGTAGTGATGTAATTGAACTTCATTATAATAATGAAATTGGATATACTCCATTATTATCTTCATTACATGAGAAATATCATAATGGATATTTATTAATTCCTATGGAAATTGTTCATGGTAATTATAGATCATTTTATGAAAAATACGTTATGTATTTAGACGACGATGATGTAAGTGATATACAAGAAAAACTTAATATTAATAAAGAGAATTGTGGATGGAAAAAATATAATTGGTCAAAAGATAACTATTAAAAGATATGAGATCAATAAGAACAGAAGTTAAACAAAATATTCAAAATTTATTAGATGTTGATAATTTTCGTTCTAGATATTATGATTATGATAATGATCTAAAATTATATGTTTCTTTTCCAGGATTTGAATTAACTACATTAGAAAAAAATATTTGTTATTTATATGACAACTGTGCAATAAAAGAATTTAAAGATAGATGGTACATGAGACCGGACTATGCAAGCTATGATTTTTATAATACTGTAATTTATTGGCCCATTCTATTATTTATTAATGAAATATATGCGATTGAAGATTTTCGAGATTTAGATGAAATTTTGGTTCCTTCCATAAATTCTATTTTGGAAATTTCTAGAGATAGAATTCCTAAAAATGAATTAATATATGTTCATGAGACTACAGAAGAAATAAATCAAAATATGTATTATAAAAGGTTTCCTTTTGATAAAATTGAAGTCCAAAAAATTGAAAATATTGACAAAGTTACAACCCCAATTGAACCTCAAAATGATTGTATTTTTAAAGAACTTACAGAAGAGTTTATTTTGACATCTGATGATATTACAAATAAGTATATTATAATCAAATATCAACCTGTAAATTCTGCTTCTATATTTTTTTACTTAGATGATTTTGTTACTCCCCAACCATTGGGATATGATTACATATTAAAACATGATTCCACTTTTCAATTTAGAAAAGTTTCTTGGTCTAAACAAGATTGTACTTTTGGTAACGGTTTGGAGGATTTATTAGAAGAGGGACATAAAATAAGAATAAAATATGTTTACTCAGAAATAGGTTGTGAATATTGTCCTCCCAATTCATCGTATAATATATTAGATGGAGGGATAATTGGATAATGAGAGTAAAGGAAGATTTTGAATTAGTATATCAAACAAAAGGAAAAACCTTTAATATATTTCCTTTTAAGGAAAGTGATCTTAGACCATATATATTAAATAACGAAGATGTGAGTTATCTTAAAGTTTTGGCCAAGACTCAATTTAGAATAAAACAAACTGCGTTTGGTCAAAAGGTTATGGATGATCTGGATAAAACTATTGTGGTTAATTATTCAGACTATCCATTACCGGGATTTGTCACCAAAGATTTTAAACCTGTAATTAATGTTGCTCCATTGGGGGCAGCACTAATTTCTGATTTTTTGCCAGCAGATATTTATGCTATTTACACATATGCAATTTTATTATCTTATTATATAAGTGAAAAACCATTTCCAAAAGAAATTGAAGAGCAAATAAGTGTTTTTTATACTTCTATTTTTATAAGTATGTTTGGTAAGAAGTCGGGATTATTAGGTGCTTATAGATTTTTAATTCCCAGACTTAGATTCATTATAAGTTTATATGTTAGAAAGGGATTAATGGGAGAAGAAATAGATAGTAAATTCTTAAAAAAGTTAAGTTCGTTTTTAGGTGTTGATTATGAAAAAGATTTAAATTTGGATTTTGACTTTTCAAGTACAATTGATTTTTTGCGCTGTATTAATAAAAATAAAATTCTAAGTATTTCTGAAAATAGTTTTTCAAATTCTGTAATTAATGTCGGGGGAGTAGTTTCCTTACCAATGTTTGAAGACTGCTCTAGATTATTTGCAACTTTGATCTCAGAATCAGTTTTTGGAAATCATATTTTTTCATCTTTCTGGAAGAAAAAAAATAGAGAAGTATATGAAAAAATGTTCTATTTTGGAACTAACTTTATAAAGAAAAAAAGAAAGTAAAATAAAATTATGATTAATAATTATTATGGTTTATATAGAGCAAGAGTAGTTGAAGTTGATATTAAGGATAATGATTATCAAGAATATGGTGCTATAAAAGTTTCTATTCCTGATTTTATGATAGACCAAATTGATAGTAATTTTGACTTATATAAAGATGGGTTGATAGCATATCCCGCCAATAATCCTGTAGGTGGAAGAAATCCACAAGATAAGGATAAAACTAGTTATTATCAAGGTAGTGTATATGTTCCTCCAAAAAATTCATATGTCCTAATTTTTTTTGAAGGAGGAAATTTAGATCAACCTAGATATTTAACAGCTTGGGATTGTAGATCGTCTAAATTACCCCCAGAAAATAGAAATGTCGATGAACCTCATAAGGTTTATACTATATTAAAAACTCATTCTGGAAGAACAATGGTTATTTCTGATTCTGAAGATGTACAACGAATAGAAATAACGGGTAAAAAAAGAAAATTACAAGGAGATGATCCTGCGGGGAATGAGGAATCAACATACAATATTGATAGTAATCAAACAACAATATTATTTGATGAAAGAGAAGGTAGAGAAAAGATTTTAATTAGAACTCATAAAGGAGATTTTATCCATATTGATATTGATGAAAGACAACTCCAAATGAGTTTTGAGAATGATATAAGTATAAAAACAAATGGAAATTTATCTTTAGATATAGCCAAGGATTTACATATAAAAACAGGGGGGAATCAATACATTCATGCAAAAGGTGAACAAAATTTAAAAAGTGAACAAACTGGGGCAATTACATATGATAATGGGGTAAATATTAATTCCTCGGGAGTTGTTAGAATTGATGGTGTGAAAACTTTAATTCAAAGTGGCGTAAAAAAAAGAGCCACTTCTTCTAATCCAAAAGAGGTGGAAGGAGAAAGAGATACATAGTTTAATTTTTGGAGAAAATTAATATGAATGGTAAATATATAAGTGAATCGTTTATTCAAGAAGGAATTGTTCAAAACTTACTTACACCGTTAATACTTTTATTGGGATTCATTTATAATTCTGTAATAAGTGAACCTTTTGTAGAGAAAAACTTTTATTTTTTAAACAGTTTTAGTAAACGAATAACATCACTAAATCTGACATTACTCAGTGGGGCTGTTGCATATACAATTATTAATTATTTTAATAAAAGAATAAAATATGATTTAATTAGTTGTGGATTTGATTTAGATTGTAAAATAGATAAATTAGAGAAAAAACTTAAAATGTTAGAAATATCTGAAGAAATATGTAACAAAAGTAAAGATCCAAATGAGTGTATTAACGCATTACATAAAGAATATAGACAAGCAGAAAAGTTATTAAAAGAGTATAAACAAGATAGATTTAGAAAAAATAAACCATTTTAATAAGAGAGAAATAAAACTAAAGATTCAAAAAATGTATTGGTATTTTAATATAAATGAATAAAAAAATTACGAAAAAATAAGACAATTTGAGATATAAAGAATAAATTTTAAAACTTTTAACAGGTTTAATAAGATGAAAAAAGATACAGTAGATAAAATAATTATTTTAGAAACTTACAATCATGTTATTAAGCATTTAGATACTCTATTAGAAGATGATTCATCAAACGAACTACGTGGAATTTTACTTCTACTTAATCAGACCGAAGATAAGATTAATAGAGAGTATACTTTAAAAATGGTTGAAATAAACAATACGGATAATATTCCAGGAAAAGAACATTTAGTGAATAAATTATTTGATTGGTTAAAACAGGAAGAGGATAATCTGTCTAGAATAAAAAACTCCCCAGAAATTCGAAAATACGCCAGTAATTCTCTTGTTACTATCACAATAAACAATAGAGTTAACGAAGTTCAGAGTAATATTAGTAATAAAAAGTTAACCACAACAGATTTGCTTTCTAAGTTAAAAAGTCTTTTTACTCCAGGCGTACCATTTTCAACGGAATTGGCTAAATTAAGGCATAAAAGTATGAAACTTTCCGCCGAATATAAAATGAAAAGAGATTCTGTTGTGTTTTCATATGATGATCCAAAAAGGATAGTGCAATTAAAAGAACTAATCAATTGGTTAGAAGGTGTAATACATAATCTTGAACGTGAAAAACCTGTGCATGGCGATGATCAAATAACGCAGGAGTATGACTTTCATATCTCAGTATTTAAAAATCATTTAGTAGAGGTACAACGAGAATATACTAAGACGCTTGACATTCAAAAACTTTCCACTACATCAACAACAACTCCAGAACCACGATCTTGGATACAAAATCTTGGTTCAAATCTTAAAGATTTCATTACAAATAGAACTA
>ENA-UPSM01001093-UPSM01001093.1-activated-sludge-metagenome-genome-assembly--contig:-NODE-1093-length-37105-cov-6.857382_pt1 | contig 37105 bp, 27 predicted proteins | sample MGYA00238181_ERZ773283 | MGnify/ENA primary metagenome ERZ773283 (study PRJEB29023, sample SAMN05720199) | activated sludge metagenome | isolation source: Anaerobic digester | place: Japan... | reverse complement strand
GCCTCGCGGGCGCTCAGCCGCGGAAGAGCGCGCCGGCCTTGCGGCCGAGGAGCACGCCCAGGGCGACGATCGTGAGCGCGAGGAAGGCCATCGCCCAGGTGCCGAGCGCGGAGGCGAGATACCGGCCGTCGCCGAGAAGTTGGAACAACTCGTAGATCGCCTTCGTGATCGGGAAATAGGCGGCCTTCTGCGCGAGGATGATCGAGTCGGAGACCTCGAGCATCGCGAAGGCGAAGGCGAGCAGGCCGCCGGCGACGAGGTTGGCGGCGATGAGCGGCAGCGTGATCCGCCGCAGCGCGCGCCAGGCCGTGGCCCCGAGGCTCTGCGCCGCCTCCTCGAGCGTGACGCTGGTCTGCTGGAGCCCGGCCACCGCGGCGCGGACAACGTAGGGCAGGCGGCGCACGGCGTAGGCGATCACGAGGAGCAGCGTGGGATTCTCGACCGGGTCGAGCGCGGCGAAGAAGCGACCCTCGCGCGTCATCGCCAGATAGCCGAAAGCCAGCACCAGTCCGGGCACGGCGAGCGGCACCATCGCGATCGCATCGAGGAGTTGGCGACCGGGCAGGCGGCTGCGGACGACGACCCACGCGATCGCGACGCCCAGGACGAGGTCGAGCATGGTGGCGAGGGCGGCGTAGCGCAGGCTGTTGCCGATGGCGGGCACGGTGAGGTCGTGGCCGAGCGCGAGGCGGAAGTTCTCGAGCGTGAACTGCTCGGGCAGCAGCGTGCCGTACCAGTCGCGCGAACTCGCGACGAGCACGACGCCGAGGTGCGGCAGCACCGCGAGCAGCAGCACGGCGACGAAAAAGAAGGAGACGGGCAACGCGCGCCACAAGGGCAGGCGGCGGGCGGCGGAGGCGGCGGTGGCGCGCGCCATCATCGCGTGGCCGGTGCGGCCGAAGATGCCGCGGCCGACGGCGTAGAACAGCGTGCTCAGGATGAGCAGCAGGGCGACGAGCGCGTACGGCGCCGGGTTGCCCGTCATCTCCTTGAGCAGCGCGAAGACCTGCACGGAGGCGAGCCGGTCGTAGTCGAAGACCAACGGCACGCCGAGTTCGGTGAACGACCAGATGAAGACGATGGTGCCGCCGGCGAAGAGCCCCGGGCGGATGAGCGGCAGGGTGATGCGGCGGAAACGCCGCCAGCCCGTGCAGCCGAGGTTGGCGGCGGCTTCCTCCATCGCGGGGTCGACGTTGGCCAGGGCGGAGACGGCGTTGAGGAAGATGATCGGGTAGAGGTTGAGCGCCTCGACCAGCGCGATGCCCCAGAAGCGCCCGTGCGCGAGCCAGTCGACCGTGGCGCCGTGCGCGAGCAGACCGGCGTGCTGGAGCAACGCGTTGAGCGCGCCGTACTGCCCGAAGATCTGGCGCAGGCCGATCGCGCCGACGAATGGCGGCAGCACCAGGGGCACGAGGATGAGCGCGGTGAGGGCGGTCTTCCCGGGGAAACGGAAGCGGTCGGCGCAATAGGCGAGCGGCAGCCCGAGCGCGAAGGCGAAGACCGTGGTGACGCAGGCCAGCAGGAACGAGTTGACCAGTCCCTCGCGATAGAGCGGGTGCGCGAGCAACGCGCCGAGGTGTGCGAGCGTGAATCCACCGTCGGCGTCGAGGAAGCCGCCCTGCACGATCTGGGCGACCGGCCAGATGATGAACGCGCCGAAGAACGCGAGGGTGCCGAGGAAGACGAGGCTGGCGAGCCAGCGGGACATGCGCGGGCAGTGTCTGCGCGATGCCCGTTTGCGCCAAGGGCAAACTGGCGGCCGCGGGTGGCGAGCCGCGGCCCCGCGGCCGCCCTCCCGGGACCGCCCGCAGCGCAAGAAAGGCGTCCCTGCAAACGCACACTTTTTTGTTCCGATCGGAACAAAAAAGTGTGCGTTTGGCCGGGAAGGGAGGGGGCGCAGGGGGGGCCACGCGGGGGCGGGCGACCCGTGTGGCGCGGGGACGGGCGGTCAGTGGAGCGCGGAGGCGGCGCGGCGCAGCGCGGCGCGGTCGGTCTTGCCGGCGGGCGTGCGGGGCCAGGTGGCGAGGGGACACCAGCGGCGGGGAAGTTTGTGCGGGCTGAGCGCGGCGCGCAGCATCCGCTCGACGGCGGCGAGATCGGGGGCGTCGGCGGCGGGGAAAACGGCGGCGACGCACTCGCCCCAGCGCGGGTCGGGCAGGCCGAGCACGAGCACCTCGGAGAAGGCGCCGGTGGCGCGCAGCGCCGCCTCGATCTCGGCGGGGTGCACCTTCTCGCCGCCGGTGTTGATCGCCGCGTCGGCGCGGCCGACGACCTGGAGGTTTCCGGCGGAGTCGAGCCGGCCGAGGTCCTCGGTGCGGAACGGGCCCGGCGGGCGCGGGTCGGGCCAGTAGCCGAGGAAGAGGGAGGTGGCGGCGGCCTCGATCCGGCCGAGCGCGCCGGGCGGCAGGGGCGCCGCTGTGTCCGGATCAAGGATGCGGAGGGCGGCGTGGGGGAGCGGGCGCAGCCCTTCGGCGCCGGCGAGGAAGGCGGCGGGCGGCTGGACGGCGAGGGCGGCGGCGAACTCGCTCGCGCCGTAGGAGACGGCGAGGGGCAGGCGCGCGGCGCGGGCGCGCTCGAGCAGCGCGGCGCCGGCGGGGGCGCCGCCGAGGAGGATCAGGGCGAAGCCGCGCAGCCAGCCGCAGGCGGCGGGCTCTCCGAGCAGGCGCTGCAGTTGGGCGGGCACCAGCGAGAGCATCCAGCCGCCGGCGACGGAGGGAAGCGCCGGGCACCGGCCGGCGGCGACCGTGTGCCAGTCGGCGAGGAGGAGCTCGCCGCCGGTGGCGAGGGCGCGGACGAGTTGCTGGAAGCCGCCGATGTGGTGCAGCGGCAGCAGGCAGAGGCTGTTGAGCGGCGCGCCGCCGGTGAAGGACTGGAGGGCGAGGGCGGCGGCCTCGAGCGTATCGGGCGTGTGGGTGGCGAAACGCAGCGCGCCGCCGGAGCCGCCGGTGGCGACGAGGAGGCGGGGCGGGGCACCGGCGGCGCCGGCGGGCGCTCGGCGCAGGCGCTCGGCGGTGGCGCGTTCGGCGGCGGTCCAGTGCGGGTGGCAGAGGAGGACGTCGCGCCCCGCGACGAGGGCGGCGATGGCGTGTGCGGCGTAGGCGAGCGGGTCGGGCGCGTCGATCGCGAGCGGGGCGCCGGCGGGGCTGGCGGCCGCGGCGAGTGCGGCGGCGGCGCGGGCGGCGTGGTCCCGCCAGTCCGCCCCGGTATCCGCGGAGCGGACCGCGGGCGTGGTCAGGCGGCGGGCGGCACAGGCGAGGAGAGTTCCCATAGGGGGGGCGGGGCGAGGCGCGCGAGCCACTTGGTCGCGAGGGAGGGGCCGGGGTCGGGGAGGTTCAGGCGCTCGTCGGCGAAGCAGCCGATGGTGCCGAAGCCGAGCGCGCGGCCGGCCAGGTTGGCGCGGGCGGCGACCTGGAGGGCGGCGCGGGCGCCGACCGCGGTCTCGAGGGCGCTGGAGAACACCGCCTCGGCCTCGTAGTCGGCGAGCAATTTCAGGACTTGGCGCGGGCTGCCGGCGAGCGCGGGCTTGATGACGTAGATGCCCGGCCAGCCGAAATCGAGCCAGCGGTGGAGGTCGGCCTCGCGGGCGACGGATTCGTCGAGGGCGAGGCGGGTGGCGAACTCGGTCGCGAGTTCGATCACTGGTTGTTCGCGGCCGACGGGGAGCGGTTGCTCGATGAACTCGATCGGGCGCCCCTCGCAGGCTTCGAGCCAGAGGCGGGTCTCGGCGAGGTCCCAGGCGCCGTTGGCGTCGAGCCGGAGGCGGCCGCCGGCGGGGAGCGCGGCGCACACGCGGGGCAGCAGGGCGCGTTCGGCGGCCGCGTCGCCGACTCCGACCTTCCACTTCATGGTGGTGAAGCCGCGGGTGGCGGCGCGGGTGGCGGCCTCGGCGGCGGTCGGACCGGCGGGGAGGAGTGCGGCGAGCGGAAGTTGGCGCACGGGCATGGGATCGTGGGGCCGCTGGAGGGCGTCCCAGGCGGTCTCCAGCGCGAAGCGGCAACAGGGCAGAGCGGCGGGGACTTCGCGGACCACGGCTTCGTCGAACGCGGCGGGCAGGCGGGCGCAGAAGGCGAGCGCGGCCGCGAGCGTCTCGCTGCCCCAGGCGGGCAGGGGGGCGATCTCGCCGAGGGCGGAGCGGCCGGTCTCGGCGGTGAGGCGCACGAGCACGCCCTCGCGCCCGGGCCACACGCCGTGGGCGGTGACCAGCGGCTGGCGGAAGGCGGCGCGGTAGGTGCGGTATTCGAAGCGGACGGGCATCGGGGACGGGCGCGGGAGCAGACTGGCCCGGTTTCGGGCGGAAATGAAGGACGAACCGTGGGCGCGGCGGCGGGCGCCCGGGGGGCGTTCTTTTCGGCTATTGCCGCCCGTGGGGCGGGAGCTACGTTCGCGCCACATGAAGTCGTTTTTCGCGAGTTTCTTCGGCGCACTGACGGCGCTGGTCGTGTTCGTCTTCGGCGGGATGTTCCTGATGTTCGTCGGCATCGTGATGCTGGCGGCGCTCGGCGAGCAGCAGCCGCCGCAGCAGCACGTCGAGAAAGGCTCCTTCCTCGTGCTCGACCTGAACACGAACCTCACCGACGCGCCCTCGCCGTTCGAGGGCGGCGGCAAACTGGCGGGGTTGCTCGGTGCGGACGGCAACCGGCTGCAGCTGCGCCTGGTGCTCGAGGCCCTGCAGCGGGCGCAGGCGGACGGGCGGATCCGCGGCCTGCTGCTCACCGGCAACCTGCAGCCGCAGGACTACGGCAGCGGCTATGCGGCGCTGCGCGAAGTGCGGCGGGCGGTGGAGGCGTTCCGCAGCTCCGGCAAGCCGGTGGTCGCCTATGCGGAGAATCTGGACACCCGGAACTACTACCTGATGTCGGCGGCGTCGGAGGTGGTGCTGCATCCGTTCGGCCTGGTGTGGATGCCCGGTCTGGCGTCCGAGCCGGTGTTCCTGGCCGGCACGCTCGAGAAGCTCGGCGTGGGGGTGCAGGTGACACGCTCCGGGCGCTACAAGAGCTATGCCGAGACGTATGTGCGGCGCGATTTCAGCCCGGAGGCCCGCGAGGCCACGCAGAAGCTGCTCGACGATGTGTGGAGCGAGCTGCGCGCGGAGGTGGCGCAGTCGCGCAAGCTCGCCCCGGAGCAGTTGCAGGCCCTTGTCGAGCAACCGCAGGCCCAAGTGGGCGCGGTGGCGGTGGAGAACGGGCTGGTCGACCGCACGGCCTACTGGGACGAGGTGCTGGCGGACCTCAAGGCCCGCACCGACGCCGAGGACGAGCACACGTTCAAGCAGGTCGGCCTGCGCGCCTATGTGAAGGCGCTCGCGCCGAGACATCACACGGGCGGCACGATCGCGGTCGTGTACGCCGAAGGGGTGATCGTCGACGGCGAAGGCCAGGAGGAGGGCGAGGTCGGCGGCGACCGTTTCGCCCGGGAACTGCGCCAGCTGCGGCAGGACGAGAAGGTGAAGGCGGTGGTGCTGCGGGTGAACAGCCCCGGCGGCAGCGCCAACGCCAGCGAGGTGATCCAGCGCGAGCTGCGCCTGCTGCAGGCGCAGAAGCCGGTGGTGGTGTCGATGGGCAGCGTGGCCGCATCCGGTGGATACTGGATCTCGGCCTACGCCGACCGCATCTTCGCCGAGCCGAGCACGATCACCGGCTCGATCGGGGTGATCGGGATGCTGTTCAACGTGAAGGAGCTTTCGCAGAAGGTCGGCGTGTCGTTCGACGTGGTGAAGACGGGCAAGTTCGCCGACACCGAGACGCTCTCGCGGCCGAAGACCGAGGAGGAGCTGCGCGCGATCCAGTCGGTGGTGGACTGGCTCTACGAGTCGTTCATCGAGCGCGTGGCCCAGGGCCGGAAGCTGGACACCGCGAGGGTGCGCGAGATTGCGGAGGGCCGCGTGTGGTCGGGCAGCGACGCCAAACGGCTGGGCCTGATCGACGAGTTCGGCGGGCTGGAGGCGGCGATCGACCATGCGGCGCAGCGGGCGCAACTGGGCCGGACCTACCGGCTGCAGGAGTATCCGCGGAAGCGGGAGCTGGGCGAGATCCTCCAGGAGTTCTTCGAGGACTCCAGCGACTACCTGAGCCGGGGCCGGATCGAGGGCCGGATCCTGGGGCGGGTGCGCCGGGAGGTGCGCGCGCTCGAGCAGTACAACGATCCGCGCAACGTCTACCTCCGGCTGCCGGTCGAACTGCAGCTCAACTGAGCCGTCCCCCCTGTCACCTATGCACAAGGACACCGTTCTGCTCCACGACTGCCCGGCGACGGAGATCCCCGCCGGGACCCCGGCGGTGCTGCCGGCCGGGACGGAGGGCATCATCACCCAGACGCTCGGCGGCAGCGTGACCTTGCGCGCCCTCGGCACCCTCTACCGGATCGCGCCCGAGCAGGTCGGTGCGCTCAAGGGTTTCGCGCCGCCGGCCCCCGCGGCGGCGCCGGTGGCGCCGGTCGCCTTCGACGAGCGGGCGGTGTGGGCGGCGCTCAAGACGTGCTTCGATCCGGAGATTCCGCTCAACATCGTGGATCTCGGGCTGGTGTACGACCTCGCGGTCGAACCCGCCGAGGGCGGACGATGGAACGTGGCGGTCAAGATGACGCTGACCGCGCCGGGCTGCGGCATGGGGCCGGTGATCGCCGCGGATGCCCGGGCGAAGATCCTGGCGTTGCCGGGCGTGGCGGAGGCGGTGGTGCACATCGTGTGGGATCCGGCGTGGTCGCCCGAGATGATGTCGACCGAGGGCCGGCAGGTGCTGGGCTTGGAGTGACCCGCTGCGGCGGGAGACTGCCACCGGTCCGCAGCTACGGTGAGGCCTGCTCGTCGGCGAGGGCGCGCCGGAGCTCGGCTGCGCGGGCTTCGAGCACCGGATGAAGCGCCTGCAACTGCCCCAGCTGGCCGGCGCGGGCGGCCTCCTCCATCTCCGCGGCGACGGCGCGAAGCAGCACGCCGCCGAGGTTGGCCGCGGCACCCTTGAGCGCGTGGGCGTGGCGGGCGGCGCCGGCCGGGTCGTGCGACTCGAGGCTGGCGCGCAACTTCGCGAGGGTGGCGGGCAGATCCTCGAGGAATTTCCCGACAATCGTGCGGACAAGCGCCTCGTCGCCGAGGAGGCGGGCCGTGAGCGCGGCGCGATCGAAGACCACGGGCTCCTCGCGGGACGGCAAGGCCGGGCCGGGGTCCGCCCCCGCGGAACCGGCCACGTGTAGCCAGCGATCGAGCACGGCGCGGAGGGCGTCGGCCAGGAGCGGCTTGCTGAGGTAGTCGTCCATCCCGGCGGCGAGGCAGCGGTCGCGGTCGTCGGCGGTGGCGTGGGCCGTCATCGCGACGATGGGCACCTGCGGGCTGGTGCGGGCGTGCGGGTTGGCGCGGATGCGGCCGGTGGCGGCGAGCCCGTCGAGCTCGGGCATCTGCACGTCCATGAAGACGAGATCGTAGGCCTCCGCGGCGGTGGCGCGCACGGCGGCGGCGCCGTCGCCGGCGACGTCGACGCGGGTGAAGCCGAGTTTGCCGAGCAGGCCGAGGGCGACCTGCTGGTTGGTGGGGTTGTCCTCGGCGAGGAGGATACGATCGGGGTGGGCGCAGGCGGCGGCGGCGGCCGGGGCGGGCGCGGTGGCGAGATGGCCGAAGGCGGCGACGAGGCTGTCGAGCAGCTCGGTGGGGCGCAGGGGCTTGGCGAGGCAGGTGACGAAGAGGTGGCGGCGATCCTCGGGGACGCTGCCGCGGCGGGACGGGGCGAAGAGGCCGACGAGCGGGGTGTAGCGAAACTCGGGATGCTCGTGGAGGCGCTCGGCGAGGGCGAGGCCGTCGGGGCCGGGCATCTGGAGGTCGACGAGGGCGGCGGCGAAGGCGGAGCCGGCGGCGTGGGTGGCGGCGAAGGCGGCGAGGGCGGCGGCGGTGTCGGCGGCCTCGGTGACGGCGGCGCCCCAGAGCGTGAGGCGGCGGCGGAGGGCGGCCCGGTGCGAGGCGTTGTCGTCGACGATGAGCAGGGGCACGCCCTGCAGGGGCGGGGCGGGCGGGGGCGGCTGGGCCGGGACGCCGAGCCGGGCGGTGAACCAGAACTCGGAGCCGGCGCCGGCGGCGCTCTCGACGCCGATCTCGCCGCCCATGAGGGTGGCGAGCTGGCGGCTGATCGCCAGGCCGAGGCCGGTGCCGCCGTATTTGCGGGTGGTCGACGCATCGACCTGGGAGAAGCTGCGGAAGAGCAGCCCCTGTTTTTCGGGCGGAATGCCGATGCCGGTGTCGCGCACAGAGAAGCGCAGGAGGATGGAACCGTCCGCGGTCGCGCCGGCGGAGACGCGGACGACGATCTCGCCGGTGGCGGTGAACTTGATGGCGTTGCCGGTGAGGTTGAGGAGGACTTGGCGGAGGCGGCCGGGGTCGCCGCGCAGGCGGGCCGGCACCTCGGGGTCGACGCTGCAGACCAGCTCGAGGCCCTTGTCGTGGGCACGGACGGCGAGCATCGCGGCGAAGCTGTCGAGCAGCGGCTGGAGTTCGAAGTCGAGCTGCTCGAGCTCGAGCTTGCCGGCCTCGATCTTGGAGAAGTCGAGGATGTCGGTGACGAGAGTGAGCAGGGCCTCGCCGCTGGCGCAGACGGTCTGGGCGTAGCTGCGCTGGGTGGCGTCGAGCGGGGTGTCGAGGAGGAGGTTGGCCATGCCGATCACGCCGTTCATGGGGGTGCGGATCTCGTGGCTCATGTTGGCGAGGAAGGCGCTCTTGGCGGAGCTGGCTGCCTGGGCGCGCTCGGTCATCTCGCGCAGGTGGCGGTTGGCGTCCTCGAGCTGGAGGAGGGCCTGGCGGAGACGGTCCTCGGCGAGCTTGCGGTCGGTGAGGTCGACGAAGTTGAGGATGAGGAAGGTCTGGTCCTGGAGTTCGAGGCGCTGGGCGGAGAAGAGGCCGTGGCGGAGTTCGCCGAGCTTGGTGCGCAGGGAGGTGTCGACCGCGGAGCCGTGGGTTTCGCGGGCGGTGCGGAGCTTGGCGGGGAGTTCGGGGTCGAGGGTGATGCCGAGTTCGGCGCCGGTGCGGCCGATGGCCTCGGCCTCGGAATAGCCGAGAACGCGCTGGAAGGCGGCGTTGACCTCGACCAGGCGCCACTCGTCGAGGGTGGCGATGGCCATGAGCGATTCGCTCAGGTTGAAGGCCTTCGAGAACTTCTCCTCGGAGAGCTTGGTGAGGGAGACATCGCGGGTGACGCCGAAGAGGGCGGCGCGGCCGTTCCAGTGCCCGCGGACGATGCGGGTCTCGACGGCGATGCGGTGGCCGGCGGCATCGACGATGGGCAGGGGGCTGGTCTCGGCGCGGCCGGCGAGGATCTGGCGCAGGACCCATTCGGCCTCGGCCCGGCAATCCGCCGGGTGGAGCTCGAGCAGGCTGCGCCCCAGGAGCGAGTCGGCGGAGTAGCCGAGCCGGGCGAGCACGGTGCGGTTGGCGGCGAGGATGCGCCCCTCGGTATCCAGAACCGTGAGGAACTCCCCCGAGTTGTCGAAGAAGCTGCGCAGGTTCTCCTCGCTGCGCGCGACGGCGAATTCGGCGGCGATGCGGTCGGTGATGTCGTGGACGATCGAGCAGAGCAGGGGCTGGCCGCGCAGCGAGATGGGGGTGCTGTAGACCTCGACGTCGCGTACGGAGCCGTCGGCCCGCCGGTGCTGGAAGCGGAAATGCTGCCGCTCGCGCCGGAGCACGGACGTCAGGCTGTCACGGATATGGTTGGACGGGAGGACGTTGATGTCCGAGATGCGCTTGCGGGCGAGCTCGCCCGGGGGCCAGCCGTAGAAGGCGACCGCGGCGGGGTTGGCCTCGACGATCGCGCCGTCGCGCGGATCGACGACGAGCATCATCGCGCTGTTGTTGGCGAAGAGGGAGCGATAACGGTTCTCGCTGTCCTGCAGCTCGGCGGTGCGGGCCCGGACCTCGGCCTCGAGCTGTTCGCGCCGGCGGCCGACGCTGGCGGTGAGGCCGACGAGGGCGGCGGTGACCAGCAGGCCGGTGGCGGCGCTGCCCGCGGCCGCGCGACGCGGATGGGCGGCGGCGAAGCCGGAGCCGGGGCGGGCGGCGAGCACCCAGGTGCGCCCGAGGAAAAAGAGGGGCGCGAGGGTGTCGCCGGGGTGCAGGGCGGTGTCGGCGGTCGCCGCGTCGTGTTCGTGCGTGGCAAGCAGCTGCGGCGCGGCGGCGGAGGCGTCGAAGAGCCGCAACGACACGAAATGCTCGTCGCCGCGGTCGAGGACGAGGCAGTGTTCGAGGATGGAGGGCAGCTCCAGGACGGCGACCGCGAAGCCGCGGAGTTCGCCGGCGCGGGGGGGGAAGACGGGTTGCACCGCGAGCAGGCCGGGGACGGAGCGATCGGTCTGGATGAGCCGGAGCGCGGGGGAGGCGGTCGGCAGGCGGGTCGCGGCGGCGAGGGCGAGGGTGGCGCGCCGCACCGGTTCGCTGCCGAGGTCGAGCCCGAGGGCGGCGGCGTTTGCGGCGGCGGGCACCGCGAGGGCGACGGGATAATGCCGGTTGGGTAATGGGGCTGTGGAGTCGGCGTCGGGGTGCACGCGGATGGTGAAGCCGGCGGCGCCGCGTTCCTGCATCGCGGCCTCGAAGGGGAGGCGCGCGGCGGCGGGCACGGCCGGGGCCCATTCGAAGGCACGGACGAGGGAATCGCGGGTGAGCGGGTCGGCGAAGGCGGCGAAGCGGGCCGGATCGGGCGCGGCCTCGCCCGCGCAGAACCGGGCCAGCGTGGCGAGATTGTTGCCGAGGGACTGGAGGGTGGCGCCGACGATCTCCATGTGCGCGGCGGCCTGGCGCGCGAAGTTCTCCTCGCGGGTGCCTCGCTCCTGCCGGTCCAACGCCAGCGCAGTCGGGAGGGTGACGGCGAGGCCGAGGGCGGCGACCAGGAACGGCTTGGCGCGCGTGGCCGCGGCGGAGGCGGGGCGGCGCAGGAGGCGCAGTCCCGCCAGGGCGAGGACCAGCAGCAGCGCCGTCCAGCCGATCATCGCCAGGCGCGACCGGGCGATGCGGCGTTGCCAGTCGGCGGCGGGCAGATCGATACCGACGACGAGCACGACCTGCCCGGAGGCGGGGTCGAGGACCGGGGCGAGGCCGGAGACGAAGACGCCGTATTCATCGGGGTAGGGGCCGTCGGCGATGGGGCGGCCGGTGTGGAAGAGCTCGAAGAGCTCCGCCTCGGGCTGGCGGTAGACGGTGCCCGGGGGCGAGGCCTGGGGGTCGTCGGCGGGGAGGTTTTCGGGCCCGAAGAACAGTTGGCCCTCGCGCAGCGCGAGGGTGTAGATGCTGCGTTGCCCGACGATGCGCCCGTAGGCGGTGAGTTGGGCGCGGAGGCGCTGGAACTCGGGTCGTTGGTGGTCGGAGGGGGCGAAGTCGAGGGCGGCGATCTGGGCCGCGTCGATGGTGTTGGCGAGGGCGGTGGCTTGGCGGACCACGGTGCGCCGCAGTTCCCGATCGGTGGCGCGGCCGGCCCAGTCGGCCGCGGCCCAGCCGGCGCCGAGCAGCGCGAGGACGGTGGCGACCTCGGCGAGCATGCGGCGCGAGAGGTGGCGGCGGCGCACCAGGAGGAGGGCGGCTCCGCTGGCCGCGGCGGCGGCGAGGGCGAACGGGCCCGCGAAGGGCAGGACCTCGGCGAGGGGGACGGGCCAGCTCAGGCCCAGCAGTTTGGCCCAGGCCGGCACGGCGCAAGCGGCGATCAAGCCGCCGAGGCGGCGATCGTGGACCCACTGGCGCGGGCGGCAGAGCATGGCCAGCCCGAGGCCCAGGGCGGCGGCGCCGGCGGCGAAGAGCAGGTAATCCGCGGAGGACAAGATGGCGGTGGCCGGCACGGTGCGAAGTGGGTGGGTGATGGGGCGCGGTGCGCTGTTTCCCTATCGGCCCGCTCGTTCCGGGGTTTACCGGGGAAAACGTTGCGGCGGGAGTGGGCCTTGGCCGGCGAGTCGGAGCCAGCCGGGGCGGGGTGTCGTGTCGCCACCCACGTCGGACCGGGTGAAGCGGCTCAGGTCCGTGGCTCGGCGGCCCGGGCGGGCAAGGCGAAGTAGAAGGTGGCACCCGCGCCGGGGGCGCTTTCGGCCCAGATCCGTCCGCCGTGGCGCAGGATGATGCGCTTGGCGTTGGCCAGACCGATACCGGTGCCCTCGAAGTCGCGGGTGTGGTGCAGCCGCTGGAAGACGCCGAAGAGTTTGGCGGCATACTTCGGGTCGAAGCCGGCGCCGTTGTCGCGGACGAAGACGACGTGCTCGCCGGGGTGCCCGGGCGGGGCGGCCGGCGTGCCGATCTCGATGATCGCCGGTTGGCGGTGGCGGGTGAACTTCACCGCGTTGCTGAGGAGGTTGGCCAGAACCTGGCGCAGCAGCGCGGGATCGGCGACGACGTTGGGCAGCGGGCCGACCTTCCATTCGATGAGCCGGTCCTCGCACTCGGGGCGCAGCTCGGCGATGACCTGGGTGACGAGCGCGGCGACGGAGACCTGCTCGCTCTTGAAATCGGCGCGGCTGAGGCGGGCGAAGGTCAGGAGACTGTCGATGAGCTGGCTGAGCCGGATGGTCTCGGCGGCGATGATCTGGAAGAAGCGTCGGCTCTCGGCGTCGAGGGTGTCGCGGTTGCGGCGGCGCAGGAGGTCGACGAAGCCGTTGATGTTGCGCAGCGGGGCGCGGAGGTCGTGGGAGATTGAGTACGAGAAGGACTCGAGCTCCTGGTTGTTGGCGACGAGCTGCTGGTTGGCGCGCACGAGCGCCTCGGTGCGCTCGGCGACCCGGCGTTCGAGTTCGGCGCTGAGTTGCCGGAAACTCTCCTCGCTGGTGCGGAGCCGCTCGGCCTGCCGGAGGGTGGCGTCCATGTTGGCGGCGAGCTGGCGGTTGGCGTCGTTGAGCTCCTTGGTGCGCCGGGCGACGAGCCGTTCGAGAAGGGCCTTCTCGCGGCGCTCGTGCCAGCCGGCGTACCAGACGAGCAGCGCGAGGAACGCGAGGGTGGCGACGGCGTAGGCGGCGTACGCGGCCGGCGTGCGGAACCAGGGGGGCGCGATCGCGAGGGCCAGCTCGGTGACGGGCCCGGGGACGCCCCGGACGACGGGGCGCACCTGGAGCGTGTAGGCGCCCTCCTTGAGCCGGTTGAAGGCGATCGTGCCGACGACCCCGGTGGAGACCCAGCTGTCGCTGGCCCCGGCGAGGCGGATCTCGAAGGTGACGGTCTGCGACGGCGCGGCCCCGACCGCCAGGAAATGCACGGCGATGGAGTTGTCGGCGAACGGCAGCCGCGGCAGCGCCGCCCGGGGCGCGAAGAGGGTGCGGTTGCGGTTGGTGAGCTGTATCCGGGTGATGAGTGCGCGGGGGGCGCTGCGCGACGGGGCGGGGATGTCCGGATCGTAGCGCAGGAGCTGGCGCCGCTCGTGGAGCCAGACCGGGCCGCCGGCGTCGGGGGTGAGGGAGACGGGGTGCAGGCCGGTGGGAAACGGGACGTCGAGCTCGTCGTAGTCGGCGCCCTGACGTGCGAACAGGCGGGGGGTGGCGGCGGTGCCGACCCATAGGATGCCGCGGGCGTCGAGGCAGGGGCGGCCGACGATCTCGAAGGTGTCGGGCAAGGCGCGATGAAACGCGGTGTCGGGGGCGAAGCGCCGCCCCTGCGCATCGAAGCGCAGGAGGGTGCCGCGGACGTTGGCGCGGAGCTCGCCCTCGAGCACGGTCAACTGGGCCCAGCCCCCCTCCAGGCCGGCGGCCGGCCCGAACACCTCGATGCGCGGGGTGCCGGCGGTGAGTTCGATCCGGGCCACCCGGGCGACGCCGAGCTCGGCCCAGAGGACGCCGTGGGCGTCGCGGATCGCGCCGTAGATGCTGCCGATCTCGGGGGCCGGGGTGGCGGCGACCTCGTAGCCGGTGCCCCGGGGGCGCAGCCAGCCGGCGGCCCCTTCCGCGACGAAGGCCCACCGGCCGTGTGCGTCGGGGGCGGTGCTCACGTGCGGGTTGACGAGGCCGGGCACGACGAGGCGCCAGGTGTCTTCGTCGCGGCGGTACAGGCCGCGGCGGCCGCTGGCGAGCAGCGCCCCCGTCTCGGTGGCGAGCTGGCCGAGGAACTCGTCGGGCGGGGTGTCGATCTCGAAGCGCAGGAGGCGGCCGTCGGCGTCGTAGATGCCGCGCTGGGCCTGGCCGTCGCTGATGAGCCACAGGCGGCCGGCGAAGCGGTAGGGCTGGGCGAAGATGAGCCCGGTGGAGACCATCGGCTCGTAGCGGGAGAGGCGGGCGGGGAACTCGACGCAGACGATGCCGTCGTTGAGAAGCCCCCACACCACTCCGGTGCCGGTGGCGAGGAGCCGGCTGACGCGCGCCAAGCGGTGGTCGAGCGTGCGGTCGAGGACCTGGACGGTGCGCAGCTGGCGGTCGAAGAAGACGATGCCGAGGTTGTCGACCGCGGCGGCGAAGAGGCCGTCGCCGGCCGGGCAGAGGTCGTTGATCCGGCTGCCGCCGGCGAGCGGGCCCCCGGCGGGCAGCGGCGAGCGGGCCCCCGCGTCGAAGAACTGGAGCCCGTGGCCGTTGGTGCCGACGACGTGGCGACCGTCGCCGAGCGCCAGACCGCAGGTGACGGTGTGGCTGACGTTGGTGTCGGCGGCGGCGATGACGGACTCCAGCCCGGCGGGGGTCTCGCGCCAGAGCGCGCCGTCGGATTTGTCGCTGAGGTAGATGGTGCCGCCGAGGTCGAAGGCGCGTTCGAGGTCGGCGATGCGTCCGGCGGTGCGCGGCGGCTCGCCGGGTTTCCAGGAGACGACTGCGCCGATGCCGCCGTACCAGTACCAGCGGTCGCCGGCCTTGACGACCGTGCTGGGCATCATCAGGGGATCGGGCGTGGGGGCGACGGCCGTGCGGCGGAGCGTGCCGTCGGCCTGGAAGTCGAGGCGGGCGATCGCGGAGGGGATGCCGGTGTAGAGGATGCCGTCGGCGTCGATGGCCACCTCGGTGGAGTGCGCGGCGGTATCGGCGCGATCGAGGCGGTGGAGTTCCCAGCGGACGCCGTCGCCGAGGGCGAGTTCGCGCCTGGCCAGCGCGAGGACCCGGCCGTCGGGCAGCAGCTGGAGGTCGGTCGGCGGCGAGCTCAGGCCCAGGGCCGCCGGGGAGCTGATCGCGAAGAAAGGGATACCGGCCTCGTTGAGGTCGGGCGGGGCCGGAGGCAGGGGCGAGGACTGGGCGCGGAGCGAGAGCGCCGCGACGACGGCCGTGAACGCGAAGAGGCGGCCCACGCGGTGGCGACGGGGCAGGGGCGCGAGGTGCGGCGGCTGGGACTGCATCGGGGGACGGGTCGGCGGCTGGTGCCGGTTCCGAACGGGAGGAGGTCGGGCGGCGGTGGGGAGGTTGGACCGGGGTTGCCTCGGCCGCGAGGAGAACCTCACCATGCGCGCATGCCCAACGAGGAATGGTTCGATGTCGTCGACGAAGCGGATCGCGTGGTCGGGGCGGCGCCGCGGCGCGAAGTGCATGCGCGCGGGCTGCTGCACCGCGCGGTGCATGCGCTGGTGCTCGACGGCGCCGGGCGCGTGCTGCTCCAGAAGCGCTCGGCCACGAAGGACACGTTCCCGCACTGCTGGGCGGCCTCGGCCTCCGGCCATGTCGACCGTGGCGAGGATTACGATACGGCGATGGTGCGCGAACTCGGCGAGGAGATCGGCGTGCGGGTGGCCGCCGTGCCGGAGCGGGTGTGCCGGATCGGGGCGTGCGAGGAGACGGGGCGGGAGTTCGTCTGGGTCTATCGCTGCCGGCACGACGGGCCGGTGCGCGGGCAGCCCGAGGAGGTGAGCGAGCTGGGCTGGTTCACGCCGGCCGAGATCGACGCGTGGGTGGCGGCGCGGCCGGAGGAGTTCGCACCGTCGTTCCTGCTGGTGTGGGCGCGGTGCCGGCCGGGGGTGTGAGGCGCCGGGGAGATCGCCCGCGAGACTTCGGGCCCGGGATACGGAGCCGGAGACTATGGCGGAGCCGACGTGCACGATGCCGGCTCTGTGTTGGGTGCATGCGATCTGGTTGGTGGTGGCTCCCCGTTGTTGTTTGCCGAGCGAACAGAATCCATCACCTTCCGGCCGGCTGCTGTTCTGCTGTCTTCTAGTCCATGTTCCCAGTACCTCCGAGGAGATCCGCGCCTTGAGCTCTTCCGCCCGCACTGCAACGACCAAGATTGTTCTACCGTACCTTCTGTTCTCCGGGCTGTGGATTCTGTTCTCGGATGGGATGCTGGAGCAGTTGGTTCCGGATCCCGCCGCCCGCACGCAATGGTCAATCTACAAGGGGTGGGTTTTTGTCGGGGTGACCGCGATGCTGCTCACCCTGTTGCTGCGCTGGGAGTTCTCCGCGCGCGAGCGGGCGCAGGCGTTGCTGCGCAGCAGCGAGGAGCGGTTGGCACGGCAGCAGGCGCTGCTTTCCGCTGTCGCTTCTGCGACTTCGGATGCGATCTACGTGAAGGATCCCGAGGGACGCTACCTGCTCTTCAATGAAGCCGCGGCTCGACTTGCCGGTTGCGCGATCGAGGAGGCCATCGGACGGGACGATACCGCCCTGTTTTCGCCGGAAGATGCGGCGCGGATCATCGCGCGCGACCGGGGCATCCTGGCCCAAACGGAGCCGCAGACCTACGAAGAAGCGATCACGATCGCGGGAGTGCCGCACATCTTTCTGTCAACGAAGGGGCCGGTTCGGGATGCTCAGGGGCGGTTGGTTGGGATTTTCGGGATTGCGCGAGACATCAGCGAGCGGAAACGGGCCGAGGCGGCCGTGCGTGAGCGGGAGGTGCTGTTGCGGCTCTTCGTCGAGCACGCGCCCGCCGCGATTGCGATGTTCGATCGGGAGATGCGGTACTTAGTTGCCAGCCGGCGCTGGCTTGACGACTACGGGCTCGGCGAACGGGACCTGCGTGGTCGTCCCCAATTCGATGTGCTCCCCTCGATCGGGGCGGAGTGGGAGCGGATGTACCAGCGTGCTCTGGCCGGCGAGGTGGTGACGCGGGATGACGCCCGGTTCAATGACTCCGATGGATCCACACGCTGGATGCGCTGGGAGGCGCGACCGTGGCACAGGAACGAGGATGAGATCGGTGGCGTTGTTGTGTTCAGCGAAGATACGACGGCGCGGAGGGCGGCGGCGGATCTGTTGCGGGAGAGCGAGTTGCGGTTCCGGTCCGTGGTCGAGAACGCGCCGGAGGCGATCTTCATCCAGACGCAGGGGCGATTCTCCTATCTGAACGAGCTCGCCGTGCGGCTGTTCGGTGCGGGGGCGGCAGGGGAGCTTCTCGGCCGGCCGGTGCTCGATTTCTTTGCCGAGGGACAGCGAGCACAGGTCGCGGCCCGCATCCGTCAGCTGAACGAAGGCCTGACGCCGGTTCCGGTGGCGGAGGAGATCTGCCTCCGGCTGGATCAGAAGACTGTGGAGGCCGAGGTCTCGGCGGTGCCTTTTCGTTTCAATGGAGAGCGGGGCGCGTTGGTCTTTGCCCGCCAGATCACGGTGCGCAAAGAGTCCGAGCGGATCATGGCCGAACAACTGTCCGAATTGCGCCGCTGGCACGCGGCCACGCTTGGGCGGGAGCATCGCGTGCTGGAGTTGAAGGCGGAGGTCAATCGCCTGCTTGCCGCCGGAAACCAGCCCCCGCGCTATTCCGTCGAGGCGGATCCGGAGCGAGCTTCGCAGGGATTCCGTCCCGCGGGCGGTAACCGGAGTGAAGCGACAAATCCGACAATCCCTTCCCCATGACCGCATTTCCTGCTGCGAGACCGCCTACCCGCGCTTGGTGGGCGAGCCCCCGTGCTGCACTCGTGACGGGGGGCACAGTGTTCCTGCTCGCGCTTGGTGTAGGCGCTTGGTTGGTCCTGTTGTACGAGCGTCATCTCCTGGCCGAAGAACGAGCCCAGGTCCAGAGCCGGGGCAACGGCCTCGGTGGGGTATTGACCTCGCTGATCAGCCGGCGCCAAGCGCTCGTGGACGGCTTGCATGCCTTTGTCGAGACACATGGGACCGACTCTGATGTTGCGGAACATTTCCAGGACTACGCCGCCGGGCTGCAGGCCAACGATTCCGTGGTCCGGACGATCCAGATTTTTCCGCGGCGGGGGCCGGTCTTGCTTTATCCCGCAGCGGCCAATGAAGCGTCCGCCGGGCGCACGCTGGCCGACCTGTTGCTCGACGAGCGGCCCGAAGTCCAGAGCGATGTCGCGCGCGCGGTCGAATCGGGTCGTTTGACCCTGAGCCAGCCCTATGAGCTCAGGCAGGGTGGGCTGGGTGTGGTGGCGCGGCAGGCTTTTTTCGCGGACCGGAGCTCGAAGGAATGCTTGTCGTGGTGCTCGACCTCGACCCCGTGCTCGAACGTGCCGGACTGACGATGGCGAGTGCAGAGCTGGAGTTGGCTTTGCAGGACGGCGCAGGGCGCATCTTCTTTGGTGAGGCAGGGGTCCTCAGCAAGAAGCCTGTCTTGTGCGAGGTGCCCCTTCCGGAGGGGCGGTGGATGATGGCGGCGGCCCCCGGGGCCGGATGGCTCGGGAATCGGGGGCTCGCACTGGGGGTGGCGTGGGCCGCGGCTGCACTCAGTGCATTTCTGCTGGCGTTGCTGAGCCACGGGGCCCTGCGGCGGCAGAACCGGCTCGCCGAAGCCGTGCGAGAGCGCACGCGGGAGCTTCAGGCCCGGAACGACGAGTTCCGGCTCGTCGCCGAGCAGGCTGAGTTGGCGCGCGCTGCCGCGGATGCCTCGGCGCACCACTTGCGCGAGGTGATGGGCCGAGTCAGTGACGGTTTTGCATCCATCGATCGGAACTGGATCTACACATACGTGAATCCCCGGCTGGCGGAGTTCGTCGGCCGCAAAGCAGAAGAACTGTTGGGCCACAGCATCTGGGCGATCTTCCCGGAAGCGGTGGGGACCCCGGTGTATGAGGCCTACCAGCGGGCGATGAAACAAGAGACGGCGAGCGAACTGGAACATTTCTACGCCCCGTTTCGCCGCTGGTTCATCCATCGATTCTATCCCTCCGCTTCCGGGCTTTCGGTTTTCACCCGCGAGATCTCGGAGCGCAAGAATGCGGAGTTGGCGCTGCGGGAGAGCGAGGCGCTTTCCCGCCGGATCGCGACACTCCTGCCGATCCCATTGTATTACGCGCGTTCCGATGGATCCCTTCTCTTTGTCAACGAGCGGTTCCTCCGGGTCTTCGGGCTCCGGGCCGAGGAGGTCGAATCGTTGGATACACTGTGGGGCCGGCTGATCCCCGCGGGATCGGGGAGGGAGGCGATCCTCGGGAAATGGGGCCGCGCAGTGGCGGAGGCAACGGCCAAAGGAACCGACATCGCCCCCGTGGAGTTCACGGCCACCTGCCGCGACGGTTCCCTTCTGCGCATCGAGGCCTCGGGAGCGGTGGTGGGCCCGGATCTCCTCGTGACGCTCAATGACATCACCGAACGCCGACGGATGGAGGACGCCACCAGCGCGGCGCAGGCGGAGACCCGGCGCTTGCTCGAGGAAGCGGAGGACTCGCGGCGTGCGTTGTTGAGTGTGATCGAGGATCAGAAGGCGACTGATGCAGCCCTCAGGGAGAGCGAACAACGCTATCGCAGCTTGGTCGAGACCTCGTCCGATTGGGTTTGGGAGGTGGATCATGAGGGGCGCTACACGTATGCGAGCGCGCGCTCGCAACAGGTGCTCGGGTTCGCCCCCAAGGACATCGTCGGGCACATTTGTTTCGATTTCATGCCGGAGGAGGAGGCTGCGCGGGTGCGTGCGGTTTTCGAGAAATTGGCTGCTGCGCGGCGGCCGATCGTCGCGTTTGAGAACATCAATCGTCATCGCGACGGGCACCTCGTGCCGATCGAGACCAGCGGCATTCCTGTGTATGGCGCCGATGGGGCACTGATCGGCTACCGGGGCATCGATCGTGACATCAGCGAGCGCCGGGCGGCCGAGAAGGCATTGCGGCTTCGCGACGCCGCCCTCCAGGCGGCGGCCAACGCGATCATCATCACCGATCGGGACGGGTGCATTGAGTGGGCCAACCCCGCGTTCTCCGTTCTCAGCGGCTGGCCGGGTGAGGAGGCCCGGGGCAAGAACCCGCGCGATCTTGTTCGTTCGGGAGAACACGATTCCTCCTTCTATCAGGAGATGTGGGACACCATCCTGTCCGGGCGGGTGTGGCGCGGGGAGGTCATCAACCGCCGGAAGGACCAGTCCTTGCGGACCGAGGAGATGACGATCACCCCTGTGCGCGATGCCACCGGCGAGATAAGCCATTTTATCGCGATCAAACAGGACGTCACCGAGCGCAAAGCCATGGAGGCGCACGCGCGGCAAGGCCAGCGCATGGAGGCAATCGGCTCCCTTGCCGGCGGCATCGCCCACGATCTCAACAACATCCTCGCGCCGACGTTGATGGTCACCGAGATCCTCAAGCAGAAACTCGACGATGAAGCCGATCGCGAGTTGCTCTCGATGCTGCAAGTGAGTGCCCGACGCGGAGCCGAAATCATCAAGCAACTGCTGACGTTCAGTCGCGGGCTCGAAGGCGAAAAAGTGGCGGTGCAACCGCGCCACATCCTAAAAGACATGGTGTTGATGATGCGGGAGACCTTCCCTCGCGACATCGAACTCCGCCAGCGCCTCGACGGGGAGTTGTGGACGGTGCTCGCCGATCCCACCCAGTTGCACCAAGTGGTGCTGAATCTGTGTGTGAATGCCCGCGATGCCATGCCTGACGGCGGAGTCTTGACGGTCACGGCCAACAACCGCGCTTTGCGCGATGCGGATCCCGAGCTTCCTCCGGGGGCCGCGCCGGGTCGCTTCGTGCTGATCGAAGTGCGTGACACCGGACAGGGGATACCCGTGGCCATTCGCCATCGCATCTTCGATCCGTTTTTCACCACCAAACCGATCGGCCAGGGCACCGGGTTGGGTTTGGCGACGGTCATGGGCATTGTCCGCGCGCACGGAGGTTTCATCGGACTGGAATCGGAGACGGGCAAAGGCACCGCGTTCAGGGTGTTCCTCCCCGCGTCGACGACGGTTGCCGCTGAGACGGTGAGCGAGCGTCCCGCTCCGCAGCCGAGGGGAGCCGGCCAACTCATCCTGCTTGTCGACGATGAACGCAATGTGCGGGAAGCCACGGGCAAGGCGCTGGAGCACAAGGGCTTCCGGGTCCTGAAGGCGCAGCATGGCGAGGAAGCCTTGAATCTGTATTTCAAGTACCGTGCGGAGGTCGCGCTCGTCGTCATCGATCTCATGATGCCGGTCATGGGTGGCGTTGCTTTCATCAAGGCCCTGCGGGGACTCGACGCGCAACTTCCCGTGTTGGTCGCCACTGGACTATTGGAGTCGGAAATGCGCAAAGATCTGGCGGGTATCGGGGTCGACACGGTTCTCGAGAAGCCGCTGGAGCGGGACGTTCTATTGGAGGCGATCCAGGCTCACCTGTCGCGCGGCTGAGCCTTGGCGCTGCGCGCCCTGTCAGGGCAACCCTGACAGGGCGGCGTCCGCACATTTCCCCGAACATTTTGCGGCGGGGCGGGCGATAGCAGAGGCCGCACTCCAGCGGCATCGACGCCGCCTACTCCCCCCCCGCCCGGGGGCGGATCACGCCAACTCCTCCGTTTGCCTCCTGTATGCCGTCTTCCGCAACCCACAGTCTCTTCGGCCCCCGTGAAGCAGCAGCGCGTTTTCTCACCTTCACGCTTGGGCCCACGCTCTACGGCGTTCGCGTCCTTCAGGTCCGTGAGATCATGCGGCTCGTCCCCATCACGTTTGTGGCCCAGATGCCCGCCTATGTGCGCGGTGTGATCAATCTGCGCGGGGTCGTCGTGCCGGTCGCGGACCTGCGGGTGCGCCTCGGCCTTCCGGAAACGAACCGGCTTGAGGACGGGTGCATCGTGGTCGCCCGGATTGAGGGGCGAGACGGCCGCAGTCGCGGGCTCGGCCTCGTCGTCGACACCGTCGAGGAGGTCGCGCAAGTCGCCCAGGATGACGTCGTGGAGCCTCCGGAGTTCGGCGCCGCTGTCTCCACGGACCACATCCTGGGGATGGCGCGGATCCGGGACCGGGTGACGACGTTGCTCGATCTGGATCATCTCTTCGCGCTGGAGTGACCCCCGGCGCCGCTCTGTAACCAGAAACTAGCATATCCCTCCCATCATGTTCAAAACACAGAAACTCGGCACCAAGCTCACGGGGTCCTTCGCGGCTCTTGCGGCGCTGTCCCTCCTTCTCGGCGGGCTGGCGGTCTACACCATGTTGAAGGTCAAGCGCACGGCCACGGCACTGGCGGTGGAGAACGTCCCGGAGGTCGCGCTCGCCAACGAGGTCGAGCGTGCGGCGCTCAGGACGATGTACGATATTCGAGGATATGCCCTGAGCGAGGAGCGGGGGTTTCTGGAGGGCGGGCGCACCCACCTCGCCAAGGTGAAAGAATCCCTGTCGGCCGCGGCCCAACATGCCCAACGGCACGACCTCGCGTTGCTCCGCACCAACGCGGAACTTGGGGCGGGGAAGGCGCAGGCCTACGAACAGTTGGTGAATGACACGGAAGCGCTCACGGCTGCACTGGCGCGGGACAAGGCGGCGCTCAACAGTGCGGCTGCTGCCTTTGTGGCGAGCAGTACCGACTTCTTTGCGAGCCAGAGGCGGCAGTTGGAACAGGAACTCTCCGCGCTTGCGGCCAACAGGCTGGCGGAAGACCAGTTGAAGGAGCGGCTGCAGAAGGTCGCGGTCGCCAAGGAGATCGCGGATGTCGGCAATACGATTCGCGTCGGCGCGTGGCGGGCAATCGCCGAGCGGGACCCGGTGGTGTTCAATGAGACGATGCGCCTGTTCTCCGAGGTGACGACGCACCTCGATGCGCTTCGGGCGATCACCCGACAGGAAGGGAACCTGCGGCAGATCTCCGAATGCCGAGCCGCCGCGATGGCCTATCTCGATGGCATGGGCACGTTCCTGGCCAACTGGAAGAAACGCGAAGGTGTTGGTTCGCAGCGGACGATTGTCGGCAATGAGGTACTGGCCGCTGCTGAGCAAACGGCGACGGCTGGCATGAAAAGCACCATCGACGCCACTGAAGCGACCGCGGTGGCGCTGAACCGCTCGTCGAACACCTTGATCGTCGGGAGCCTCGCCTGCCTTGGTATCGGGCTCGCGCTCGGAATCCTGATCAGCCGGTCGATCACGCGACCGATTATCAGCGTGGCCGAGGCCCTTTCCGCAGGCTCGGAGCAGACTGCCGCGGCGGCCGGGCAGGTGTCCGCGTCGAGCCAGTCATTGGCTGGCGGCGCGAGTGAACAAGCGGCCTCGCTGGAAGAGACCAGTTCCTCACTGGAGGAGATGGCGAGCATGACCCGCCGCAATGCCGACAATGCCCGCCGCGCCAACGATCTGGCCAAGGAGACTCGTGCTGCCGCCGAGGTTGGCGCGCGGGACATGGAGGCCATGAGCGTGGCCATGCGCGAGATCAAGGCTTCGAGCGACGACATCGCAAAGATCCTCAAGACGATCGACGAGATTGCATTCCAGACCAATATCCTCGCCCTGAATGCAGCTGTGGAGGCCGCTCGGGCTGGCGAATCGGGTGCCGGCTTCGCGGTAGTCGCAGATGAAGTTCGCTCGCTGGCTCAACGCGCGGCGCAAGCCGCCAAGGAAACCGCCATGAAGATCGAGAGCGCCATCACCAAGACCGCCCAGGGCGTGCAACTCAGCGAGCGTGTCGCAAATGCGTTGCAGGACATCGTCGGGAAGGCGCGGCAGGTGGATGAGTTGGCGGGCGATGTATCGCAGGCTTCGCAGGAACAGACCACCGGCATTGCACAATTGAACCAGACGATTGCCCAGATGGATCAGGTCACCCAAGCCACGGCGGCCGGTGCCGAGGAAGGTGCCAGCGCTGCGGAAGAACTGACCGCGCAAGCCGCCTCCCTGCAGGAGGCCGTCCGGGAGTTGCGCGCGCTCGTCGACGGATCGTCAATCGACCACACCCGGAGCAAAACGGTCGGCTCTTCGCCACGGGGCAGTTCGCATGAGAACCCCATGCCTGCGGCTGCTCGCAAGTCTGCCGGCAGACCGGCCAAGACGGCTCCTTCACGATCGGGATCGGCTGTCACTTCCGGCAGTTTTGTGAACCTGTGAGCCAACGCCGCCGATCGGCCGGAGCCGCGATCTTCTGGTGTCCGCTTGCGCTGTCATTGTGATCGGGATGTCTCTGTTTGGTTGGTAGAACTGCGGCCGGCTCGGGCTCCTTTCTCCCGGCTGGCCTGCTGTTGGGTTGGGTGGCGAACCTGCGAGTCCGGGTGCCTTCACTCAGAACCTTCGGCTGTCGCCGCAGAGGGGGACATACGTTCACAGCCAACGTGCGTGCCACTTTGTGCGCCCGTTGTCAGGCGAGGCGTCAAGACTCGGTCACCCAGGCATGGAAACTCGCCAGCATTGCCGGCCGTGGGGGATCGCGCTAAACGCTCGGTCCCGAGAATACGTAATCCCATCGGAAGAGGAACCCACCGCCACCGCCTCACATGATTCCCTCTGTACTTTTGGTCGATGACCATCGGGTCGTGCAGCAAGGTCTGCGATGGATGCTGGAGAATCAGCTCGGCATGTCCGTGGCCGGCGAAGCTGCCGACGGGGCCGGCGCACTCGCACTTGCGGCGCAACGGGCCTTCGATCTGATCCTTCTGGATCTGCATCTGCCGGATCTCAACGGGATCGAGGTTGCACGGAGGATACTGGAACAGCGTCGGGACGCCCGAATCATCATCTTGTCCTCGGACTCCGACCCGTTGCGCATCGACGATGCACTGCTCGCCGGCGTGATGGGGTATGTCCTGAAGGTGAATGCGTTCGAGGAGTTGCAGCGAGCGATCAAGTCTGCCCTGCAAGGCCAACGCTACCTTTCCCCCGAGGCGAACGCAGCGTTGCTGGCAAGCTACCAGCGTCTGCGGGACGCTCCGGCCAACGCGCAGTTGCCAGCGCTTTCGCCCCGGGAGCGCGAGGTTGTCCGTTTGATCGCTGCGGGACAGCGCACCAAGGAGATTGCCGCGGCACTCGGGATCGGAATCAAATCCGCCGAGACGTATCGTCGGCGCCTGATGCAGAAACTTGGTCTGTTCTCGGTGGCGGAGCTGACCCGGTATGCGATCCGGGAAGGGTTGATCGAGGAGTAGATTCGCGGGAGGACCCATGTCGCCGCTCTCCGGACCCATGGTTCCGCTGTCATGATGCTGGCCACTGCGTGGCGGGGGCCGCGGTCCCGGGGCGGGCGTTCATGCATTGGGCGGCGACCGCGGGCGGCGCGTCTCCGGCAAATGGGTTGACGCCGGCCCCGGCTGCCGGAGAAATCACCGGTGCCCGGTCCTTCCTCGCGACGCCTCCCCCGTGGCGTCGCCGGCGTGGGCGTGGCCCCCCCCGAAACCTCCGCGAAAACAGCATCCTCATCGTGAAAACCCAAGGCGTGTACATCGGCACCGACAGCGGCGCCACCACCTCGAAAACCTGCGGCGTGTGGAGCAACGGCTCCGCGGTCTCGCAGAAGCTCCGCCAGAGCTCGACCAACTCGCAGCTCGGCACCCGCGCCGTCATCACCGGGTGGGTGGAGGGAGTCTCGGGCTTCCTCGCCGAGAACGGCCTGATGTGGTCCGATGTGCGCGGCGTGGGCCTGGCCCTGCCGGGGCCGTACCAGCGTTATGGGGTGCTCGACCGCTCGGCCAACCTGCCCGAGAGTTTCGTCGGGTGGGATTTCTACAGCGACTACGCCAAGGCGCTTGCGGCGGCGGCCGGCCGGCCGGTTCCGCTGGTCGTCGGCAACGACGGCAACCTGGGCGGGGTGGGCGAGGCGCAGCGGGTGCGCGGCGCCGAGCAGGCTTCCGTGCTCATGCTCGCGCCCGGCTCCGGCCTGGGGTGCGCCTACATCGGGCCGGACGGGCTGCCGCTCGACGGCGACACGCTGGCCGGCATGGAGGGCGCGCACATGCCCGCGCCGCTGCACCTGCTCGGCGGCGTGCGGGCGTATCCGTGCGGCTGTGGCCGCGATTGGGGGTGTGTCGAGGCCTACACGACCATCTCCGGGCTGCCGCACCTGCTGGCGGACATGCTGCGGAAATACCCGCAGCACGAACTCGCCACCGCCGCGGGCACGCCGAAGGAGAAGGCGCTCTCGTTGCGCGGCCGCGCCCAGAAGGGCGACCCGCTCGCCCTGGAGATCTTCGACTTCCAAGCCAGGGCGCTGGGCCTGCATGTCGCCAACCTCACCATGGCGCTCGACACCAAGTATGTCGTCATCGGCGGCGGCCTGATGGACCCCGAGTCGACCACGCCGGAGTTTCGCGAGCGTTACCTGCGCCTCCTCCGGGAGGCGGCGCTGCCGTACCTGTTCCCGGCGCAGCGGGCGACGATGAAGATCGTGGCCGCCTCGCTCGGCGAACTCTCGCAGGCCATCGGCGCCGCGCTGGTCGCGCTCTACACCGCCAAGGCGCCGGGGAAGTGAGCGGTGCGCCGCCCGGCGGCGGGCCGCGCCGGGGGGCCCCGTCCCGTTGCGCTTCCGGCGCCGCGGTGGGCGAACGCGGCGGCCGCGGTGGCGGTACGGACTCCGTGGCGACCGGAAGGGTCCCCGCTCCGAAATCGCGGCACTGGAAAAGTTTTGGTTGATTTCGGAAAACCGCCTACTACGGTGCACCCCTTTTCCACATCGGACTGCCCCCCTCCGGGGGGATACAGACTACTTCCAATCCGCATTTTCCATGAAGCAGCTTAAGCTCAACGTCATCGCCCGCGAGGGCAAGGGTCGCAGTGCCTCGCGCCGTCTGCGTTCGAGCGGGAAGGTTCCCGCCATCCTCTACGGAAAGCACACCGAGCCGGTGCAATTGGCCGTCGACGAGCCGGAATTCCGCCGGCTCCTGAAGTCGATCGGCGGTTCGGCCTCGTTGATCGAGTTCAAGCGCCCGGACGGCAAGGATGCGCTCTCCTTCATTCGCGAAGTGCAGAAGGATCCGTTGACCGACGAGTTTCTGCACATCGACCTCCACGAGGTCGCCGCGAACGAGAAGATGGATATCAACGTCGGCGTCCGCATCGTCGGCGAGAGCGACGGGGTGAAGAACGAAGGCGGCATCCTCGACATGTCCTCGTATTCGCTGCGTGTGCGCTGCTTGCCGAAGGATCTGCCGGAGTTCATCGAGGTCGACGTCTCGGCGTTGAAGGTCGGCGACTCGATCCACGTCTCGGAGATGAAGAAGCTCGAAGGGGTCGAGTTCCTCGACAACCCGAAGCAGCCGGTGGTCGCCTGCCTCTCCCCGGCCGCCGAAGAGGAAGCCACGCCCGCCGCCGGTGCTGCCGCCGCGCCCGCCGCCGGTGCCGCGCCTGCCGCCGGTGCCGCGCCTGCCGCCGGTGCCGCGCCCGCCGCCGGTGCCAAGCCTGCCGCCGCCGCTCCGGCCGCCGCGAAGGCTCCCGCCAAGAAGTAAGTTCTCCGCTGCGCGTGGTTCCGCCGCTCACCCGGCGGTGCCGCGCTCGTTCTTTGAGTCATGTCGATCGCCATTCTCGCCGGTCTGGGCAACCCCGGCGAGGAGTACGCCGGCACCCGCCACAACGTCGGATGGGTTGTGCTCGAGGCGCTCGCGGCCCGCGCCGGCCTGTCCTGGTCGCGCGACCGCAACGCCGCCGCGTTGGTCGCGCGCTGGGAGCTCCCCGCGCGACCGCCGGTGCTGCTGGTCAAGCCGCTCACCTTCGTGAACGAGAGCGGTTCGGCCTTGCGGCGAACCTGCGACTACTTCCGCCATCCCGCCAGCGCACTCGCCGTGGTCTACGACGACCTCACGATGCCCGTCGGCCGGCTGAAGCTCTCGGTCAACGGCAGTGCCGGTGGGCACAACGGCGTGCAGAGCCTCATCGACCACCTCGGTGCGGGCTTCATCCGGTTCCGGATCGGCATCGGCCCCCGGACCCCGCCCCAGATCGACCTGAAGGACTTCGTGCTCGGCCGCTTCCCCCCGACCGACCGGCAGCTCATCGACCAACAACTTTCCCATTATCTCAACGGACTCGAACTCCTCGCCACGCGCGGACTGGAGCCCGCCATGAACCAGCTCAACCGCCGCATTTCCTCCGCAAATGACACAGACCAAGCGCAAGTATAAGGCCACGTTCATCATCGACACCCGCGGTCGCGAGGAGACCCTCGACCAGCTGTTGGAGAAGGTGAAGCAGGACATCTCCGCCGTGCACGGCGAAGTCGTGTCCGTGGAAAACCTCGGGCAGCGCGATCTCACCCGGGCGACCGACCCGAAGTTCGTCAACGCCCCCTTCGTGCAGATGGAGTTCCTCGCGCCCGGCGACGGCCCGAAGCACCTGCACGAGCGGTTCCGCCTCAACCCGATCGTCTATCGGGCCATGTTCGAGAAGGCCTGAGCCCGCTCCGCCTACCCCATGGCCTACCTCAACAAAGTCTTCCTCATCGGCAACCTCACCCGCGACCCCGAGTTGCGCGTGACGCCGAAGGGCACCGCCATCTGCTCGTTCGGCCTGGCCGTCAACCGCCAGTTCCGCGACGAGAGCGGCACCGCCCGCGACGAAACGACGTTCGTGGACATCGAGGCCTGGGGCAAACAGGGCGAGCTGGTCTCCAAGTACCTCACCAAGGGCAGTCCCTGCATGGTCGAGGGCCGGCTCCGGCTCGATTCCTGGGAGGACAAGAATACCCAGCAGAAGCGCAGCAAGCTCAAGGTCGTCCTCGACAACGTCCAGTTCCTTTCCCGTGGCCCCGGCGGCGGCGCGTCCGCCCCGGCCGGCGACATGGGCGGCGAGCCCGCCGAGGAGCGCCACAGCGCGCCGCCGCCGCGCAGCCCCGGCCGCCCGGCCCCCGCGCCCGAGTCCGCCCCCGGCCTCGAGGACGACGTCCCGTTCTAGTCCCTCTCCCTGAAATCCTTTAACTCAATACGTCTGTCATGTCCCATACCGAGATTCTCCTGATCAAGCCCGTCGAGGGCCTGGGCGCCGAAGGCGACCAAGTGAAGGTCCGCAACGGCTACGCCCGCAACTACCTGCTGCCGCAGAAGATCGGCGTCGCCATCACCGCCGCCAACCGCAAGCAGATCGAGGTCCTCAAGCAGCGCCGCGCCGTCCGCGAAGGACAGGAGCTCGATGGCGCGAAGGCCGTCGCCGCCCAGCTCGAGAAGGTCAACATCGCGATCGCCGTGAAGACCGGCGAGGGCGGCCGCCTCTTCGGCTCGGTCACCGCCAACGACCTGCACGACAAGCTCGCCGCCGCCGGTGTCCCGATCGAGAAGAAGCGCATCCACCTCGGCGAGCCCGTGAAGACCCTCGGCAAGCACGAGGCCTCCATCAAGCTCCACGCCGACGTCACGGTCACCCTGGCGTTCGACGTCGTCTCCGAGAACCCGATCGTCCCGACCGAGGTCGAGGCGACCGAGGCGAAGGCCGAGAAGGCCGAGCGCCGCGAGCGCCGGTAAGCGCTGCCTCCAGTTCTTCCTTTCCGACCGCGCAGCTCCCCGGGGCTGCGCGGTTTTTTTCGCCCGGCCGGGGGCAAACCGCCGGCGCGCCTTGACGTGGCGCACGGAGTGGAGACAAAGCAGGCCCGCAACCCATGCTTGAGCTACCGCTCCCACTCGTGCCGGCGCTGCCGTTGGCGCTCGCGGCCCTGATGCCGTGGGCGGGCCGGCGTTTCGGGGCGCGGGCGGCGTGGCTGGCGCTGGTCGCGCCGGTGCTGGCGGCGCTCGCGCTGGGGCGGCTGGTGCTCGAGCCCGCGGCGGCGACGCCGGTGTCCGTTGCGTGGATGCCCTCGCTCGGCATCGATCTCGTGTTCCGGCCCGACGGGCTCGCGTTGTTCTTCGGCCTCGTCGTGTCGGTGGTGGGCGCGCTGGTCGTGCTCTACGGCGCGTTCTACCTCGACGATCACCACCAGGGCCACGGGCGGTTCTACGCGGCGCTGCTGCTCTTCATGGGCGCGATGCTCGGCACGGTGCTCGCCGGCAACCTCATGCAGCTCTTCGTGTGCTGGGAACTCACGGGGCTCACGTCGTTCCTGCTGATCGGCTTCGACCACGAGAACAAGAAGTCGGCCTACGGTGCGCGCATGGCGCTGCTCACGACGGCGGGCACGGGGTTGTTCCTGCTGGTGGGCGTGGTGCTGCTCGGGCAGGCCTTCGGTACCTACGATCTCGAGACGATCCTGCGCGGGGCGCCGCGGCCCGGCGGCGAGCGGCTGCTGCCGTGGGCGTTCGCGGCGTGCCTGGTCGGCATCGCGGGCAAGTCGGCGCAGTTCCCGTTCTTCTTCTGGCTGCCCAACGCGATGGCCGCACCCACCCCGGTGAGCGCCTACCTGCACTCGGCCACGATGGTGAAGCTCGGCGTGTTCCTCACCGCGCGGCTGTTGCCGGTGTTCCACGACCTGCCGGCGTGGACGCCCACGCTGGTGCTGCTGGGCTTCGGCACGATGCTGCTGGGCGCCGCGCTGGCCGTGGTCGCGTACGACCTGAAGGCGATCCTCGCGTACTCGACGATCAGCCAGCTCGGGCTGCTCGTCGGCTACTACGGGCTGTTTCCCGCCGGTGTGCCGGTGGAGTGGGACTACCTGCACATCGCCAACCACGTCTTCTACAAGGCGGCGCTGTTCATGGTCGTGGGCATCATCGACCACAGCACCGGCACCCGCGACATCCGCCAGCTCGGCGGCCTCGGACGGAGGATGCCGCTGACGGCCGCCGCGTGTCTGGTCGGCGTGGCGACGATGGGCGGCGTGCCGTTCACGACCGGTTTCCTGAGCAAGGAGATGCTGTTGGACACGACGCTCGCGTTCTGGCGCGGCGAGCACCTGCTTGCGGAGTGGGTGCTGGGCGCGGTGGTGCTGGCCTCGGTGCTCAAGATCGTATTCTCGATCCGGATCTTCCACCGCGTGTTCTGCGGGGCGTTCCCCGAACCGCTCGCGGCGCACTGGCATGCGCCGTCGCTCGGGCTGCAGGTGCCTCCGTTGCTGCTCGCGGCCGCGGCCCTCGCCTTCGGCTCGATGCCGGCGACCTTCGGCGCGTTTTGCGCGGCCTTCTCGATTCCCGGCAAACACCTCGCCGTGCCGGCGACGCTGCACCTCTGGCACGGCGTCACGCCGGCGCTGCTCACCAGCATCGGGATCGTGGGTGCCGGCGTGCTCATCTACGTGCTCAAGCGCCGCTGGCGCTCGGACCGCGGCGGCGTGCCGGCGTGGCTCGGCTTCGACCGCTGGTTCGATCGCGCGGTCGACGGCCTGCCCGCGCTCGGCGCGGCCAGCGTGCGCTGGACGCAGGGTAACCGCCCGCTGCACTACGTGCCGGTCGTGCTCGGCACGGCGCTGGCGCTGTGGATTGCGTGGCTCGGGACGAATGCCGACGGTTTCCGCGCGCTGCTCGCCCGGATCGAGGCATGGCCGGCGGCGCTGGCCGGCTACCACCGCTACTTCGTCGTGGCGTTGTGCGCGGCGGCGCTGGCCATCGTGGTGTTCGCGCGCAACTGGCTGCTGCAACTGCTCGCGCTCTCGGTCGTGGGGTTCCTGGTGAGTTTCTTCTACGTGCTCTACAAGGCGCCCGACCTCGCGCTCACGCAGATTCTGGTCGAGACGGCCGGCCTGCTGCTCGTGTTGGTCTTCATCATGCGGCTGCGACGCGGCGGCCACGCGGAGCGGCGCGGGTTCGCCGGCCGCGGCTACCGTGGTGTGCGGCTGCTGCTCGCCCTGGGCGCCGGCGGGGTCACCACGCTCTTCCTGCTCCTCTTCCAGAACGGCGGCGCGCATCCGGCGATCGGTGACGCCGTGCTGACGGCGACCCTGCCTGCCGCGAAGGGCGCCAACGCCGTCAACACCACGCTGGTCGACTTCCGCGGGCTCGACACGCTCTTCGAGATCCTCGTGCTCGCCATCGCCACGCTCGGCTGTCTCGGACTGCTGATGCGGCGCCGGGTCGATGCGCCGCCGCATCCGGCAGTGAGCGATACCGGTGCCGGGGCGCGGGCGCCGGTGGGCGACAGCTTCATCCTGATGGCGGTGGTCACGTTCCTCTTCTTCCTGATCAACGTCTTCGCCGTGTACCTCTTCTTCCGGGGCCACCACCGGCCGGGCGGCGGCTTCATCGCCGGGCTGTGCACGGCGCTCTCGTTCGTGATGCTCGGTTTCGTGCAGGGCATCGGGACGCTGCACCGCTTCCTGCGCATCGACCCGATGCGGCTGGCCGCGATCGGCCTGCTGGTGGCGATCGGCTCGGGGCTGGTGGGCGTGCTCGGCGGCGGGCCGTTCCTGCAACACGTGCATCCGTACCTCAAAGACGTTCCGTTGCTCGGCGACGTCTACCTGGGCACGCCGGTGTTCTTCGACCTGGGCGTGTACCTGGTCGTGGTCGGCGTAGTGCTCAAGATCGTGTTTCCGCTGGTGAAGTCGGTGCAGGGCTACCGGGCGTTCATCGTCGACGAGGAGGGCGCGTATGCCGCGCCCGACGAGGAGCCGATCGAGAGCGAGCGCCAGGAGGACGGCCGATGAACGTGCAACTCGACACGGCGCTGCTGGTGGGGCTGATGGTCGGCGTGGCGGTGTGGCTGATCCTGCACCGCGGCTTCGTGCGCATCCTCTTCGGGTTCCTGCTTCTCTCCAACGCCGTCAACCTCGGCATCCTCGCCGTCTCCGGCGATCCCTCGAACCGCGCGGCGCCGGTGGTCGACGCCGCCGGCGGCGCCGCGATGGTGGATCCGCTGCCGCAGGCGCTGATCCTCACGGCCATCGTGATCGGCTTCGGGGTGCTGGCGTATCTGGTTTTCCTGTTCTACCGGCTCTTCGTCGACAACGACACGGCGGATCTCGAGACGCTGGCGGAGGCGCCGGACGCGGCTCCGGAGCGCAAGGAGGATTCGCGATGAACAACGCGCCCGTCCTGCCGCTCCTGCTGCCGTTCCTCACCGGCGTGGCCGGGCTGCTCTTCGCGCGGCCGGGGCGCTGGCGGCGCGTGGGCTTCGGCGTTTCCGCGGTGGTGCAGTTGGCGGTCGCGCTCGGCCTGATCGTGGCGACCGCGGGCGGCGGGCGGCTGGTGCTCGCGCCCGGCGGGTGGGGCGCGGCGCTGGGCATCGTGTTCGTGGTCGACCTGCTCGCGGCGATCATGCTGGCGTTGGCGGCGCTCACCGCGCTGGCGTGCACGGCCTTCGCGTTCGCCTCGCGGCCGGCGGCGCGCGAGCACCCGCTCCAGCTGCCGTTGCTGCAGTTCCTGCTCGTCGGCATCTCGCTGGCGTTCGTCACGGGCGACCTGTTCAACCTCTTCGTCGCCTTCGAGGTGATGCTCATCGCCTCGTACGCGCTGCTCACGCTCGAATCCGACAACCGCAACGTCCGGCACGCGTGGTCGTATCTGGCGATCAACCTCGTGGGCAGCGCGGTCTTCCTGCTCGGCTGCGGGCTGGCCTACGGCTGGCTGGGCACGCTCAACTTCGCCGAGCTCTCCGTGCGGCTGGCGGCGGCCGGCGGCGACCCTCGCGTCGTCCTGCTCGGGCTGATTCTGCTGGTGGTCTTCGCGGTGAAGGCCGGCCTGTTCCCGCTCTACTACTGGCTGCCCGACAGTTACCCGATCCTGCCCGGCTCGATGGCGGCATTCTACGCCGGCATGCTCACCAAGGTCGGCGTGTACGTGCTGCTGCGGGTGTTCGTGACGGTGTTTCCGCCCGGCACGCCGTGGATCGGCGAGCTGCTCGCGTGGGGCGCGGGCGCCACGATGGTGCTCGGCGTGCTCGGCGCGGTCTCGCGCGACCGCGTGCAACACATCCTCGCCTACCACATCCTCAGCCAGATCGGCTTCATGGTGCTGGCGATCGGCTTCGGCACGCCGTTGGCGATCGCGGCGGCGATCCTCTACATCATGCACCACATCGTCGTAAAGGCCGCGCTCTTCCTGGTGGGCGGGGCGATCCAGCATCGTTGTGGGCACGATCGGCTCGACGCCGCGGGCGGGTTGATGCGCGCCGCGCCGTGGCTGGCCGCGGGGTTCCTCCTGCAGGCGCTCTCGCTCGCCGGCCTGCCGCCGTTGAGCGGCTTCTGGGGCAAGTATCTGATCATCGTCGAGGGGCTGCAACTCGGCGAATGGGTGCTGGTGGGCGCGTCGGTCGTCGCGAGCGTGCTCACGCTCGTGAGCATGTTGAAGATCTGGTTGGCGTGGTTCTGGCGCCCGGCGCCGGAGGAGGCGCCTCGCTCGGTGCCGCCGGGGGCGCGGGCGATGAGTGCGACGGTGTGTGCGCTGGCGGCGTTGTCGTTGGGAATCGGCTTCGGGGCGGAGGGTGTCTTCCGGCTGGCCCGCGAGGCGGCCGCCCAGGCGATGGACCGCGCGGGTTACGTGGCCGCGGTGCGCGCGGTGGTGCCGGCGTCGGCCGACGCCGCGAACACGGCCGAGGTCGCGGCGGAAGGGGGCGCGCGATGATCGCCTTCCTGCTCAATCTCGCGATTGCGCTGATCTGGTTCTTCCTCGGCGACGAGCCCGACGGCGCGCGCCTGCTCGTGGGCTATCTGGTCGGGTTCGGCCTGTTGTATCTGTTCCGTGGCGCGTTGCCGGACGACAGCTACACGCGGCGCGTGCTGGCGTTCGGGGTGTTCATGGCGGTGTTCTCGCGCGAACTGATCGTCTCGAACCTGCAGCTCGCCTGGATCGTGCTGACACGGCCGACGCGCGAGCTCTCGCCCCAGATCTTCACCTACCCGGTCGGGGGGCTGAAGCCGTTGGAGATCCTGCTGCTCTCGCATGCGATCTCGCTCACGCCCGGCACGGCCACGGTCGACGTGGAGGACAACTTCCGCACGCTGCGGCTGCACACCATCGATTCGCGCGATCTCGAGGCCACCCGCCGCGGGATCCGCGACAACCTCGAACGGCGGATCCTCGCCTTCACCCGCCGATGAACACCTTCTTCATCGTCTGCATGGTGGTCGCGATGTTCGCGACGTTGCTCTGCCTGGGGAGGATGGTCCTCGGCCCCACGCTGCTCGACCGGGTGCTCGCCTTCGACGGCATCGTGATCTGCACGGTGGCGATGATGGTGCTGTTCTCGGTGCACTGGCAGACGACCCTCTTCGCCGAGCTCATCGTGGTGATCGCCAGTCTCGGGTTCCTGACGACGGTGGCGTTCTATTTTTACCTCTCGCAGCCGGAGACGGCGGAGCGCGAGGACGAGGAGGTGGGCGATGACTGAATGGCTCGGCCTCGGCCTGCTCGGCTTCGGGATGTTCTTCGTCGCGGTGGCGGCGGTGGGGCTGTTCCGGCTGCCCGACGTGTTCTGCCGTTCGCACGCGCTCGGCAAGGCGTTCACGCTCGGCATCAACTCGATGTTGGCGGGGCTGTGGTTGAAGCTCGGCGCCGGCGGCTTCGGGCTGAAGGTGCTGCTGGTGGTGTTCTTCCTGTTCCTCACGATCCCGGTCTCCACGCACCTGCTCACGCGGCTGGCCTGGCGGGCACAGCAGCGCCGGAGCGGCCGGCGCCGGGGGGCAGGGCCGGTTCTACCGTTGTAGCGGCCGAAGCGGGCTCGGTCCGGGTTTTCCTTTTGCGTGGGGTCGGGCGGTTCTCTGGACTCGCCGTTCACCCATGCAATCTCTCCTCGCCTCCGCCGACGGGGCGGCTTTCTCGGTCTCCCCCGTCTGGATCATCCCCTTCGCGACGCTGCTTGCGCTGATCGCGATCATGCCGCTGACGCCGCACGGGCTGAAGCACCTCTGGGAGAAGTTCTACCCGGTGGTGTCGCTGGTCCTCGGCTCGATCGTCGCCGGCTACTACCTGTGGCGGGTGCCGCATGGCGGGCACGAGGTGGCGAAGACGATGGAGGAGTATTTCGCGTTCATCGCGCTGATCGGCTCGTTGTTCGTGGTCGCGGGCGGTATCCATATCTCGATCCGCGGCGAGGCGCGGCCGGTGGCGAACGTGATCTTCCTGCTCGTCGGTGCGCTGCTGGCCAACGTGATCGGCACGACGGGCGCCTCGATGGTGCTCATCCGCCCGTGGATCCGGATGAACAAGTACCGCGTCACCACATATCACATCGTCTTCTTCATCTTCGTCGTCTCGAACATCGGCGGTGCGCTCACGCCGATCGGCGACCCGCCGCTGTTCCTCGGCTACCTCCACGGCGTGCCGTTCTTCTGGCTGGTCGAGCACGCGATGCTGCCGTGGCTGGTGACGCTGGGACTGATCCTCGCCGTGTTCTTCGTGCTCGACTACCGCAACTTCCTGCGGGCGCCGCGTCCGGTCCGCGAGAAGGAGACACGCAACGAGCCGGCCGTGCGGGTCGAGGGCATGCACAACATCATGTTCCTGCTGGCGATCGTCGGCGCGGTGTTCCTGCCCGAGACGTACTTCATCCGCCCGCTGGTGATGATCGCCGCGGCGGTGGCCGCCTACGTGACCACGAAACGTTCGGTGCGCGAGGCCAACGAGTTCACCTTCGGCCCGATCAAGGAGGTCGGGTTTCTCTTCATCGGCATCTTCGCCACGATGATGCCGGCGCTCGACTACCTCAAGGAGCACGGCAAGGAGCTCGGTTTCGAGCGGCCGCTCCAGTACTACGTGGCCACGGGCGGGCTCTCGGCGGTGCTCGACAACGCGCCCACCTATCTGAACTTCCTCACGCTGGCCGAGACGTCGATCATCCCGGCGGACGTGCAGGCGCACGCGAAGACGGTGTTCGCGGCCGGGCGCAACGGCGAGGTGGAGGATCTGGTCCCGTGGCTGCTCAACCCCAACAGCAAGGCCAACGGCGTGCCGGCGTCGCTGTTCGTGATCGCGGTGAGCCTAGGGGCGGTCTTCTTCGGCGCGATGACCTACATCGGCAACGGCCCGAACTTCATGGTGAAGTCGATCGCCGACAGCTCGAAGGTGCACACGCCAACGTTCTTCGGATACGTCTTCAAGTTCAGCCTGCCGTTCCTGCTGCCGATCCTGCTGTTCACCGGCTGGCTCTTCCTCTGAGGGGCGGGGCCGCCCTTCTCCTTTTCGGTTCTCCGCCACCGGCCGCACCCTCGGGTGCGGCCGTCCTGTCTGCGCCGCCGCCGGAAGCACCCGAGCACTGCGGGCCGGCACGGCAGGGAATGGGACTCGCGCAGCGGCGGTGGCGCGGCATCGTTTCCGGCCATGCCGATCGAACCGACACCCCAGGAGCAGAGCGAAGCGGTCGCCTCGCTCA
>ENA-UPSM01001083-UPSM01001083.1-activated-sludge-metagenome-genome-assembly--contig:-NODE-1083-length-37230-cov-4.817646_pt1 | contig 37230 bp, 32 predicted proteins | sample MGYA00238181_ERZ773283 | MGnify/ENA primary metagenome ERZ773283 (study PRJEB29023, sample SAMN05720199) | activated sludge metagenome | isolation source: Anaerobic digester | place: Japan... | reverse complement strand
GAGTTGCAGCCCGAGCCGCTCCGTGATTCTCTCCGGACTGTACAACCACGCGAACGGCCAATACGGGCTCGAGCACTCCTATCACCATTTTTCGTCGTTTCCGGATGTGGAAGGCCTGCCTGTGCGCCTGAGCAAGGCAGGCTACCGGACTGCGCAGATGGGCAAGTTCCACGTCGCGCCGGAACCGGCGTACCATTTCGACGAGTATTTGAAAGCCAAGGGCAATGTGCCCGCGGATATGGCCGTTGCCTGCCGCGAATTCATCGCGCAAGAGGGCGACAAGCCTTTCTTCCTCTATTTTTGCACCACCCAGCCGCACAGGCCGTTCCACCGTCAAGGCGCAGACCCCGTAGCGCCCGAGAACGTCATTGTGCCGCCGTACCTGCCCGATTCGCCCGAGTGCCGCGAGGAGCTGGCGCAATACTACGGGTCGGTTCAGACCGCGGACGCCGGATTGCTCCGCCTCATCGAGCTCCTGGAGGAAACCGGGCATTGGGAAGACACGCTGATCATCTATGTTTCGGACAACGGCATTGCGTTTCCTGGCGCAAAGACGACGTTGTATGAACCGGGTATGAACCTGCCCTGCGTCGTGCGGGAGCCTTTTGCCGGCAAGCCGGGCATCGTGACCGATGCCATGGTGAACTGGGCGGACATCGTGCCGACGGTTCTTGATTTCGCGGGCGTGGAGGTGGGCGAGAAGAACGTCCATGGGCGCTCGTTCCTGCCTGTCCTGCAGGGCGCGCCGTCTTCCGGGTGGGATGATGTCTATGCCTCGCACACGTTCCACGAAGTCACCATGTATTATCCAATGCGGGTGGTGCGCGAGCGGCGCTACAAGCTGATCTGGAACATCGCGCACGGACTCGAATACCCGTTTGCGTCCGATCTATACGGATCGGCAACGTGGCAGGGCGTTCTGAAGCGCGGAGACGAATACTACGGCAAGCGAAAGGTCGACGCGTATCTGCACCGGCCCGCATTCGAGCTGTACGACCTCGAAGCGGGCCCCCACGAAGTCAACAACCTCGCGGGGGAACACGCGCATGCCGAGACCCTGACGCGTCTGAAGAACAAGCTGCGGGCGTTTCAGGAACGGACAAAGGATCCCTGGCTTCTGAAGTGGGAGCGCGAATAGTACGGGGAACTATCCTACGCACAGAAGCAGGCCGCAGGAGGCAGGACGAAGATGAACCGGCGCGCGTTTCTGCGATGTCTGGCGGCGGGGCCCGCCGCGGCCGCCCTGGGATTGCCCATACGAGCCGCGGGCGCCGCGCGGAGTGTGCCCAACATCATCCTGTGCATGGCTGATGATCTGGGCTGGGGCGATACCGGGTACAACGGGCATCCTGTGTTGCGCACGCCGACACTGGATGAGATGGCGCGCGCGGGCATTCGGTTTAACCGTTTCTACTCCGCGGCGCCGGTGTGCTCTCCGACGCGGGGGAGTTGTCTGACAGGAAGGCATCCTTATCGTTACGGCATATTCAGCGCGAACGTGGGGCACATGAGACCAGAGGAACTGACCTTGGCCGAGGTCCTGAAACAAAAGGGCTACGCCACCGGCCATTTCGGCAAATGGCATCTCGGCACGTTGACGAAGACAGTCAAAGACTCGAACCGTGGGGGCCCTGATGGCGCAGACCACTATAGTCCGCCCTGGGAAAATGGATTTGATGTCTGCTTCTCGACGGAGGCGAAGGTGCCCACGTGGGACCCCATGATTGATCCCGAGACCGGTAAGGCCTACGGCACACGGTACTGGCGGGAGGATGGCAGCATCGTTGACGACAATCTCGAAGGGGACGATTCGCGCATCATCATGGACCGGGTCATACCCTTTGTGCGCCGGGGAGCCGAGGCAAAAAGGCCGTTCCTGGCCGTGATCTGGTTTCACGCCTCGCACATGCCCGTTGTGGCCGGCGGTAAGTACCTGGCGATGTATGAAGGCCAATCCGAAGAATACGCGCATTACTACGGCTGCATTACCGCGATGGACGAGCAGGTCGGCCGTCTTCGGCAGGAACTGCGTGCCTTGGGCGTGGCGGAGAATACCATGCTATGGTTTTGCAGCGATAACGGTCCCGAGGGTCAGTCGGACGATTCCCCGGGCGCCACGGCGGGTCTGCGGGGGCGCAAGCGCGATCTTTTCGAGGGCGGTATCCGGGTTCCGGGGCTCCTTGAATGGCCCGCGCAGGCGAGCCGGCCTTTCACAAGTGACGCGCCTTGCTGCACGTCCGACTTTTTCCCGACCATATGCAGCGCTGTTGGTATTGACGGCACGGGCGGTCCGAAACCTGTCGATGGTATCGACTTGATGCCGCTCATCAAAGGGCGCATGACGAAACGGCCGCGTCCGATCGCCTTTGAATCGGGCCAGCAGGCGGCCTTGGTCGACAACCGCTACAAGATCATCTCTACTGACGAAGGCAAGACTTACATGCTCTTCGATATAGACGCGGATCCCGGGGAAAAAGAAGACCTGGCGGACAAGAAACCGGAAATGGTGCTGGCTATGCGCAAACAACTGGAAACATGGCAGGCCTCCTGCAAAGACAGCCGGAACGCAGGGACTGCCACGGACATGTCACAGGGTTAAGGAGCAGCCCGGCGCGGACGAGAAGCAATCGCCAGTCTCGTTGGCGTCCTCCCTGATTGGTTCACGGCGTTTCCGGCCATGTCGAGCGCACCTCCCAGATATCGAGCCGGTCGATATGCGCCGAGCCCTGTTCGCAGGTCAACGATAGCGTCTTATCGAGCAGGTCCGGGAGGAAACAAAACGACATTACAAGCCTGCCGCCGTTGGCGAAGATCTCGATGGAGGTCCGATCTACCAGGACGCGCAGCGCCAGCGGGGCATCTTCCAGGGGGAGTGGAGCCTCCTTGTCGAGGCACGACAGAGCCGCTTTCGCCGCATCGTATACGATGGGGGTTCCGCGAACGTTCAGCACGGTCCGGGACCCGTCCTGCGGACGTATGACGGCATCGATGTCCCAGAGTTCGCCTTGGAGATCTTTGAGGGGATTCGCGCCAGGCTCGAGCGTTTCGTCGGCCCAGTGGCCGCGCGCTTCGCGTATGGTCTCGATTTCGGCGATGGGATAGGCGTATAGCCGCGGCCCGTCGGGCGTACTGCGCAGTGTGAACACGCGGGGGAAGGCCATCTGCTGGTTGAACGGCATGCCCGGATAGCTTCCGCCGTTCATCCACGCGATGAAGATGCGGCGTCCGCCGGGCACGTTGTTGTAGGTCTGTCCGGCGTAGCAGTTCCGTCCCCATTCACTCGGGAGCACGCCGGTCTCGGGGGAGAACGTCACGCCGTCGAATTTACCGAGCATATGCCTTCCGCCGCCTTCCCAGAGGACCCAGCGCGTGTTGGCGGGGTCGCCGTCAACGGGCAGTTCGAACAGCTCGGGGCACTCGTGCCCGTCGGGGAAGGTGATCGTGCTGAGCCGCTCCCAGTTCTTCAGGTCCGGGGAGCCGAGGATGACGAAATCGCTTCGGGTTCCCACATAGAGCACCATCACCCACTTGTTTGTCGGGGCGTGCCAGAACACTTTGGGGTCGCGGTTGCCGGGTCCGAGGTTTTCGACGACCGGGTTGCCTTGGTACTTAGTGAATGTGCGCCCGCGGTCGGTGGAGTATGCGATGCCTTGCGTGAACGGACGCTTGGGTGTTCCGAAGTCTCCCGCGTACGTGAATATGCAGACCAGCGGCGGATGGGGGCCCGCCTGGAACCCGGAGGTGTTCCGGGTGTCGATGACCGCCGACCCGCTGAAGATGGTTCCGTGTTCGTCGGGAAGTATGGCGTTCTCGAGCTGGGTCCAGTGCATGAGGTCGGGGCTGACCGCGTGGCCCCATGTCATGTTGCCCCAGTCGATGCCCTCAGGGTTGTGCTGGAAGAAAAGATGGTATTCGCCGTCGTAATAAACGAGTCCGTTGGGGTCGTTGGTCCAGTTCTTCTTGGGTGTGAAGTGGAATTGCGGGCGGTAGGTTTCCTGGTACAACTTGTCGGTGACGTACAACACGCCGCGGACTTCGCCGTCGTGGTGCACGGTATCCGCGATGCGGTGGCCGCCCAGAGTGACCTCGATGATGCTCAGCGCCGCGGTCTTGCCTTTGAGCTGGGATACGTCCCAGGTGATCCAATAAGGTTCCTGGCGGTTCTGCCCGGCCGTATAGCGGACGACCTCGTTGTTCAGGCGAAGGCTCACCTGGGAACGGCCGCCTTGTTCGGCCCCGAACTGGAAGCTGAGGTAGTCCTCGACAATCGCGAGTTCGCGCGAAGTTTCCTGGGTGCCGACGCTGTGGTTTGCCTGGAGTATGTGGTCGATGTTGATGTGGCCCCATCCGCCCGTGTGGGCATCCACGACCTGGATGACCGCCGTTTTCTCGCGTAGGTCCGAGACGTCCCAGGAATACCAGTCGAGCCGCTCGGTACCGCCGGGCTTGTCGTTAGGCCCGGTGGCGGTGCGCACAACGCCGCCGTCAACTATGAGATTGATGCACGTTTCGCCGGGGTGCATCCCGCCTCCTATGAGAAACGAGATGTAATCACGCTGGATCTCGAAGGGGGGAGAAGTGAGCGTGCCTGTTGTAGCGTCGCCTTCGAAAAACGAATTGACGAGACCCTTGCCCTCGAATCCGGACACTTCCATCTGGTTTGGGAGCGTGCCGCGTGCCGGACCGGGGCCGAACGCCGTGCCCTCGGCCTTCCAGTCGCCGTAGGTGCTGTCCTCGAAATTGGCGATGAGAATTTCCGGCGGGTTTTCGGCAGTCCATGCCATCCCGGCCAAGAACGCCAATCCACAGAGGCATATGAGGCAGACGCGATTCATTCGGTTTTGCATGCTGTCAAATCCCTTATTGATGTTGGCTTTTGCGAGTCCCCCGCTTGGCGGCTATTGTAACAGACTCTCGGGCGGTGTGATTACGGTTGAGCCAGCGCGTGCCCTCCCCCCAGGGAGAGGGAGAATAGACGGCCTCTGGCCGCAGGGTCTGACGCATCTGGCTTGTCTAACATTTCTGACGTTTCTGAGCGTCGCTGGGCTCTTCGCAGCGATGGCCTGCGCATTTGAGGCAGTATCATCGAGCCGCTCGTTTCTTCGAGGCCGCTTCGTTGCGTGGGGCACAATGGCGGCATTGTTGTTTAGTGCGCTCCGTTTGGGGGCGCAGGATAAGTCCACAAAATGCAGGTAGTTACAATTGGCGGCGAAACAAAGTAGAAATGTGAGCTCGTGAATGGTATACTCGCGCGTTATCTGGCCCAAAGGGGAAGTCTGCCTGGGCGGTTACAGGTTCTAACCATGGAAGGGAGGTGTTGCGGATGGCAGAGATTAATGTCGCGGAAACCGTCAAGAAGATCGTTGTGGAGAACCTCGAGCGCAAGCCCGAAGAGGTAACCGACGACGCTCGCTTCATCGAGGATCTGGGCGCGGATTCGCTCGATCTTACGGAATTGCTGATGGCGCTCGAGGAAGAGTACAATGTCGAGATCGATGACGAAGCGAATGACATCCAGACGGTCGGTGACGCGATAAAGTACATCGAGTCGAAGCTGAACAACAAATAAATGTTTCGCGCACACTTTCAGCGCTTGTTTATACGAGGAGGTTAAGTGACGCCCAGCCCGTGGCCGCAAGTCCACGGGTTGGGTGTTTGGTGTTAGGACATTTGGTGCATGCGTGTGGTGATTACAGGAGCGGGGGTGGTTACCCCCTTGGGCAACTCTGTTGCGGAATTCTGGAAGGGGTTGTGCGAGGGCCGGTCCGGCGTGCGGCGTATCGATCGTTTTGACCCCTCTGAGTATGCCTGTCAAATCGCCGGGCAGGCGGAAGACTGTGTGCCCGAAGGCATGTCAGGGAAGGATTTGCGCCGCAGGGACCGTTACACGCGTTTTGCGCTGTATGCGGCCGATCAGGCGTGGCGTCAGGCGGGATTGGCGGCGGATAAGGTCAATCCCGAGCGGTGCGGGGCAATCGTAGGCAGTGGGGTGGGCGGGTTTGATACCGTTCAGGAGCAGGTCACCGTGCTGGTGCAACAGGGACCGCGCCGCGTTTCGCCCCTCCTGGCGCCCATGGCGTTAGTCAACATGGCCTCGAGCGAGATTTGTATCCGGTTGGGCCTTGAGGGTCCGAACCGCGCCGTCGTGACAGCCTGCGCCACCGGCAACCATTGTATTGCAGACGCCGCGGACGCCCTTCGTATGGGGAAAGCCGACGTCATGCTGGCGGGGGGGGCCGAGGCGTCGGTCGTGCCCATCTGTGTGGCGGGTTTTTCGTCGATGAAGGCGTTATCGCGCCGCAACGATGCCCCCGAACGTGCCAGCCGCCCCTTTGATGCGGAGCGGGACGGTTTTGTGATGGGCGAAGGGGCGGGCATCCTGGTGCTCGAGTCCGAGGCGCATGCCAGGGCGCGCGGCGCGGAAATCCTGGGTGAAATCGCCGGGTACGCCGAAAGCTGCGACGCGTTTCATGTAACGGCGCCTCGCGAGGACGGTTCGGGGGCCGCCCGGGCCATGCGCGGGGCGTTAAACGATGCCCAGGCAAATCCCGAAGATATTCACTATTTCAACGCGCACGGTACGAGCACTAAGTACAACGATATTGCGGAAAGCCGCGCGTTGCGGACGGTTTTTGGAGAGGCGATGCCGCCGGTGAGCTCGAACAAATCGATGATAGGGCACCTGCTTGGCGCGGCCGGCGCCGTCGAGGCTATTGCCACGCTCCTGACGATCCGGCGCGGGGTGATTCCGCCGTCTATCAATTACGAGACCCCGGACCCCGAATGTCCCATAAATATCGTGGCGAACGAAGCCCGTGAAACCGACGTTGAATTTGCCATGTCAAACTCGTTAGGATTCGGGGGTCACAATGCGTCTCTGATTATCAAACGGTATGAATAGCATCTCCTTACGGTTCCGCGAACTGCAAGCGCTTGCCCTTCGATTGGGGATACGGTTCGAGAACATCGCTATCCTTGACCGGGCGCTCACCCATGCTTCCATCGCGTGTGAACGGAAGGACTCGTGCAAGAACTATGAATCGCTGGAATTCGTGGGTGACGCGGCGCTGGGATTGGCGGCGGCACACCTGTTGTTTGAGCGAGTCCCGGAGCGCACGCCGGGAGAGTACAGCCGTATGCGGGCCGCGATCGTGAATCGCCGTTGCCTGGCGCGTATTGCGCGGGACCTGGACATCGCGCCCGCAATCAGGTTGGGAAAAGGCGAGGAATTGGCCGGCGGAAGGGCTCGAGCGGCCCTGCTGGCGGATTGTCTTGAAGCCCTGTTGGGGGCGCTATATCTGGACCAGGGTTGGGAAGCCGCCCGGGCGTTTGCCGTGCGGTTGCTCGAACCCGAAGTCGCGTCGTTGCAGGCACGGCGCCGGATTTGGGATTTCAAATCGCGCCTTCTGCACCACTGCCAGGCGCGTCACATCGGTCTGCCCGAATTTGTGGTGGTCCGGTCGGATGGGCCTGACCACCGCAAGGAATTCGAGGTTGAGGTTCTGCTGCGCGGGACATCCGCGGGGCAGGGTGTGGGCGCGAGCAAGAAAGAGGCCGAACAGAAAGCGGCGCACATGGCGCTGTTGCGCGAAGGGATAGTTTTCGACGACGAAGAAGAGTGAATCAGGCGTTGCAGGACTGCTGGAACCGTTCTCCGGCGAATGATGTAACGTGAAACATGCCCAGGGGCCGGCGGTTTGGCGGTCTGGGCAAAGGGAGTATCGAGACCTATGGGTGAAAGTGGATTTCTAGGCGTTGCCGGGTTCGCCAGTCTCTGCGCGCTGGCGTTTGTGGCTTACCTGGCCAGGTACGTGCTGTCAAAGCCGCAGGGTAACGAGACGATGGAACATCTCTCGAAACTGGTGCAGCAGGGCGCAGCGGCGTTCCTGAAGAGAGAATACACCTATGTGTCCGCGTTTGTCGCGGCGATAATGGTTTTCTTCATCGTTGTAGGAGGGGTCAAGCCCGAATTCGGCGTGAATTGGCAAACGGCCGTCGCGTTTCTGTTCGGCGCGTGCGCGAGCGCGGCGACCGGCATACTGGGCATGACCATCGCGACACGTTCGAACGCCCGCACCGCGGCGGCTGCCCAGTCGGGCGGCGTCAAGAGCGCTCTTGACGTGGCCGTAAGCGGCGGCGCGGTCATGGGTATGGGCGTGGTCGGCATCGGCGTGCTCGGCCTTATCATCGTCTACATCCTGTTCAAGGGAGAGCCGACCGTAGTGAACGGGTACGCCATGGGCGCTTCTCTGCTCGCCCTTTTCGCGCGGTCCGGCGGCGGCATCTTCACGAAGGGCGCCGATATGGGCGCCGACCTGGTTGGCAAGGTGGAAGCGGGCATCCCCGAGGATGATCCGCGCAATCCGGCCGTTATCGCGGACAACGTGGGCGACAACGTGGGCGACGTCGCGGGTCTTGGGGCGGACCTTCTCGAGTCCTACGTCGAGGCCATCATTGCCAGCCTTGCGGTTGCGGTCATTATTTCCCGGGCTGCCGATGCGGCGGCTGCCGGGGCAGCCTACGTCACGGCCTACCCGTTCGTGATTGCGGCGATCGGTATTTTCGCCTCGATCGTGGGCGTGATGTACGTCAAGACATTCGCAAAGAGCAATCCTCAGAAGGCCCTGATGTTCGGCACCTACATCGCGGCAATCCTCTCGATCGCCGGGGTATTCGTGTATTCCGCCGCGGCCGGGACGTCATTCGTGTTGGAAGGCGTTACCTATGGCAAATATGGTCCCGCCTGGGCATGCGTGGTCGGGATCCTGTCGGGCATGATTGTCGGGTTCGTCAGCGAGTATTTCACGTCGGGCAGTTACGGCCCTGTACAGAAGCTGGCGGAACGCTGCCAGACCGGTCCGGCGATTGCGGTGACTGAAGGGACGGCGGTTGGCATGCAGAGCACGTGTGTGCCGGTCATTGCGCTCGGCATCGCCGTGGTGGTTTCGTACTACGTTGCCGGGACCTATGGCGTGGCCATCGCGTCTCTTGGCATGCTTGCCACGACGGGTATGGTGGTTGCCGTGGACGCGTACGGGCCTATCGCCGACAACTCGGGCGGCATCGCCGAGATGGCGGGGCTGGACCCGAGCGTGCGCAAGATCACTGACAATCTGGATGCCGTGGGCAACACCACGGCCGCCATCGGTAAAGGATTCGCCATCGGGTCCGCGGCCTTTGCGGCCATCGGACTCCTGAGCGCGTTCATGCTCACCGTGAACGTTGTGCGTGTGAAGAACGGGCAGGGGGCTCTGGTCACGACTCTGGATGAAGCGACGGTTCTCGGCGGACTGCTCATCGGCGCGATGATGCCGTTCTTCTTCTCGTCGATGTTGTTCCGTGCCGTAGGGAAGTGCGCGGACACGATGATCATGGAAGTGCGGCGTCAGTTCCGCGAGATCCCCGGTCTCAAGGAAGGCAAGAAAGGCGTCCATCCCGACAGCACGAAGTGCGTGAGTATCGCCACCAAGGGCGCCATCAACGGCATGTTGTTCCCGGGCGGGATGGCCATCGTGGCCCCGGTCATCGTCGGGTTCGCATTGGGTGCGGAAGGCCTCGCGGGCTTCCTGGTAGGCGCGATTGCAACGGGCGTCATGTTGGGCATCCAGACCGCCAACAGCGGCGGCGCTATGGACAATGCCAAGAAGTATATTGAGGAAGGCAATTTCGGCGGCAAGGGTTCTGATGCTCACAAAGCGGCCGTCGTGGGCGACACCGTGGGCGATCCCCTGAAGGACACCGTCGGCCCCTCGATCAACATTCTGATCAAGCTCATGTGCGTGATTTCGCTTGTGCTGGCGCCGTTGTTCGCCTGAGAGCAAGAGCAAAAACGCAGCAATTGACAGGCTCCCGTCCGATCCGGGCGGGAGCCCGTTTTTGTGTGCGGGGTTGCTTTCTCATGCGGCGGCAAGAATAGGAAGACCCATCGGTCCCATTCGGGAAGCGAGAAGCCCGAGAGCGGGTTTCCCGGCTTTCTTGGGGAGAGCTTCTTGCGAGGCGTTGGCGGGCTTGGTAGTATCGCTTTAGCTTAGCGTGGAAGGCTCTTCGGTGAAGGAGGGAAGAACGGTGCGTACTCTAGTCAGTCCGGGCGTGTGGATGTTTGGGGTTTTGGCCTTGGCGGTTCTGGCGGTTTCTTCGTTGGCGGACCTTGTTTCGGAACCGTACCGGCTCGATACGGGGCTCGAGACGCGGTCGATTTCGTTTGAGAATCCAACGGGGGCGCCGGGCCAGGGCGGTCAGGCCGCCAGTAAACTGGGCCCGACTCGAAAGGGCGCTCCGAACCGCGCTTTCAAGGCGGGCGAAACGGTCCAGTTGGCCGATATTGAAGGGCCGGGCACCATTCGGCACATCTGGATGACGATTTCGGACCGTAAACCGGAGACGTTTCGCAGTTTTGTGATGCGGGCGTATTGGGACGGACAGGAGCACCCGAGCATCGAGTGCCCTTTGGGCGATTTCTTCGGGTTTGCTCACGGTAAGGTGGAGTCGTATCAATCGGCGGCGCATTCGCTGGGCCAGAACGCGGGCATGAACATCTGGCTGCCGATGCCGTTCAAGAAGCGCGCCTGCGTCACGCTGACCAACGAGACCGGCGGCGATGTCACTATCTACTACCAGATTGATTATACGATCGGCGATGTGCATCCCGATGATGTGGGCAGGTTGCACGTGCTTTTCCGCCGTGAGAATCCCACGACGCTGAAACAGGACTTCGAACTGCTGCCGAAACGCGTGGGGAAAGGGCGGTATATCGGGTCGCTTGTGGGGGTGCGCGCGCTTCACGACAACTGGTGGGGCGAAGGCGAGATCAAGGTGTACAAGGATGGCGATGAGGCGTTTCCGACCATATGCGGTACGGGGAGCGAGGACTGGGTCTGTTTATCATACGGTCTTCAGCAGACGCCGTTCCTGTATCACGGGGCGAACTTGTGCCAGGGCCGGTTCAATTCGTTTTACCGCTGGTACCTTCCCGATCCCGTCTACTGGGAAAAGGAGGCTCGCATCACCATCCAGCAGATCGCCTGGGACGAGGGTCTGGCGGAAGTCCAGGACGATTGGTGCGCGGCGACATTCTGGTACGAGCCCGTGCCGAGCGCTCCGTTGCCGGCGATGCCCAGTCTCGAGGCGCGCACGGCGGAGTTGTGGAAAGAGTAGGCGGGACACAGGGGACCCGGTGAGTCAGGCGTGACGCGTAAGGCGCGCGTGGAGGGTATCGTTTCTTTGGCCGCTTCTTGCGAGCCTGTGGTAGGATAGCTGGGGTGCCGCAAAGGAGAAAGACTGCCATGAACGTGGGCCGATTGCAGTATGGATGCTTGCTGTTGTGTATTGTGGGGGCGGCATGCCAGACCACCCCGAAGGCGCCGCCGGAAACCGGAAAGGCGCTCCCCGCCATGCCCCGCGGGTATCAACCCATGTCCTATGTGTCGTCGATTCAACTGGCGGAAGGGGAATACGCCGACCTGTTCAGCGCCGGCTCGTTTGCGGTATGGGTCGGGGACGATGTGGCCGATATGAAATATCAGAAGGAGGCGCAGGAAGGAGCCGCGCCTTCGGAACGCCTCGTGGCCCAGGCTCGGGAGATCAGAGGGGACTACTTTGTGTTCGAGTGTCATATCGAGTCGGTTTTCCGTGACACCAGCATCGCTTACGACGTTGTTGGATTCCGCGGCATAGACCTGTGCCTCGAGACTCCAGGCGGGAACCGAATACAGCCCGTCCAGGTCATTATAGGGACCCCGGTTGAGGAGGAACAGCGAGGCGCTTTGAAACTGTTCCGCCGGACCAATATCGTCGTGTTTCCGCGGCAGGACCTCTGGACGGGGGGCGAGACCTTGGCCGTTGGAAGCCGCTCGGTCCGGCTGGTGCTTTCTGGTCATAGCTCGGTGTTTAATTTCGAATGGCCGGAGCTGCCGCAGGCCACGATGGAGAGCGGCTGGAGTTGGAAACCGTCGGAGAACGAGACGCTCCAGTCGCTCAAGGTGCCGTTCTCTGAGCTGTATGGGCGTTTGCGGCGGTTGTCGCACACGTTCGACTGAGGCGAATTCGCCGGAATTGCAGAGTGCCGCGCCATGCGCTCGTGTTTGAAGACATTGATGATCGGAACCGGGATTCTGCTCATTCTGGTGGCCGTTGCGGTGATTCTTGCCGTGACCCAGCTCAAGACGGTCGCACGCACGGGTATCGTGCGTTCTCTGGGCATTGCCTTCTTGACCGACGTCAGTCTGGAAGATGTCGATGTAGGCCTTCGTGAGGGGCGCCTGGAGCTCCACAATCTGGTGGTGGGCAACCCCGCGAGTTTCCGAAGCGGGCCGGCCATGGAGTTCGAGACGGTTACCGTGGATATGGACCTGAAGACCGTTTTCTCGCAAACGCCGACCATCGACCGGATTGTGGTCAGACGCGCCAACGTGAACCTGCGTCATGAACTGGCTGATGGCACGAATCTCGCCATGCTCGCACGGCACGCCTCCCGGTTTTCGAGAGGCGGCGAGAAGGGGAAGGCAGAATCTGTGTCTGAGGAGGCCGGGGGTCTTGGCCGGGAGTTTATTATCAAAGAACTTCGCTGTGAGGACGTGACCGTTGCCATGAGCAGCAATCTCATTCCCAAATCGGGTCTGAAGGTTGAGGTGGCTCCGTTCACTCTGACGGAAATCAGCAAAGACCGGCCGGTCTCGACCGCGGAGGTCAGCGCGATCTTCATTCGGTCGCTCATCAAAGAGACCCTGTCGGCCAAGGGTCTTCTTCGTCCAATTGCCGACCTGCTGCGCGGGGCGCAAGAAGAGAGCGAATCCACCGTAAAACTTATCGAGGAACCCAAACCGGCGCTTGCCGAATAGGCCGCGCTGTTCTGGGCGAGTTGCTTGACTGGTCAGGGTCCGTGGGGTATCATCCAAAATCGCTGAACAAGGGTGGTCTTGACCTGCCGTGAAGTTCTTGACACATGTAGACCCACTAGGGAGGCCGGTGCACCATGGCGAGGGTAGAGCTGAAGAACGTACGGAAAGTCTATCCGGGCAATGTTGAGGCGGTTAAGAACGCTGACCTCGTCATCAACGACAAGGAATTCGTTGTTTTGGTGGGCCCTTCCGGTTGCGGGAAGTCGACGACGCTGCGCATGATCGCCGGTCTGGAAGAGATTTCCGAAGGCGAGATCTACATTGGCGATACCTTGGTCAACGATGTTCCCCCGAAGAACCGCGATATCGCCATGGTGTTTCAGAATTACGCCTTGTATCCCCACATGACGGTGTACAAGAACATGGCGTTCGGGTTGATGCTGAGGAAGTATCCGAAAGCGGAGATCGAGCAGCGGGTGCGCGAGGCCGCGCAGATCCTCGGCATCGAGCATCTTCTGGACCGCAAACCGAAGGCGTTGTCGGGCGGCGAACGGCAACGTGTGGCGGTGGGCCGGGCGATTGTGCGCCAGCCGAAGGTATTCTTGTTTGACGAACCGTTGTCGAACCTCGACGCAAAGCTCCGCGTGCAGATGCGCGCGGAGATCAGCAAGCTGCACCACCGTCTGCGTTCGACCATGATTTACGTGACCCACGACCAGGTCGAAGCCATGACGATGGGCGATCGCATCGTGGTCATGTTGAACGGGGTGATTCAGCAGATTGCCTCGCCTCTGGAACTTTACCATCATCCGGTGAACAAATTTGTTGCGGGATTCATCGGCAGCCCGCCAATGAACTTCCTCGAGGGTGAACTTCTGGCGGAAAACGGCGCGCTGCGGTTCCGCGACAAGAGCGGGACCCTGCGCCTGGATGTGCATAAGTCGCAGCATGCCGCATTGGAATCCTATATCGGGAAGAAGATCGTTGCCGGCATCCGGCCGGAGAACTTTGTCGAGAATCCCTCTCAACAGGCTCAATCGGGTTTGAGCGTCACGGCGAACGTGGAAGTCGTGGAGCCCATGGGCCACGAGGTCTATCTGTATCTCGATGTTGGCGGCCAATCCGTTACGGCGCGGATCGCGGCGGGCGAAACGGAACCCGAGATCAATAAGCCTCACGTTCTCGACGTTGAGACCCAGGGGGTTCATTTCTTTGATATCGAGACAGAGGCGGCTATCACCTGACCGCCGCGCGCACGGAAACCGTTCGATCAAGGACAGCCACCCTTTTTTTCGAAGCGCAGATAAGCGGCCGTCCCCGTTTCAGCGTGTGGAGATATGGCTATGGCGGTATTGGTAACCGGCGGGGCCGGGTATGTTGGCAGCGTGGCTGCGGAGTTGTTGCTCGAGGCCGGCGAGCGCGTGGTGGTGCTGGACAACCTGTCTCGAGGCCACCGGAAGGCGGTCGCACGGGGCGCGGAATTCGTCGAGGGAGACACGCGCGACAGGGCGTTGCTCGACAAGCTCCTCAAACAACACGGCATCCAGGCGGTCATGCATTTCGCGGCATTCGCTCTGGTGGGCGAATCGGTCCAGAACCCGGCCATATATTTCGAGAACAACGTCAGCGGAAGCCATACCCTGCTGAACGCTGCCGTCGATAGCGGCGTGAAACAGTTTATCTTCAGCTCGACGTGCGCTACGTACGGTTTTCCGGAGCGCGTGCCCCTTACAGAAGACCTTCCCGCGAATCCCATCACGCCGTACGGCCTGTCGAAGCTCATGGTCGAGGAAATGCTCGACTGGTATGGAAAAGCCTATGGTTTGCGGTATGTGGCGCTGCGGTATTTCAACGCGTGCGGCGCTACGGAGGCGCACGGCGAGGATCACGAGCCCGAAACGCATCTGATCCCGAACATTTTCAAGGCCATCACGGGCCAGAGCGGGCCGCTGAAGGTGTTCGGCGGCGATTACGACACGCCGGACGGCACGTGCATCCGCGACTATGTCCATGTGGCCGATCTTATCGACGCGCACATGAAAGCCGCCGCATATTTGCGCAAAGGGGGGGCATCGGGCCATTTCAATCTCGGCACCGAGACGGGCAACTCCGTTCTCGAGGTGATTCGCGCGGTCGAACGCGTTACGGGCATATCGGTGCCTTTTGAGATCTCGGCGCGCCGCCCGGGCGATGCCGACGCGCTGGTCGCGTCTTCGGCAAAGGCTCGCGAATTGCTTGGTTGGCGGCCTTTGAAGCGGGACATCGAGGTTGTGGTTGAAGACGCCTGGCGCTGGCGCCGGGCCCGTCCCAACGGGTACGAAGGCTGAGACGGCGTCACGGGGAGCATAGCCGGGGCGCGGTCTACAACGCCGCGGCCGGGGCGCGGTACACGGTGAACAGGACCGCCAGGTAGGCGGCGTAGACCATTATCAGCACCATCCCCTCCCACCTGCTGAGTTTCTTGCCCGTGGCTCCGAAGACGAGCAGCAGCAGCGTGAGAAAGAGCATCACCGGGATGTCGAAGTACAGGCTCTGGGCGTCGAAGGGCATGACCGCGATGATCGAGCTTACGCCGAGCACCCAGGCCAGGTTGAGGATGTTCGCGCCGATGATGTTGCCGATCGATAGCCCGCGCTGTTTCTTGGCAATGGCCGTCAGGCTGACGACCAACTCCGGCATCGACGTCCCGAACGCCACCAGAGTCAGGGCAATGACCTGCTTCGAGATCCCGGCGGCCAGCGCCAGTTGCTCTGCGCAGAAGACCACCAGCGAGCTTCCCCAGACAACGCCCGCGCTCCCGAGCATGAAATACGCCGCGATTCGTGCGCCCGTCATTTCCGCGTCGGGGGCGGCGCCTTCCACGCCATCAGCCCTTGACTCGGCGGCTATCCTCTCGAGCATGGTCTGATACGCCGGTGCGCGGGCGGTCCGGGCCCCGGCGGCGACGTTCGCGCGCTGAACGCTGGTCGAGCGCAGGGTCGTGACGAAGCAGATGACAAGGCACGCAAGGAGCACGGCACCCGTCCAGCGTGTTCCTTCGGGGAAAGCCCAGCCCATGAAAGCGAATAGCAGGCACAACACCAGCAGTCCCACACCGCTGCGCAGAAATCCCTTGCGCTCGACCCCCATGGGCGCGAGAACGATGCACAGGCCAAGTATCAGCCCGATATTGCAGATGGTCGACCCGACGGCGTTGCCTACGGCCATCTCGACCTGGTGAGCCAGCGCCGCCGTGACCGACACGGAAAACTCGGGCAACGTCGTCGCGAGGCTCACCAGTGTCGCTCCGATAATGATCTCCGGGACGTCTAACCGGCGGGCGATGCTGACTGCGGCGTCAGTGAACCAGTCGGCCGACTTGGCCAGAATCACGACGCCTACTGCGACGCCAAGGAAATAGAGCGGTAAGTGCATAATGGGCAAGAGTGTATCACGACCCAAAGCAAGGCGCGAGAATAAATGCCGATATATCGCGTGAGACAAAGGATGTCTGTGGCGTTGGGAAACGAGAGCAATTGCTGGGACCTCAAAAAAGGCCTTGACACGGCTGAGATTATATGATACTTTTCAATATGAAAAGAGCCATAATGATACTTCCTTGAATCGGCGAGGGGACTGCGCGATGGACGATGTACTGAATCCCGCCCCGGAGTGGTTCTCGATCCCTGAAGCGGCCGAGTATCTCGGCGTAAGCCGTCCGACCTTGTTCCGGTGGATGAAGAAGGGTCTGGTGTCGTTTTACAAGATCGGTGGTTCGACGCGGTTTTCGAAGGAGGGGTTGGATGCCGTGATCGAGAAAACCACCGGCCAGAAGGAGGCGGAGGCGGCCGCGGGCCGTTGTGCCGCCTGCGGCCACTCGCTATTGGTCGAGGGACGCGTGCAGGGGACCGGGCGACTGTACTTCAAGCCCGATAAGACGAAGTTCTGGACGTTGGCCGAATCCATGGTTCCGGTGCGCGGGAAGGTGTGCCCTGCGTGCGGATTCATTCAGCTGTTTGCCGATGTCGGTACGTTGCGGAGGCTGAGTCCTGACCGGGTCGGATAACGCCCGGTCAGGGTGGGCGTGCGGAAATGCAAGCGTGGGAGGTAGTGGACATGAGCGGGAGTAACGAGGGTAGCGGTTCGTTGGGGGATGCAGCGCAGAACACGGCAGAGGAGGCGGAAGGGGGCGGACAAATTCCGGTACTTGAACGGCAGGCGCCATCCTTATGCAGCACGCTGATCGGAGAGCTGTCGCCTCAGGCAGTACGAGATTTCCTGCGGTTGAGCGGCACGGGGATCCTGTATGCGCTCAGCGCCTTGTCTATTCTCTACGGCATGGGACGAATCATCGGGCCTATCTTGGCGGCCAGCGGCAAGCTGGGGGAGACCCTGCCGTGTTTCGGGGCGCTCGAGGCGTACGAGCTGGCCGTGTTTGCCGTGCTGCTGCTCATTGTTCTGTGGCGAAAGGCGACGCGGGACACAACGACCCTTATGGTCCTCGTAGCGCTGTTCATGGGGGCCAGCGGCATCACCCTGTCGACGATCGCGAACGATGGGCCGGCAATCGCAGCGGTCATCGGCGTGGCATGCCTGGCGGTGGCGTTCGCCAGAGTCTGGCTGCTTCGCGCCAAGCTGGGGGTAGTTCTTCCGAGGCTCTTTGCTGCCGGCGTGGCGGTCTTGCTGACCTGGAACTTCCTCATTTCCGCATCCATGGCTCTGACGCTTCACCGAGGGTGGCCGGGAAGCGCGCACCTGCGGCAGGTGTGGCTTGGGGGCTGGCACGTCATGCTTTTAGGGGCCGTGTTGTTGTTTCTGAGCGCGCTGGCGAGCGGTACGGGCAGCGCCCGCCGCGCGAGGCCGGATATTCCATTCCTGCGTTCGACGGGGATGGCCTGGGTTTTCGCGTTTGTGCTGGTTGGAGGCGCGATGGTGCATCAATATGCGCTGACGTACATCTTCGACGTGCGGTTTGGCTTGGGCGATTTCCTGCCCATCGCCGTGCTGGCGTGCGCGACCTTGCTGGAGGCCATGCGCGGATACGGGGTGCATGGGGGGAAGGTGGACAATGCAATCACGCTTGTGCCCATGACATTGGTTTATTTCCTTGTGCTGCAAGAGAAAATGCCGGGGAAGGCTGTTTTCCTGGCATTGCCGGAGTGGGGCCTGGGAACACTGTTCCAGCCGTGGGCGGCGCTGGCCCTGTTCGGCGCGCTTCTATTCGTGGTTGGAGCACGCCGGCGGGATAAGGATTTGGCAGGCATTGCGCTGTTGTACGTGCCCTTCTCCGTGCTGTTCGCTGGCGCTTTACCGGAATTGACGATTCGAACCGTGAACCCATTGGCTTTTGGCGCGTCGCTTGTGATGGTGTTGTTCGTGTTGGCGGCGTTGCACCGGTCGGTGAAGTTGGCGTTTCTGGCGCTGAGTGTTCTTGCCTTGGGCGCGGCGATTTCCGGGGGCGTGAATGAGACGGCTGCCCCGCTGTTCCCCACGTGGGTGGACGTTTTTCTGGCGGTGTTCGGTGCGGGTGCTTTGGGGCTCTATCTCGGATTTCCCCGCCATGTTCACGTGGCGGCAGGAATTCTGGGCGCGACAGGCTTGGCGTTCGCCGCCATACACGGGCAGCCAGCCGCGATTACCTTTCCTTCCCTTGCGCTGGCGGCTGCCTTGGCCATCCTGGGCGGGCTGGCATTTTGGCGGGCGCGGAATTCCGTGCTCGCCGGGGTCCTTGCCGTGCCGCTCTTGTGGCGTGCGGCGGCAAGTGTGGGCGATGTCACCGGCTGGCATTACATCGCGCTGAGCTTTGTGTTGCTCGGGGCCGCCGCCTTTTTCAGTCTGCGGGCCAGACGGTCCAACGGGCTGTGATGGCCCCTCAGGGCTCGGCCTCCTTGGCCTTGTTTTCGGCCGTTTTCGGGCCGTAGAGTTCGTCATAGGCGCGACAGAAGGGACAAGTGCGTTCGATTCGGCGCATAAGCCGGCCGTAGCTGGAATCGGGGAACTTGCGCCGGAGAATGCAGGCCGGGCATACACGGCAGACCTGGGCGAGTGCCTTTTTCATAACTCCTTCTCCTTAAGCCGTTTAGGGGCGTCGCGGTCGATTCTGTGCAGGGCCTGAACGAAGATGCTGGCTTCGTGCGCGGGAACGCGCGCGAAACCACGGGGATTAAGGGTACAACAGGTCTCAAGATGGCGCAAGGATGTGGGGCCCAACACTCACGCGTGTCGTATCGCCAGTGTCTGAAGTTGGCACAATAGCAGCCCTCTCGCCCTGCCGTTCTCATGGAGAGCGTGGAGATGCCCGAGCGCAGCTCGTGTCGAAACAGGCCCCTGAGCGGAGACTCGGGGCTTGGTCACAAAGATTGGCCCGTTGTTTGACGGGTTATGGCGGGATTTGATAAACTATTGCGCGCTTTTTACTTGGAGGCAAGCGCCGTGTCCGGCTTAACAATTTTACTGTCGGCACTGGAACGTGGCGAACATGAGGTAGCCATTACGGTCCCGGAGGAGGAGCTCCGCCCCGAAGGGGCCAAAGCACTCGATATTGGGCCGACCCGTATTCAGGGCAAAATGTCTATTGTCGAGCCCCGTTATGTGTTTATCGGAACACTGACGGGGGTTTACCTCAGGCAGTGCGACCGGTGCCTTACGGAAACGGAAGTCCCATTCAAAATTGACGTTGTCTGGTCGTTTGAACACGGGACCGGAAGTGACTTCGTGGAGACCGTTTCCGGGCATGGCGACGAAGATCTCGCCAAGGACGAGAGTGAGACAGTCTTCTTCGAGGGTTCAGAGATCGACTTGTCCCGCCAGACGTGGGAGGAGCTGGTCTTGTCGGCGCCCTCGAAGACACTGTGCAAAGAAAGCTGCGCGGGGTTGTGCCCGCACTGTGGCACAGACTTGAACACGTCATCGTGTACTTGTCAGGGCAAGGAGAGCCCGAAAGATTTTGGCAATAGCGGGTTCTCGGGATTGGCGAACCTGTTTCCCGATTTGGACCCTAAACGCTCGAAGGAGTAAGAACGTGCCAGTACCAAAGAGACGCACCGGAAAGACCCGCCGCAATACGCGGCGTTCGCATCATGCGTTGACGCCGCCGAACCTCATCGAGTGCCCGAGTTGCGGCGAGCGTATCCGGCCGCACCGGGTATGCCCGAAATGCGGGCACTATAAAGAGCGCTTGTCGGTCAAGACCGGAGCCGAATAGTCCATCTGGTGTCTGCACATGAGCGACGCCCGGGCCTTCGCGCCGGGCGCCGGTTTGCGCAGGCGCCATGTATCTATTGCGGCAGGGCAACAGGGATATTGCATGCGAATCGCTCTCGATGCCATGGGTTCCGACCACGCTCCGGGTCCTGAAGTGCGGGGAGCTGTCGATGCCAGTCTTCAGGACGATACGGAATACGTGCTTGTGGGCGACCGGGGTCGACTCGAGGAGGCGCTCGCTCCCTACAAGCGTCGCGGGCGGGTAAACATTGTACATGCGTCGCAGACCATCCGGATGGATGATCAGCCGGTGATGGCTGTGCGCCAGAAGAAGGATTCGTCGCTGCTTGTCGCGTTGCGTCTGGTGAAGAACGGCGAGGCCGACGCGTGCGTGAGCGCGGGAAACACGGGAGCGGTAATGGTGGCCGCCCGGACGATCCTGGGTCCCATCCGGGGGGTCACGCGTTCCGCCATCTGCCAAACGGTTCCCACCATCAAGAAGCCCGTTCTTCTGATTGACCTGGGCGCCAATGTTGATTGTACGGCGCGCCAGCTTTGCGATTTCGCCGAAATGGGCATGCTTTACATGGAGCACGTGCTGCGCCGCAAGAATCCCCGCGTGGGCCTGCTCAACATCGGCGAGGAACACGTCAAGGGCAATGACTTGGCGAAAGCCGTCCACCGGAACCTAAGCGCCTCGGGACATATCAACTTCATCGGCAACATCGAGCCCAGGGCCATCTACAACGGTGATGCCGACGTGGTCGTGTGCGACGGATTCGTGGGCAACGTGGTGCTGAAAACCACGGAAGCCACGGCTGCCCTGATCAAGAACCGGCTTTACCGCGAACTGATGTCCACGTGGCTGAGCAAGATTGGGGTGCTCTTCAGCATGGGGGCGTACCGGCGTCTCAGGCGTGAAACCGACCCCAACAACTATTCGGGAGCGCCTCTGTTGGGGGTGAAAGGCGTCGTTATCATTCTGCACGGTTCGTGTTCGTCGCAGGGGGTGAAGAACTCATTGCTGGGAGCGCGGCGGGCCGTGCGCGCGCGCATCAACGAGCATATCCGCAACGGGATCGAGATCCTGCGCAATACCGAAGCCCATCTGCATGCACAGGAGTCGAACCCATGACCGCCTTTCTTTTTCCTGGTCAGGGAAGTCAAATGCCCGGCATGGGCGCCGATTTCTATGAGTCGAGCGAGAGTGCCCGGGCCGTTTTTGACCGGGCGGCGGCGATGATGGGAGAAGGCTGGCTCGACACAGTGTTTCGCGGCACCGACGCGGAGCTGGCCGATACGCGCATGGCGCAGCCGGCGTTGTTGACGGCCGAAGCGGCCATCGCCGCCCATCTGAAAGCTCATGGCATAACGCCTTCTCTGTGCGCCGGCCACAGTCTGGGCGAGTATTCGGCGCTGGTTGCGGCGGACGCGCTGTCTTTCGAAGAGGCTTTCCGGCTGGTGCGGGAGCGCGCGCGGGTGATGTCGGAGAATGTGCCCGACGGGGCCATGGCGGCGGTGCTGGGTCTCGATGCGGGCACCATCGAATCCCTCCTGCCCGAGGGCGCGCAGGTGGCCAATTATAACGGCCCCGGACAGACCATCATCTCAGGAACCGCAGCAGCCATGGAGGCGGCCGAACACGCCTTGAAAGATGCGGGAGCGAAACGCATCATGCGCCTGAATGTATCCGGCCCGTTTCACTCGAAGTACATGTGCGAGGCGCGGGACGCCTTCCGCGGCATCCTGGAGAGGGCCGTCCTGAACGCGCCGGCGACCCGGTTCGTATCGTCCGTAAGCGGGCATGAGGAGACCGAGCCGGAGCGTATACGAAAACTGTTGGGCGAGCAGCTCTGCGCGCCGGTGCGGTGGACGGACGTCATGGCCGCGATCGGTCCTGTCGAAGCGCTCGAGGTGGGGCCCGGGCGCGTACTGCAGGGTCTTGCCAAACGCACGGACAAGGCGCCGTCCGTCATGCCCGCCGGCACGCTCGAATCGGCCGAGGCTCTGAAAGGAACGCAATGAGCGAATTCGAGGGGAAAGTTGTTCTGGTGACCGGAGGCACGCGGGGCATTGGCCGGGCATGCGCCGAGTATTTTTCGAACAGGGGCGCCAAGGTGGCGTTGTGCGGACGCACTATCGACACGGCTACGGCCGCTGCCGAAGATATCGGGGGCGATACCCGCGCATTCCAGGCCGATATGGGGGACCCGGAGGCGCCCGCGGCGCTCGTGTCGGCGGTTGAGCAAGCGATCGGGCCCGTGGCGATTCTGGTTAACAACGCCGGTCTCGCTCGTGACACCCTGCTCATGCGCATGAAAGACGACGACTGGGCGCAGGTCATCGATGCGAACCTGACCGGGGTGTTCCGCTGCTGCCGGGCGGTGGTGCGCGGCATGATGAAACAGCGCTGGGGGCGTATCATCAACATCTCGAGCGTTATCGGACTCGCCGGGCAGGCCGGCCAGGCCAATTACGCCGCGTCGAAAGCGGGCCTTCTGGGCCTCACCAAATCGCTGGCCCGCGAACTCGGCTCGCGCAACATCACCGTCAACGCGGTTGCGCCGGGACTCATTGACACCGAGATGACCGCGGTGATTCAGGGCGAGCAGCGCGAAGCGGTGTTGGCACGGATTCCCCTCGGGCGCGCGGGTACGCCTCAGGAAGTCGCGGGCCTCGTCGGTTATCTCGCCTCGGATGCCGCCGCCTACATTACCGGCGCCACCATCACCATCGACGGCGGCCTGATAATGCATTAAAGGCCGGCCGGACCCGCCGGAGACAAGGGCTTCCTCTATTTCGCTTCGCCGTCGAAATCCATCTTGAACCGTTCGCCGAGGTAGGTGCGGCGGGCGATGGGGTTTTCGGCGATTTCGCGGGGCGTGCCGGCTACGCTGATGCTGCCTTCGCTGATGATGTAGGCGCGGTCGGTTATCTCGAGGGTTTCACGGACGTTGTGGTCGGTGATGAGGACGCCGATCCCGCTCTTCTTGAGCTGGGCGACGGTTTCCTGGAGGTCGGCCACGGCAATGGGGTCGATGCCGGCGAACGGCTCGTCGAGCAGGAAGACTTTGGGGCTGGTGACGAGTGCGCGACAGATCTCCGTGCGGCGCCGCTCTCCGCCCGACAGGGTATAGGCTGGGTTGTCGGCCACGTGGGTAATGCCCATTTCGTCGAGGAGAGCGTCGGCCCGGGCTCTACGCTCGCCGGAGGTCATCGGCAAGTACTCCATGATGGCGAGGAGGTTCTGGCGCACCGTGAGTTTGCGGAACACCGACGGTTCCTGGGGAAGGTAGGCCATGCCTTCGCGGGCCCGGCGGTACATAGGGAGCCTGGTTACATCCCGCTCCTGGAAATAGATGCGTCCGGCGTTGGGCCGCAACAGTCCCACGATCATACGGAAGGTGGTGGTCTTTCCGGCGCCGTTGGGACCCAGCAATCCCACGATTTCGCCGGGATTCAATTCGATGCAGACATCCCGCACGACCACGCGGCGCTTGAACTGTTTAACAAGCCCGTCGGTTCGCAACAAGACGTGATTGGTGGTTTCGGACACGCAACGTTCCTCGTGACTGGGACTACTGGGCGGCCTTCTGAGCGACGAACTTCGGGAAGGCCGCTTCGAACAGGCCGCGGTTCAGCTTGATGAGCTCGGGGCCGGATTCCGGTTTCGCATTGACCAGAGCCTGGACAGGTTCGGGCAGCGCCACGCCTTGCCATGCGGCCGCATCGTAGAAGTCTTTTCTCTGAAGCGCCTTGTTGAGCTGCCCGACGAAGTCTTTTTTCATGTCGGGGGTCAACTGGGCGTCGGGCGCGAGCGCGTTAAACTGGGCCCGGGCGTCTTCCGGCAACAGGGAGATCAGACGCTTGCCGGGAGAGGGGGCGTCGGCGGCAGCCTGTGCTTTGATGGCGGGAATGATTCCCTGCCAATCTTTCACGTCGGCAACCGTGAGGAGCATGGGGTCGGCGGGTTCTGCTTCTCCCCCCACGCCTTCGAGCGACATGTTGGTCATGGTCATGTCGTCCATTTCGATGCCGCCGTCTTCCAGGTTATAGGTGAACCTCGACGCGGAGACCCCTTGGAACTGTTCGGAATCGATGTTTACCTGGTCCGTGAAGACCAGCGTATCGGCTGCCAAGTCCAGCACGGCTGTTTGCGAGGAGATGGCGCCGATTTCTCCTTCGACATTTACGTTGCCCGTCAGATCGACTTTCTGGGGCTGTTCGCCCGGCTGCCATTCGAATACGATCTCGTTAGCCTTGATGTCGAGGGGTTTTTCTCCGGTGTTCCTGGGGAACAGCGTCAGGGCGACGCCCCCCTGCATATGCCAGCGTCCCTCGGCGATCTTGACCTTTGGCGCTTTGGTGATGCTCATACGGTCGAACTTCATCTCGCCTGCCTGGGCCATGGCCGCCAAGGTTATCGCGAGCGCGAATACCAGCATCCGCTTCTTCATGATTCACTTCTCCCTGCCAGTGTCACGTCGCCCGTCAGGTTGTCGAGCAACAATGCGTCTTCGTCCGCGTGAAACTCGAGATTGTCTGCGCTCAATTGGGTTCCTTCGTCGGTGATATGCACGGGTTTTTCCGTCTTTGCCATTCGTTCCTCGTCGCGCCAGACCAGGTCCTGCATGTCGATCCGCATCGTTCCGCGCTCAAGAACCACGTTTCCTTCCATAGTAGCGGTTTTTGTTTCCTGGTCAAAGCGGCCGCGTTCCGCCCCTATTGTGGTCAGCAGGTTATCGCGGCCGTAAATCTCGGCTTCCACCTGTTCGAGGACGGCCATCCCCTCGATAGTGATCGACACTCTGGGCGTGCGCATCACGAAGGACGGCCGTGGCTCGACCCCGCCCGGAGCGGCCCGGTAAAAGAAGAACTCGGTCATCTGGGCATTGGCGGCGGGCGGCAGCGCGGCATCATCCGAGGCGGCTGCAACAGGCGGCTGGGGCGGTTGGGGCGGCGGCTGTTTCGAGCCGCAAGACGTCAACGCGGCGCCCGCGGCACATACCATGATGATAAGCAGGTGCGGCTTCATGCGGCGCCTTTTCGGTTTTTCAGAAACACGGCCCGGAGTCCCTTCAAGGTGAGGTGGGGGTCGACATAGTCAATGCGGGTGGCGATGCCGGCCACCAGTTCCGCGAATCCGCCGGTGGCCAGAACGAGGGGCTTGTCGCCCATCTCGGCGGTCATGCGCAGGATGAGGCCGTCGACCAAATCGGCATAGCCATAGGTCAGGCCCGAGCGAATGTGGTCGATGGTGTTTTTCCCGATAACATGGGGCGGGCGGATGATCTCGACGCTGGGGAGTTTCGCGCATTTCTCGAAGAGAGCGTCGGCCCCCGTCTTGATGCCGGGGACAATGATGCCGCCCCGGTACTCGCTCTGAGCGGTGATCGCGTCGAACGTGGTCGCCGTGCCGAAATCGATAACGATGAGGGGTCCCTTGTGTTCTTCAAGCGCCCCGACGGCGTTGACGATGCGGTCGGCCCCGACTTCCTTCGGGTTGTCGACCTGAATCACGAGTCCGGTCTTGATGCCCGGCTCGACGAAGACCAGCTCGGCGCCGAAATGACCGGCGCACAGGTCCATAAGCGCGGCGTTCAAAGAGGGTACCACGCTTGATACGCAGCACCCGTTGACGGCCTCTGGCTCAAGGCCTTCCGCTTGCAGCAACATGGTGAGGAACACGCGCAATTCGTCGCTGGTCTGGTAATTGCCCGAGATGCTGCGCCAATGGGCGCGCAGCTCGGGTCCTTCGTACAGGCCAATGGCGGTGACCGTGTTTCCGACATCCATCACGAGCAGCATGGTTCATCCTCCATCCACTCGAGGGGTTCTCCAAACAACACGCGGCGCACTCCGGCGGGGGTGTCGAGGACTAGCCCGCCGCGGGCGTCGACGGCGGTCACAAAGCCCTCAATACCTTGGTAGCGCACCCGGCGGCCCTCGATATCACATGCCGTTGCCCATTCCCGGCGGGCCTTCTCGGCCCCGCCTTCCCGCAATGAGCAGACGCGGTCATCCAGAGCGGTCAGCACCCGCCGAAGGAGTTCACCGCGGTCCACCTCCGCGCCGGTGGCCAGAAAGAGGGATGTAGCCGTGTCGCGCACGCCGGGCGGAAAATCTTCGGTGCGGTGGCGCACGTTGATTCCGATTCCTGCGACCGTCGTGCCGCTGCGGTTTTCGACCAAAATACCACAAATTTTTCGTTTATCAATAAGCAGATCATTGGGCCACTTGATATGCGGCGTGCAAATGCATCGCAGCCCGTCGCGCACCGCGAGAGGGGCGGCGAACTCGAGTCCGTCCACGTTGCCTCGGAACGCCACGCTGAACCACAGCCCGAGTCCGGGCTCGCTGTGCCAGGGCCGGCCGTGGCGTCCGCGTCCCTCCGTCTGGTGTTCGGCCACGACCACCGTGCCATCGCTGCCGCTGTTGAGGGCGCGCGTGCTGGTGGAATCGACGGAATCGAATACGAGAATGCGGGAACCCACGACGCGCGTGTGCAGCGGCTGCACGAAGAGAGAATCCTCTGAAGCAGGGTTACGCATTTTCGATGAGCAACGACAGGTCCACCGAGGGGGCGGAATGTGTGAGTTCCCCGACGGAAATGTAGTGGACGCCCGTCTCGGCAATGGCGCGGACCCGGGCAAGGGTCACATTTCCGCTGGCCTCGAGCACGACGTTGCGTTTTTTCGCGAGTTTGACGGCCTTGGCCATCATTTCGAGGCTCATGTTGTCGAGCAGTATTGAGTCGGCGCCCGCATCGAGGGCCTCTTTCAGCTCTGTCAGATTGGTGACCTCAACGCCCACTTTCATAAGGTGATGGGTGCCCCGGATGGTCTTGTGGACCGCGTTGCCTACGCCGCCCGCGGCCACAATGTGGTTCTCCTTTATCAGAACGCCGTCAAACAGGCCGAAGCGGTGATTGGCGCCGCCGCCGTGCATGACGGCTTGCTTCTCGAGGCTTCGCATCAGGGGCGTCGTCTTGCGAGTGTCGCAGATCCGCGTATCGAGGCCGTCCACCGCGTCGGCGTATTGGCGGGTGATCGTTGCGATCCCCGAGAGTCGCTGCACGAAATTGAGCGCCACCCGCTCGCCGGTCAATACTGCCGCGGTGTTTCCCTCGAAGCGGGCCAGCACGTCTCCCGAGACAAACCGGGCGCCATCTTCCACGGCCTCCCAGTGCTGCACACGCGCTTTGAGCATGTCGAAGACCGAGCGGAAGACGGCGATGCCGCTCAAGACGCCGTCCTGCTTTGCGGTCAAGCGTACCCGGCACCGCGCGTCCGCGGGCACGGTCAACTTCGTGGTGACGTCGCCCTGCCCGACATCTTCCCCAAGCGCCTCGCGCACCAATCTGCGTAATCCGAGCATTCTGCGTCCTTTCCGGTGGATCGGGCGGCGATCCTACCACGAAAACCGTTCCGAAAGCGATGCAATGAGGGGGACTCAAGTCCTCAAGTGTTTTTTGACGGTCTTACGAGCGTTGGAACAGGGCCACCCCTCACCGGTCGGCGTCGAAACCTCCGGCGGCTGGCTTTTGTGGCCTTCCACGTGGCCAGATTTCAGCCTCCGCGGATACCTTCGACGGCCGGGCGGCGCCGGAACGGGCGGTTTTCGAGCCTCATGGGCGGCATCATACGCCTACCGCTCGTCCACGGGAATCCATTTGCGTTCTTTTTCACCCGTATAGATTTGGCGGGGGCGGTGAATTCGCCCGGTTCGCTCGAGGCGCATTTCGCGCCACTGGGCTATCCAGCCCGGGATCCGCCCCAGCGCGAACATCACCGTGAACATATTCGTGGGAATGCCGATGGCCCGGTAGATGATGCCGCTGTAGAAGTCGACGTTCGGGTACAGTTTGCGCTCGATGAAGAAATCGTCTTTCAACGCGACTTCTTCGAGATGTTTCGCGACGTCCAGCAGCGGGTCCGTGGCGCCCAATTCGTCGAGCACATCGTCGCAGGCCTCCTTGAGGATTCGGGCCCGCGGATCGAGGTTTTTGTAGACCCGGTGGCCGAATCCCATCAGGCGGAAGCTCGAATTCTTGTCTTTGGCCATCTTGATATACTTCTGATGATCACCGCCGTCATTCACGATTCGCTCGAGCATTTCGATTACGGCCTGATTTGCGCCGCCATGCAGGGGTCCCCAGAGCGCGGAAATGCCCGCCGACACCGACGCGAACAGATTTGCCTGGCTGCTGCCGACCATGCGTACCGTCGAGGTGCTGCAGTTCTGCTCGTGGTCGGCGTGGAGGATCAGCAGGAGGTCGAGAGCACGCTCGATCACGGGCGACACTTCGTACGGCTCCGCGGGATGGCCAAACATCATGCGCAGGAAGTTGGCGGCGTAACTCAATTCGGCCAGCGGATACATAATGGGCTCGCCGCGGAACTTCTTGTAAGAGTAAGCGGCGAGGGTCTTTGCCTTTGCCAGCAGATACATGATTGCTTTGTCGACCGTCTCGGGCGTATTGGCCTCGGGGTAAAACGCCGACATACTCGATACCATCGCGGACAGGATGGCCATCGGGTGTGAATGAGGGGGATAGTGGTCGAACACGTTGATCATGCTCTCGTGCGCATAGCTGTTCAGAGTGAGCTGTCTGCGCCACTCGATCAATTCTTGACGGTCGGGAAGATGGCCATAGATAAGGAGGTGGCAGACCTCGGGGAACCGCGCGCCGCCGGCCAGCTCTTCGATCGGATAGCCGCGGTACCGCAAGATGCCTTTTTCGCCGTCAATGAACGTGATGGCGCTTTCGCACGAGCCCGTGTTGGCATAGCCGGGATCCAGGGTGATGTACCCCGTGGCCGAACGCAGCGACGTGATGTCGAGGGCCTTTTCCCCCTCGGTGCCTTCAACTACACGGAGTTCAAACTCTTTTTCGTCGATCACCAGTTTCGCTGAACTCATATGTTCTATCTCCCCCCGGTGGGTGACCTGGTTGAACAGCGCGAATGGGTACACTCCCTTGGGCGGCACCCCATATAAACGCACCTTTCTATGCGCAATCGATGAATGGGTAATCATGAAGCCGACAATGCCGCCCCAGCGGGGCGAACTCTAACGAAACAGCCCCCGTAATGTCAACTCTCTGGCGCGCAATGCGATAGCGCGATACGGGCATATGCACACGGGAACCCGTCGCATGGGTGTCCCGTTGCCCGGGATGAAAGTGGGCACCGCTCTGACGCGGCGTTCGCGCGTTATGCCGGGGCCTCCACTCCGAGAAGACTTGTCAACTTGCGCCTGACCTCGCCTTCGTCAAACGTGCCAAGGTAATGGACCACGCCGTCACGACCTATTAGGACAAACCACGGCGTCCGTTGGCCTTTGTACCGTTCCAAGGTCGAGCGCCCCTGTCCATCAATCGCCACGGGGCAGGTAAGGCTGTTTTCTTCTATCCACGTTCGCACGTTGGCGGCATCCGCCGCCTGGGCGCCGTCCAACGATGAGACAATGGCCACGGTCTCGAGTCCTTCGCCGCCGTGTTCTTGTTTCAGAGCCTGAAGCTTCTGGGCGATTTCGACGCTCTGGCCGCCTTCGGGCTCGACAAAGGCGAGCGCAACAACCTTGCCTTTCAGAGTCTGAGGCGAGGGGGACTGCTCGCCCACCCACGTCACATCCCAATCAGGCGCCGGCTTGCCCAAGACCTCGAGTTGCGCCAGCATGTTCTCCGCAAACCGCGTGATCTGCGGTTCAGTGGACGTTTTCGTGAGCTGGGTCAGGATCTTCGCGGCCTGGTCGTATTCACCCTTGTCTACTCGCGCCATAGCATCGAATACCTTGCCGCGCGGAATGAGGTCCTTGGCGCGCTCGCTCTCGGCATGAGCGGGTTGCGCTTCGACGAACTGCTCGAGCGTCTGCACGCCTTTGTCGTATGCGCGGTCGAGCAAGTATGCCAGGCCCAGCGCGAACATGAAGTCGCCTTTCGTGGACTGTGAGACGCTTTCGATCTTTGGCTGGGTACTCTCGAGCAACGTAACGGCATCCGCGGCCCTGCCGGTATCCGTGTACATCCGCGCAAGTTCCACGGCCTTGCTTACATTGTCCGGGGCCATGTGTACTTCTTTCTCGAGCGCAGTGATCTTCTCCAGGCGGACCTTGGCGGTCTCAAGAAGGGCCAGGATACCTTCCGGCGGCAGAGAACCGGACTCTTGGTGAAGGGGGGCCCCGTCGGCGGTGAGCACGAACAACGTGGGTACCCCCAGGATACGGTATTGCCGCGTGATCTCAGGCGCTTTGTCCGCATCGATCTTGACGGAAACGTAGTTTTCGAGTGCCTTGATAACCGTGGGGTCGGGAAATGTGTCTCTCGCCATAATCTTGCAGGGCCCGCACCACTCCGCGTATACGTCCATGAAGATGAGCTTGTTCTCGGCTTTGGCTTGCGTTTTGGCCGCCTCCAGACTGTGTACCCACTGAATACCGTCTGACTCGGCCGTGAAACCGGGCGCGGCCGTTGTCAGCAGGGCCAGACTTAAACCAATGGCAATGATAGGCTTAGGGAACAGGGCGGTTCTCGTCATGCAACTACCTCCAGTCTTTAATGGGCGTTTGAAAAGAGCCAGTATAACCTCTGTCTTCCGCCAACACGTCAACGGTTCCGGCTGCCTTGTATTCCTGTAAACAGGCATGCTGTGTATTGGGAAATCCAGCCGGGCCCGGATGCTGCCTGGTTTTCCCGGGTCCGGGCAGTATGACAGACGGGCGGGGCGCTTTGCGACATTTGGGCCGGGCTCCGGCCGGATACGGCCGCATTACAGGAGCGGGCCCGTGATTTGCTGCCCGCGTTGCGCGCACCGGGCTTAATCCAGCAGCAGGAGTCCCAATGCGCCGTAGGCCAGGAGGCGGAGAGGTCCCACAAGGAAGCCGAAAACCATGCGGAGGCCGGCAAACGTGAGGATGGTGCTGAACCCCGGGTCGTAAACGACCCATATGAAGAACATCGCGACGAGGTACGCGAGCGCCGTGCCGATAATGCCGAGAAACGTCCCAATGACAAACGAAACCAGGTAGAGCACGAATCCCACGCCCAGGGAGACGAATCCGACGTGGACCGCGCTCGTCAGCCAGTGGTATCCGGGGAGCCGATCGGCGAAGACCAAGGCGATAAAAAGCGCGGCAAACGTGGGTGCAAACATAAATACCGCTTCGAGGATGAACATCACCACTCGAACGCCGGCCTTCTGTGAACCGGACCACGCCTTGGGCGGGCCAAACATGCCGAGGCCGCCCGCGCTCCTGGTTTCAGTCTGGGCTTCCATGCCGCCGGGCGTGGGCGCCGAATCGATGAAGGTCGCCAGAACTGCGAGGACAATCACGCTGATGGCGGCGACCCACAGCCCCGTCCGAAACGCGCGAGTCTCCCGGAAATCTTCGAACCGTTTCGTGAACGAGGGTTTCTCTTCGCCCGCCTGGTCTGCGTCGTGGTCGATAACGTCGAGCTTCTGCGCGTCCGGGGCTGCGGGGCCCGGGACGGTGATTGCGGCCGCCGCGGCGGTCTCGGTGGTCGAGAGTTCCTCGCTCTGGTTGGCGCAAATGTGGCATAGAACGCCTTGGTTGGTGGCCTTCTTGTCCCAGTCGCCGCGAAAGGCGCGTCCGCACCGGGCACACTGCTCGACGCTGGGCTTCTTCACGGTTTGCCCGGGCGAAACATCGTCGTCGAGCGGACGGGTATTATCCCGGGTAACCTTGATGTTCAGCCCACACTTGCCGCAGACGCTTTCCATCCCCCACGCACTGTCGGATAGGTAAAGGCGGTGTCCGCATTCACATGTGCACAGCAATCGTCCCATACGGGAGATGATACACGTTTGGGACGGCATTTATTCAATCCTGCCAACGGGTTTGACGGTGCGCGAAGGATCTTGGCGTTTCGCGGCAATATAATGGGTGAAAAGTGAACCAGAACAGGTGGGGGATGGAGCCGGAAAGCCGCCAGTGGGAAGAACGGGCGTTGCGGGCCGCGGTGCTCTCTGGAGACGAGGCCGCGTGGCGTGTGCTCTATGAAAGGCATTTTGATGCCCTGTTCGCTCACGTTCACGCGCGAGTGGGCAGCGATCCAGACCGCGCGCAGGAAGCGGTCCAGGAGTGTTGGATGACGGCGGTGCGGCGGATCCGGTCCTTCGAACCCTCGCGGGGCAGTTTTGGCAACTGGCTTCGAGGCATCGCGGACCGGGTGCTGCTTGGACAGCGCAGACGGTGGGCGCGGAGGCAGCGTCTGGCGGAAGCAGGCCCGCGCTTGTACCGGGATTCGGCGGCGGATGCGCCTTCGGAAGCTGCCGAGCGGGTGGCCTGGATATTGGCGGGTTTGCCCGAAGATTACGCGGCCGTGCTCCGCGCCAAGTATGAGGAACAGCGTCCCGTAGCCGCAATCGCGGAATCCTGGGGCCGGAGCGTGAAAGCGGTTGAATCGCTCCTGTCCCGCGCGCGTGCGGCTTTCCGGAAAAGTTGGGCGGACCTGGACGCGGAGAACGCCTCAGACAAAGGACAATACCATGAGCATACGTGAGCGCTTCGACGAAGACGAACCCCTTCTGGAAGAGGGCGGCCTTTCGCCCGAGGCATGGCGTACGCTGCTGGCGCCCGCGGGGTTGCGGGAAGCCCTGCTGGCGCGAACGTCTGCGGAACTGCGAGCCCGCGCCAGACGGCGCCGAACACTGTTCGCGGGCGCTGTTGCGGCAGCCTATGCGGCGGGGCTGGCCACCGCGTTCGTGATTCTCGGCGGATTGCCGGAAAGCGAAGGTCCTGTCCCCGCGGTATCCGAAACGGCGCATGAGGAATCCGTACCGGAAACAGCGCCTGCACACCCGGTGTTTTCGTCCGATATGTTGAACGATCCGGAGCAGTTTGCCTTGTTGTTGGCGCGGTCGCCCCGGGAAGAGCAGGTCGCGCTGCTCAAAACGGCGGGAGACACTTACCTGAACGAGTTTGGCGAAGTGGAACAGGCATTGCATTGTTACCGGCGGCTCTTGAGTATCGAGCCGCCGGTTGGCGATACCCAATCGAACCTTGACGACACGTGGCTGTTGCGGTCGTTGAAGCAGGCGCGCCTGCAGGAGGAGCATCATGAAAACGCGGATTCTTAAACCAATGCTGGGCGCATTCTTGTTGACCCTGCTCGCGCTTGGAGCGGCCGGCCAGCCGGCCGGGCCGCCACCCGCCGTGGCCGCTCCATCCGTACCCGCTGGCCCGGCGGCGGCTGGCGCGCCATCGGCTGAGCCGCCCGCTCTCCCCGCGCCCGCAGCACCGGCCGCGGGCGTGCGCGAGGCCCCGCCGCTCGGACTACCCGTCGTTCACCCGAGTGTGAAGGTTGAGGAACGGAGTGGCGCCGGCCTCGCCTCCAGATTGCCGGACAATCTCGATGAATTGGTGGAGTTGGCGCAGCGGACCAGTCCCGAGGTCATCATCGCGGAAGCGCAGCTCCGCGAAGCCGAGGCAAGGCTGCGGCAGGCCCGCCTCGAAGCCACCCAGAAGGCCATTCAATCATACCGGGACAGGAAGGTCGTGGAGCTTGCGCGCACCAATCTCAAGGAATTGCAGACAAAGTATGAAGCGGGAATATGCTCGTCGCAGGAGCTCTTGGCGGGGCAGGAACGTCTTGCCGAACTCGAAGCGGCCCTGGCCAGCTCGAATGCCGCTTACGAGATGATGGCGGCCGAACGCGGCGCCAGTACTAAGATCAATATACCGCCTGTCGCGGCTCCGTGGGTCCGCGTTCCCCGCCCGCCGCTCTCCGAGGAACCCGACAATGCGGTTCACGCCGCGTTAGAGAACCCTGTGAGCATCGAATTTCAAGACGAATCCTTATCCGAGGTGGCACAGTTCATCAGCGAATACGTGGCGGTGAACATTGTCGTCGATACGGCCGCCGACCGGCCGGTAAGCATCGCTCTGAAGGACGTGCCTCTCCGTGACGCGCTGCTTGCGTTGTCCGACGCCGGCCAGGATATCTGTTTTGTTATCCGCGACTACGGCATTTTCGCCACCACCCAGGAACGGGCCATATACATCAACGCACCCACCATTCCCGGCACCGTCCCGCTTTGTGTTCCCGCCGAGGCCGCCGAGGGAGTAGGGCACAGGCTGCCGCCAGTCGGCGGCCCGTTCAGCGCGGTTCTGCCGAGCGCTGAGGCGCCCTCCCTTCCTGCTCCTGCGGACTCCGTGGAAGGTCAGGGGCAGAGGGTGCCGGCGTCCGGCCGATATGGCGCCGGGCGTGTGTCCGCCAACCTCGAGTGAGAGATTGCTGCAATTTCGAAGGGCGCTGAGGTTTACAAAACTCGAACCTCGTGGCCAAGTCCGATATGCCGGACGAGCCAGGCCGGCTTGAGCCGCTTGAGACAAGGAGGCTGTTGAGTCTGTCCTCGCAGGCGGAGCGGGGGGTATGGTACGATCTCCCCGGGATACGTCGACACAGCGAGGGAGCAGCCGTGACATCACCGCTGGCCAAAGGCAAGGCGGCGTTCGTGCGCTATTGGGAAGAGCGCAAACCGGTGACCATTCTTGAGGTGTGCCGGGACACCGTTGCCGTAACGCTGCCGCAAGGGCCTTTGCCGGCGGAGAGGGTGGGCGTGACCCTGGAAATTCCCACGCTGGACGGTCTTGTCTGCTACCACACCCATGTCGCTATTGCCCCCCGTGCTGGAGACGACGTATTGCTGCTCCGGCGCTCCGCCAGCGTTAAGCGGTTTGACCGGCGGGCCACGTGGCGCGTGCCGCTGCACACGCGCACCCGGGTTTCGCGCCCGGGCGAACCGCGTTCGTTTCCGGCGGTCGTGGTGGACGTGAGCGCCCAAGGCGCGCAGCTCTTCACGAGCGGGCATTTCGAGCTTGCCGAGACGATCTCGTTTCGGCTGCATCTTCCCGAGGAATTGCCCCGCCAGGTTTTCGCGAAAGTGGTACGCTCGATGGCGGAGTGCTGCGACGGGCAGGCCGCTTGCACCCTTGGCGTCCTTTTCCAGGACCTTTCCAGACCCGCGCGCAAGGCATTGACTTTCTATATCTGGAGACGCCTTCAGGAGCTTTTCCCGCGCGAAACGCACATGTTGTTCCGGAGAAGCCGCGAGAGCGAGATCGAGCTCCGCCTCGGATTGAATCGCACGCCCGGCGACAACGGGCCGCCGGAGGGGGGCAAAACAGCGATTCCCAGGGAGGGAACCAAGGAGTCGCCATGAGCCCCATGGATGGGATCTTCAGCACCGGCATCCCTGAACTGGACCGCGTACTGTGCGGCATCCGGCCTGGGGACAATATCGTGTGGGAGGTGGAGTCGATCGCCGACTACGCGAGGCTGGTCAAGCCTTTCGTTGAAACCGCGCTCGAACAAGGCCGCCGGATTCAATACTTCCGGTTTGCGCGCCACGAACCCCTCGTTCAGCCCTACGAGGGGGTCGAGGTTGTGCATCTTGACCCACAAGCGGGGTTCGAGACGTTTCTCGACGGCATCCACCAGGTGATCGAGGCTGCAGGAAGAGGGGCGTATCATATCTTCGACAGTCTGTCGGACCTCACAGCGGACTGGTACTGCGACCAGATGGTGGGCAACTTCTTCCTGCTCACGTGCCCGTATCTGTATGAACTCGATACGGTGGCCTATTTCGCGCTGTTGCGCAGGTTCCACTCGTCGTTTGCGACCGTCCCCATCTCGCAAACCGCGCAGATTCACCTTGAGGTGTATCACAGAGGCGACAAACTCTATGTGCACCCGCTGAAGGTCGATGACCGCAGTTCGCCTACGATGTACCTCTTGCACGAACTCGACGGGGAGACGGTCCGCCCCGTGTTTGAAAGCCACACCATTTCCGAGATCCTGACGTCGAGCCCGCGTTCGGCATTGGGCCTCTCGCAGTATCATTTGGGAGTGTGGGCGCGCACCTTTGTGCAGGCCGAGGCATTGCTCGAGCAGGTCCGGGCGGGCATTGCATCGCCGGCCGCCGTTCAAGCCATGTTTGAACGGCTGCTGCGCATGGCCATCTCGCGCGATGAACGCGTGCTGAAGCTTGCCGCCAAGTATTTCAGTCTCGAAGACATGGTAGCCATCGGCAAACGGCTGCTGGGCACGGGCCTCATCGGCGGGAAATCCGTCGGGATGCTGCTTGCCCGGGCCATTCTCGAACGGGCGGCCCCCCACTGGAAAGACCGCCTCGAGGTGCACGATTCTTTCTATATTCCGTCAGACGTTTTCTACACCTTCCTGGTTCGCAACGGCTGCTGGAAGATTCGTAAACGGCAGCTCAAGTCGAAAGACTACCTCGAGGGCGCCGAAGAAGCGCGCCAGTTGATCCTGGCAGGCACGTTCCCGCCGTACATCGAGAAGCGGTTCGAGGATATGCTGGACTATTTCGGCCAATCCCCGATTATCGTGCGTTCGAGCAGTCTTCTCGAGGACAATTTCGGCAATTCCTTCGCGGGCAAGTACGAAAGCGTGTTCTGCGCCAACCAGGGCTCGCGCGAGGAACGGCTCGAAAAGTTCATGGTGGCGGTCAAGACCGTGTATGCGAGCACCATGAGCAAACCGGCGCTTACCTACCGCGCACGGTTCAACCTGATTCATCGCGACGAACAAATGGCCCTCCTCATACAACGCGTGTCGGGGGGGCAGCATGGGTCGTTCCATTTCCCGCAGATTGCCGGCGTCGGGTATTCCTTCAACCCGTATGTGTGGGATCCGAACATCGATCCCAAAGCCGGGATGTTGCGTCTGGTGTTCGGGCTCGGCACCCGGGCCGTGGACCGGTCCGACGACGATTACACGCGGCTGGTGGCCCTCAATGCTCCCGAGAGACGCCCCGGCGCGGAATCGGAAGACCTTACCCGGCACTCGCAACACAAAGTGGATGCCATTGATCTGGAGAACAACACGCTCACTACAACCGATTTCAGCGAGGTCTGCGAAGAGGCGCGGAGTGTGCCCGTACACCTCTTCGCGACGCGCGACCTGCGCATCGAGCGTATGGCCCGCGAAAGGGGCATGCGGGCCGTTGCGCCAAACGTGCTCACGTTTGACGGTCTTCTGAAAAAGACCGCGTTTGTGGAACATATGCGCGAGATGCTCTCGATATTGGAGGAGGCCTACGAAACACCCGTGGATATCGAGTTCACCGCGAACTTCATTTCGGACGACGCGTACAAGCTCAACCTGGTACAGTGCCGCCCGCTGCAGATAAAGGGCAACGGACGGGAACTGGCCCCGGCCGCCAAG